>Ga0247840_10001989_pt1 | contig 37561 bp, 22 predicted proteins | sample LaCruzMarch2015__FD_192404 | JGI IMG/M metagenome (GOLD analysis project Ga0247840, IMG submission 192404) | Freshwater microbial communities from meromictic Lake La Cruz, Castile-La Mancha, Spain - LaCruzMarch2015_17m | ecosystem: Environmental > Aquatic > Freshwater > Lake | place: Spain...
GCCTTCGTTCGTCGCGCCGGCATCTGGGCGAGACAGCACAAGCTAACGGTGCTCCTGGCGACCCACTCCACGGTGTTGCTGGACGAATTGAGCGCGATGCCGGAACAAGTCTTTGTCATGAAGCCGACCGAGCCGGGCGCCCCCATACCCACCGCGCTGGATCGGCTCTGCGACCCGGAGTGGCTGGAGGGTTTCAAGCTCGGCGACCTATACGAGCAAGGAGAGATCGGGAGCAACGAGGACGAGAGCTGATCATGGTCCGGATCAAGCTGATCGTCACTGGAGACATGGAAAAGCTGGCACTGCACGAATCGCTGCGCAGGGTCTTCCCACGCGAGCGCGATGGCGAGGAAGTGATTTGGGAGCGACCGCGCAAGATCCACTGTACAACCAGCCACCCCCTTCGCGAAGACCGTGGCCCTTCACAGCCAATGGTCGAGCTGGCCAGGGCGATGCTGGCTGAAGTCGGGATCGGCAGAACCGGTCTGCCCGCGGATCTGGTCGTCGCCATAGATGATGTGGAGTTAGGAAATCTGGAACGAGAGATGGTGATTGCACAGCACTTGCGCGCCGCCTTCGAATCGCTGCTCGCGAAGCACAGTGGCAATGCGGAGAGCCGTTACCGCAAGCTGCTGCAAGAGCGTTGTGCCTTTCATCTGCTTAAGCCCATGGTCGAGTCCTACTTGTTCGGCGATTCCGCGGCGCTGTTGAACAGCGGCGTACCGGTTGGGACCAGCCCGCTCTTAGCTCACCCCTCCGATGTCGAGCGGTTCGAGTGCGCGGACCCTGCTTGGTTGCCGACCTGTCGGGCTGAGAACGAGAGGCACCAGACCGGTAAGTCCTGGTGGCGTCATGAGCGCCATCCCAAGCATTACCTGGAGCATCTGGTCCAGCGCGGCCAGTCGCTTTACGACGAGACTCGGCAAGGTCGCGATGCCCTCGCGGGACTCGACTGGCAACAGGTTCCCAAACAAGCCGAGGATACACCGCTTGCGCGTTCGCTTTTCGAGGACCTCGCGGACTGGTTCCAGGTTCCCAATCCACTTAGCTTGGGCTCTCCTCATCCAGACTTTTATCCCACTCGGTCGGCAAGGCGCGCGACCTTGCTGCTTCGGAATCTATGACCCTAAATGCCGCAATCGCTCGCACAGGATCCGAATTTTTCCCATCCCGGCGCCAACCTGGGGAAAGGCGAGTTAGTTACCAAAATCCTTTATACTGGAGAGATGCAGGTTTTCGGTAGCATTATAATTACTCGCATGTGATATAAATACTTAAACTGATATATTTGTAGGCATTAATAATTGTAAAATCCTGAAATTTTAGCAACTTGAAATAATTAGCAGGTTATAGCATATACATTGATGTACTTATACGCAGGGGCTTTGCCGGTGTGCTTGCTCATGGTCATCCCAGGTTGCGCTCTTGCCAGAGGGCATGAGCGAGCTTGGCGCGCGGCTGCGGGCTGTCCGTAACCGCTGCTGCCAAGCGATCTCCCAACGCGGTCAAGGTGTCGATGATCTCCCGATAGGGTCGCAATGCATTGAGCCGCATGGCCGGGTAGGACACCAGATATTGATTAACTTGGCGCAGCAAGATCAGGGATGGCACGAACAGGCCTTTCAACGCCATCGCGAGGTCGTGTCGGCAAAGAAAGCGATACACCGCCTCGTCTTCCCGGTCGATGGTCTCCTCCGGCAGATCGCCGCTCTCCCAACGGTGCTCGGCCGCGCCTCGCAGCGATCCGGGGAACAGCGGGCTCACAGGGATTGGGTAGGATTCCTCCAGTATCAGCCAAGGCCAATTTCGGGCGAGGAACTCCAACTCGACTTTGGCCATTTTTGCAGTTGGGCGGCAGCCCCGCGCGTGACATCACGTCGGTGTCGCGGCGTGCGCTGAGCAGGCGGGGGCCGCTGTCGACCACCGCAGCCCGGGGCCGCCCATCGGCGGGCGTGGCCCGCAGCGATGCACAGGGAGAGGCAGGCGAGCCACCAACGGAGTGCCGTCCGAGGTCGACCAAGACAGCGGAGGTGGTGGTCGACCAGACTCTGGAGCGGCGCAAGGGCGCGCATTTCCGCCAAGGGAATGTACTGCGATGCGGTCCGCTTGAGCAAACACGGCAGCTATTCCTGTGTGCGCCTGGGCTGGGAACGCCTCAGCGCGCAGGCGGCCTTGATCTCACGCCTGCGGCTGGATGCGCGCTTGTTGGCCTGGCGGCGTCGGGGCTGGAACAGTCAGGGCTGGAAGCCCTGACTACGCAGCCTCGCACGCTGATCGTTGCGACAGTGGTCAAGAGGACTTTCATGTTCCCGGGTGGCGCGGGCGCCATGGCCGTTAGCCGGATCAAGGCTGCGCAGACGCGATGTCGACCGGCTAAAGCCTCGGCCTCCAGTGATCTTGCGGCCGAAACGATGGTCAAGGCCCAAAATCCGCCGGGCTGAGGGGGCGACTGAAGTCGCCCCTACACGTCGGTCGATCGTTTCCTGGAAACCACCTTACGTCGGTCAGGCCGAAAGGAGCCACGACTCCAGGGTCTCCAGGTCACGCCCGGCCGCGTCCGCATCCAGATTCACCACGGCAATCCCCAGGCGGGAGCGGTGCGCCACGAACTCGCCCGGCGCCACCTCCGCCAGCCGGGGCGGAAGAGCACCTCAGGCGACTTCCGACCGAGAAGACGCCGCCGCCTGAACTGTGTTTACCGAATCAGGGGTTTCCTTACTCAGGGAATTCCCTTAGTATCCGGCCATCCGCAAACGACCGACCGACGTCCCACCCCCTTTAACCGGGCAGGAGGGACTAGGCCGGCCCAAATAAACGGTTGATAGTGATGAAAAAAACCCTGATCATGTCGGCTCTGGCGACACAACTGATCGGCGCCGAAGTCGCGGCCCGCACCGGTTTCATGCAGGAGCAGTCAGGTTCCTCCCAGGCCGGTGTGGCCTCCTATTACGCCGACCGCTTCCACGGGCGGCGCACCGCCAGCGGCGCCCGCTACGACCGCAATGGGTTCAGCGCCGCCCATCGCACGCTCCCCCTGGGGACCCAGGTGCGGGTGACCGATGTCGGCTCCGGCGAGAGCGTGGTGGTTCACATCAACGACCGGGGTCCTTTTAGCCGGGGCCGCGTCATCGACCTCTCGCGCGCCGCCGCTTCCGAGATCGGGCTCACCCGCAAGGGCGTTGCCAAGGTCCGACTGGAGGTCTTGAACAAATCCAAATCCGAACCACTCACCCTGAACGACGTGTTCTGACGACCCGCACGCCAGCCTTCCGTGTCGCCCGACAGCCACATCGCCCGACGCTGATCGGGTCGGCGCTCCCAGAAAGCAACCGAAAATGCGTCGCGATTTGGATGGGTTTCGCCGCGCTCTACCCATCCTACGCAACGTGCGTGACCTGCGGCGAATCCAGGTGGCGATTACCCCTTGCGCTCTGCGCGGCGCGGTTCCTTGAAGAGCAGCGGCAGAACATCCTCGTAGCGTGAGACGAAATGGATGCGGAATCCCTTGCGGACATGCTCCGGGACTTCATCGAATTCGCCGCGGTTGTCCTCGGGGAGGATGAGTTCGGTGATCCCGGCGCGGCGGGCGGCGATGAGTTTCTCGCGGACACCGCCGATGGGGAAGACCTCGCCCGTCAGGGTGATTTCACCGGTCATGGCGATGCGCCGCACCGGCTCGTTGCGGGCGAGCGAGAGCAAAGCCGAGGCCATGGTGATGCCGGCGGACGGTCCGTCCTTGGGGGTGGCCCCGGCCGGGACATGCAGGTGGATAAAGGCTTTGTCGAAGAAGGCCGGCTCGGCTCCCAGGTCGCGCGCGCGGCTGGCGACATAGGTGTAGGCGATCTCGGCGGACTCCTTCATCACATCACCCAACTGACCGGTGAGCTTGAAGCCGCGGGTCTGTTCATGGGCACGCACCGCCTCGATCGACAGGGTGGCACCGCCCATGGCGGTCCAGGCGAGGCCGGTGACGACGCCGGGGCCGGAGAGCTTGCGCTCGTCGCGGAAGACCGGACTGCCCAGATAGCCCTTCAGGTCATCCGGTGTGATGATGATGGGCGTTTCTTGCCCTTCGAGCAGACGCACCGCCACCTTGCGCACGATCTTGCCCAGTTGCTTCTCCAAGCGACGCACGCCCGCGTCGCGGGCATAGCCGTCGATCAACGGACGCAGGGTCGCGGTGTCGAGTTTGATCGTGTCCTTGACCAGCCCGGCGCGGTCGAGCTGGCGCGGCAGCAGAAACCGCCGGGCGATCTGGAGCTTCTCCTCGGCGATGTAGCCGGCAAGCGAAATCTGCTCCATGCGGTCCAAGAGCGGCCCAGGAATGCTGTCGGTCTGATTGGCGGTACAGACGAACAGGACCTTGGAGAGATCGAAGCGCAGATCCAGATAGTGGTCCAGGAAGTCCGAGTTCTGCTCCGGGTCCAGCACCTCCAGCAGGGCCGAGGCCGGATCGCCTTGGTAGGAGGCGCCGATCTTGTCGATCTCGTCGAGCATGATCACCGGATTGGCGGTGCCGGCGTCCTTGATGGCCTGCAGGAACTTACCGGGCATGGCGCCGATGTAGGTGCGCCGATGGCCCTTGATCTCGGCCTCATCACGCATGCCGCCCACTGAAAACCGGTAGAAACGTCGACCCAGGGCGTCGGCGATGGAGCGGCCGACCGAGGTCTTGCCCACGCCGGGCGGACCCACCAGCAGGATGATGGAGCCGGCGATCTCGCCCTTGTGGATGCCAACCGCCAGGAATTCGAGGATGCGCTCCTTCACATCCGCCAGCCCGTAGTGATCGCGGTCCAGAATGCGGCGGGCGCGCTTCAGGTCCAGTTTGTCCGCTGAGTGCTGCCCCCAGGGCAAGAGCGTGATCCAGTCGAGATAGTTGCGGGTCACCGAGTATTCCGGCGAACCGGTCTCCAGGATCGCCATCTTCTCGAGTTCCTCGCCGACGCGCTTCCCGGCCTCCTCCGTGAGTGTGAGTTTGGCCAGACGCGCCTTGAACTTATCCACCTCGGCGGTCCGGTCATCCTTGGCCAGCCCCAACTCCTTCTGGATGGCCTTGAGTTGCTCCTTCAAGAAGAACTCACGCTGCTGCTTCTGCATCCGCTCCTCGACCGAGTGGCGGATCTTTTGCTGCGCCTTGGCCAGTTCGAGCTCATTGTTGAGCAGCACCAGCACCTTTTCCATGCGCGGCAGGAGCGGCACCGCCTCCAAGACCTCCTGTAACTGTTCTTTCTTGGAGGTGGTGAGGCTGGCGGCGAAGTCGGACAGGTGCGAGGGATCATCCGGGCCGAAGCGGTCCAGAAACATACGCAGCTCTTCCACATACAGCGGGTTGAGCGGCAGCAGTTCCTTGATGGTGTTGATCACCGCCATCGCATAGGCGCGCACCTGATCGTCCGGCGGACCGGCGGGCTCGGGCAGATAGGAAACCCGGGCATTGAAGGGGACCTCGCCATGGACCCAGCCTTCGATATGAAAGCGCTGAAGGCACTCGATCAGGACCTGCAAATGGTCATCCTGACGGTGCACCCGATGCACGCGGCAGGCGGTGCCGACGGTGTAGAAATCCTGGGAGCCGGCCTCCTCTGAGGTCTCGCTGCGAACCAGCACGACGCCGAGGATCTTGTGCTCGGTGGCGCCGACCGCCTCGATGGTGGACGACCAGTGCTCCGCCGCCATCATGAGCGGCACCGCCTGACCAGGGAAAAAGGGTCGGGAAGCCACCGGTAACAGATGAATCTGTCCCGGCAACATGTCGCCCGACCGCGCCAACTGAATCTGCCCGCCCGCCGCTTGGCCAGGGCTGTCCTCGACATCTGCGCTTTCCATGTCCAGGCTGTCCGCTACCACGCTGTCCGACTCAGGCATTCACGTCTCCCGGGCACTGGCCCGTTGCTGATTGAACCCGCGCCCAACCGCACCGCCAGCGGCGCCTGCTTCGGGGGGTAATACCTTGTTATCTATAGGCGGATTTCAGGGCGCGGCGCGGGAATTGCAAGCGGGTTCGGCGTCTGGGCGATGAACGGCGTTGGCCAGCCGGATAAAGCCGGCCACGTCGACCGTCTCCGCCCGTTGCCCTGGATCGATCCCGGCGGCAGCGAACACAGCCGCATCCGCCAACCCCAACAGACTGTTGCGCAAAGTTTTGCGACGCTGGGAAAAGGCCGCGGCGACCAGCCGCGCATGCAGCGCCGGGTCGACCAGAGGGTGCGGCAAGGGCCGCAGTGGTCGCAGACGCAGTAAGGCGGACTCCACCTTGGGAGCCGGGGTGAAGGCGCCCGGACCGATCCGGAACAGCAATTCCGCGTCGCACCAGGTCTGCACCATCACCGTGAGCCGGCCATAGACCTTGTTGCCTGGCTCCGCGGCGATGCGCTCCACCACCTCGCGTTGCAGCATCAAATGCATGTCGGCGATGCACTCGGCCTGTTCCAAAAAGCGGAACATGAGCGGAGTCGAGATGTTGTAGGGCAGATTGCCGACCAGCCGCAACGACGCCGGGCGCGGCGCCAGCGTGCACAGATCGAAGCGCAGCGCGTCGGCACTGTGGATACGCAGCGTTCCCACCCCGGCCAGGCGCTCCCGCAGTGACTCGATCAGGTCGCGGTCGAGTTCGATCGCGTCCAGCTCGCCGGCCTGCTCCAGCAGACCCCGGGTAATCGCACCCTGCCCTGGGCCGATCTCGACCAGAGCCTCCCCAGGGCGCGGACGGATAGCTTCCAGAATGCGGCGGATGGTACCGGGGTCATGAAGGAAGTTCTGTCCGAAACGTTTGCGCGCTTGATGCATAACTCACAGTGTGGCCGAATCAGCAGCCGGAATCGAGCCCTAATGCGGCCAGGAGCCGGTCAAACGCACGCTGGAACGTTGTATAACCTTCGCACCTGATATCCAGACATGGACTTCGCGCAGGGACGGACTTGCAACCCGCCCCTAAGTCCAGTTATCGCGTGCGACGCCAATCATCGCATCAATAGACCCAGGGCACGAACTTGCGGACCCGCAGCGCGTAACCGGCGTACTCGGGATGACGCTCGGTCAGCCAGCCCTCCTCCTTGGCCGCCTTGAAGTCAAAGAACAGAAAACCGAGGATCAGTAGACCCAAGTGACTGAAACTCAAGGTATAGAAGACCCAACCCAGGGCGACGAACAACTGGCTGCTGTAAAGCGGGTGACGGACCAGCCCGTAGACGCCATTGGTCACTAACTGGCTGTGGTCCACCGGATAGGGCAAGGGCGTCAGGTACCGGCGAATGCCCAGCGAGCCGAGCACGCCGAACGCCACGCCGATGACACTCAGGATCAGCAGGACGACCCAACGGGGTTGAGCGGTCGCGGCCATCAAATCCGGCGACAGCCAGGGGTTCCAAATAGGGACCATGACAAAGACAAAGACGAGCGCGAACTGAACGGCGACCAGGAGTTCGCCGCGCCGGCCGTGCCAGGCGGCCGCGGGTGTCGTCGGGGCGCCGGAGCGCGGATCGGGAGACATGGATCATCCTGCGGGTTATCGAGTAGTAGGCGAAAGGTGCGGGCGCGCCGCCGCAAGGCAAGGCGACAAGCGCCGCTCGACACGTCGATCCGGAGCGGACAAGTCGCGCGCCTGCGGCCTCCTGTGCCGTTCAGCTCTTGTGTTGGTCCGCCAGCGCTTGGGCAAGCCAGGTGATCTGACAGCGCCCGCCGTCGTCCATGATACCCGTGCCAGATGCCGCAGCCTCGATGTGCTGCAAACGCACCGGCGCGCCCAACCCGACCGTCGCCCGGCGTAAGGCGCCCAAGTCGACCGACCAGTCGGGACTGCCGCTGCGGCGCACGGCCACATCCGTGGCACCGTCGCCGTCGAAGTCGCCGATCACGAAGTGCACCCGCGGCTGCTGCGCCACGGAAACCTCACCGACGATGCTGTCGCGGCAGACCTCCAGCGAGAACTCGGAACCCGCCACGGAGACAGTGATCACGGGCTCAAAGCGGCCGCTGATAGCGGCATCGCGGAGTTGGCCCTCGACGATCATCTGCCCCAGGGCACCGATCAGGCTGGTCAGATTGGCCTCGGGCGCGCGCGCAAGCGCGGCAGTGAGCCCGGTCAGATCCTCGGCAATACCGCCACGGATCATCCGTACGGGCACAGACGCGCAACGACCCGGTTGGACCTGGGAGGTCCGATCAAGGTTGAGCGTCGCGGCGGCCGCGCTGAGCAATGACAGGCTCAGTGCGATCACGACCAGGAGAATGCGTTGGCTGTACGTGTTCATTCGTCGATCTCCATATTTTCTTATCGCGGCGTCCGGTCTGGCGATCTGCAATCCGGTGGGCGAATCGCGAACCGACCCTCATCCCGATTGACCCGGCTCCGCTGCCTGAATAGCAGCAATAACCGTACCGCCTAAAAAATGCCAACCACAGGCGCCTGTTCATCCACTCCGCCGCAAAGAGTCTATCAGCGGCCGGCTGTATTTCAAGACTTTTCGACCAGATCACAGAAATCCGGGATGACCCGACTCAGGGCCGGTGCCGCTGGCGCCGCTGACCCAGGGGGCCCAAGCCTGACCCTGGCGTCCTCAATGGACAATTTGCGTCACGCTCCCGCGCCACGGAACCGAACAAGACCACGAGCCGCCAGCGATGACGCTCGGCGACCGGTCTGATTGCCGTGCGCAAGGCAGCCGGATCAGGAGCCACGGGCAAGTCATTTGCTGTGGTCATGGATGCGGCGGAGGATCCACCGCATCAGCCGGACACGGGGCTTCCGGCACCGGGCCCTCCGTCATGATCGGCTTGATGGCATGGAGGATGTTGGCGAACAAGTGTGGGTGCCCGGATTCCTCCCGCGCCAGCAGCGCTTTCATGTACTCCCGACGGGTCGGCATGGAGAAACAGGCTGGGCAACTGTCGGGCACCACCGGCAACCCGGCCGCGCGGGCAAAATCCGCCGTCTGGCGCTCACGGCAATAGGCGAGCGGTCGGATGATGCGAATGTCCCCCGCGTCGTTGACATAATGGGCCTTCATGGTCCGCAACTGGCCGCCGTGGAACAGCGACATCAGGAGACTCTCCGCCAGATCGTCCAGATGCTGGCCCAGCGCCAGGACGTTGTACCCCTGCTCACGGCAGATGCGGTACATGATCCCGCGTTTCATGCGCGAACAGTAGGCACAGAATGAATCCCCGTCCATGTGGCTGCGGGCCTGCTCCATGAGCGGCTGACGCTCGTAGTACCCAATGAGCCCCAGGCGCGCGTAAAAGTCCGGCAAGTGCGATGGATCGAATCCAGGCACCTGCGGATCGACCGTCAGCGCCGCCAGCGCGAAGCGCACCGGCGCATAGGTCTGAAGATGACGCAGGATCATCAGCAGCGACAGCGAGTCCTTGCCGCCCGAGACGCCGAGCAGAATACGGTCGCCGTCGCGGATCATGCCAAAGTCGGCAATCGCGCGGCCCACCTGACGCAGCAGGGATTTCGGCGGCTTGGGGAAAGACTCGGTCATCACTGGCAACACGCTGTTCTCATGCGATGGTCAAGGCCAGCTTGCCGGTCACATGGCCGCCCTCGATCAGCCGATGGGCTTCCTGCACCTGCGCCAGCGGGAAGGTCTGCGCGACATGAATCCGCAGTTCCCCCGCGTCGATCATCTTGCCGCAGCGACGCAGGATTTCCCCCTGATGGGCGCGCGCCCGCGGCAGATCGCGCAGTTGCGGCGTCAGCATGAGTTCCAGGCTGATGCGCAGGTTGCGGTTGCGCGCCTCCTTCAGATCCAAGTCCGGACCCGGGTCCAGAATGGTCACCAGATTGCCATAGGCCGCCATCGCCGGAATGCTGGCACGGAAACACGCGGGTCCCACGGTGTCGAAGGCGACGTCCACCCCGCGCCCGCCGGTCCACTCCATCACCGCCTCGACCAGATTCTCCTCCCGGTAATTGATGCAGTACTCGGCCCCCAGGGCATGGGCAAAGTCGGCCTTCTCCGGGCTGCTGACCGTGGTACAGACCCGCGCCCCGGCAGCACGCGCGAGTTGGATCGCGACATGCCCGACCCCGCCGGCACCCGCATGAATCAGTACGGTTTGATCCGGCAGCAAACCGGCCCGGTCAGCCAAGGCCTCCCAGGCGGTGAGCAGGACCAACGGGGCCGCGGCGGCCTCGACGAAACTGATCCCGCGCGGCTTCGCCTGCGCGAATTGGTTGTCCAGGCAGATATAGTCTGCATAGTTACCGACCGGTCCGCCCAGTCCGCCGTGGCAGAACCAAACTTCGTCGCCGACCTTGAACCGGGTGACCTCGGCACCGACCGCCTCCACCACGCCGGACCCATCGCAGCCCAGGACGGCCGGAAGCCCGGCGGGGAGGAGCGGTCCGCGGGCGCGGATCTTGGTATCCACCGGATTGATTCCGGCCGCCGCCAGCCGCACCAGAATATCGGTCGGGGTCGTCAGCTCCGGCCGCGGACGCTCCGTCAACTGCAGCACCCCGGGCTCGCCGGTTTCACGCATCTCGATCACTTTCATGAATAGTCCCCTCGCGTCATTGTCAGTTTCCGGAGCGACCAGCGCCGCGCGCTTCACGCCCCACGCAGCAGGATGTCGCGCCAAGCACCGCAGAAGCAACAGTAGCCTTGAGCGCGCCTGTCTGACAACACCAAGACAGTCTTGGTCATCAACCCGACCAGCTCGCGAGCGGCTTGATCGTCGATCCGCACAGCGGACCCTACCGATCGCGGTTTCCCCGATCGGGTCCGCTGTGCGGACCATCCGCGCCTGAGCGGAAACTGACCCATCCCGCAGCGGCCCGATGACCGGTACAATTCGGCAACACGCAGACTTTAAGGACCGAGACCATGAGCGACCCGACGGACCTCGATGACCTGAAGGGCCAGATCGCCGAACTCCAGGCCCAGATCGCGCGGTCGGCGGTGGTCCGGCAGCAATTGATGACCACCCAGGACGACTTGAACCGCACACTGGAGCGTTTCGCGGGTATCCAGTCCTACAACACCCGTGCCATCGCCGTGCGTGACCAAGGCGTGTTTGCCGAAATCACGGCCGAAGCGGTGATGGAGTTGTTCGACCTCAGCTTCGGCCTCCTGTGGCTGACCGCGCCCGACGGCACCCCCGCGGACCACCCGGCCGCCGTCGTCGGGATCCCGCCGGCGATTATCAGCGCCGCCGCGCTGAACACAGTGCTCGCCGACGCGCGTTTTCGGCGCGACCACACCGGATGGTGGGGTCCGCAAGCGCATCCCCTGCTACTGGACCTGGGGTTGCGGCAACTGGTCGCGAGCGCCTGTATCGGCCCCAGCGAGACCAGTTTCGCCTTGGTCCTCGGCGGGGTCACGGCGTGCGGGAACACCCGCTGCCGCGAATTGACCGCCGCGCAACTCGAGTCATTCACCGTCTTCGCTCAGCAAATCGGCGCCCTGCTCCAGAACCGCAGCGATCAGGCACTGATCGAAGCCCAGCGCGAGCGGGCCGAGGCCGCGAGCCGCGCCAAGAGCGAGTTCCTGGCGACCGTCAGCCATGAATTGTACACGCCCTTGAACGGTGTACTCGGTATGCTGCATCTCCTGCAGTCCGGCAACCCCACTCCGGAGCAGGTCAGATACATCGTCCTGGCGCAGCAGGCCGGCGATCGGCTGCTGCACATCATCCAGGATATCCTTGACATGTCGACGCTCGAAGCGGGCGCGCTGGAGCCGCGCTATGCCCCACTGGAACCCGGAGCCGAACTTCAGTCGGCGGCCGAGTTGCTGCGTGACCGCTGCACGGCCAAGGGCTTGAACCTGGTGATCACGCGTGACCCGGCACTGCCCACGCTCCTGGTGGGAGACGCGCGGCGGTTGCGCCAGATTGCCGGCAACCTGATCGACAACGCGATCAAATTCACCGACCGGGGCACTGTGACCGTGACTATCGGTGGTGCCCCCCTGAGCGACGACCGCTACGAACTGGCGCTCACGGTGTCCGACACGGGCATCGGGATCAGCACCGAGATCCAAGCCCGACTCTTCACCCCCTTCACCCAGGCCGACGCCTCATTCACCCGCCGCCACGGCGGCGCCGGACTCGGACTCGCGATCTGCCGCCGACTGCTGGACCTCATGGGCGGACGCATCAGCGTGGACAGCCAGCCCGATCAGGGTGCCATCTTCAAGGTCCAGGTGCCCTTGACCGTCAGTCATACGGCGGGCGCTGTGCCGCGGTCTCCGGCACCGACGCCGTCCGCGCCGCGGCGGGTCCTGCTGGTCGAGGACAATCTGGTCGGTCAGAAAGTGGCCGCGGCCATGCTCGAGCGGCTTGGCTGTTCCACGGTCATCGCAACCAACGGCCTGGAGGCGCTGGACACCTTTGGCCTGGGCGGCATCGATGTCGTCCTGATGGATGTCCAGATGCCGATCATGGACGGCTTCGAAGCCACGCGCCTCCTGCGTGACCTGGAAGCCGAACGGGGCTGGCCGCGCACCCCGGTGCTGGCCCTCACCGCCAATACGCATGACACGGATCGCAACGCCTGCCTGGCGGCCGGCATGGACGACTTCGTCGCCAAGCCGATGACCAAGGCGGGGCTCCAGGATGCGCTGGGGCGGTGGGTGGTTCTCTGATCCGTCACCGATCGGCCGCCCAAAACCGGCGGCTTGCCCACTTGCAGATCCGGATGACCGGCCGCCCCGTTCACGGCAATGATCGTATTGCTGATTCAGCGACCACCACGATGCCCCAGAACCAATCGCATTCATGACTGGTAGCCCCTCATCCCGGCATGACCACTCGCCGCACATGGGCCAGAGGTCCGGACGCAATCCGGGCATGGCTGGTCCACTTATCGATCAGATACTGCTTGCGGCGACCATAAAGCGCGGCGACATCGATGCCGCGCTGGTGCAGTATCCGGATCGACGAATGGGCGGCCCGGTGCAGATAGATCATGCCGTAGAAACGCTGGTTGACGTAGCCCAGCACCTCCATTTGAAAGGCCAGATCGTTGTCCTCGAAACCCCAGCCGGGTCCGCCGAACGGGTCTGCCGTGTCGAAACGGACACCGGCCCGGAACATCTCGCAACGAAACATCCCGTACTGGGTCCAAGCCACCAGGTCGGTGGTGTCGATCCGCTGTCCGGTCACGCTGAAGAAGCTGCGGGCCGCCTTGTCCCGTTGCGGCGTCTGCCAGGAGGAATCGGCCCCGATACAGCCCAAGCGGCTCCCCGAACTCTCCATATAACGCAGCATGGCCACGCTGGAAAAGGGCACGACCTCGATATCACCATCCATGAACAGGATATATTCCGCCTCCTGGCCCAGCGCAAAGTCGATGATCTGGTTGCGGGCAATGCTGCTGCCGGTGTTGCGGTCGTTCAGAATCAACTCCATGGGCACCGGGCTCGATTCCCGCCGATCCACCAGCGCCGCCGCGGTGCCGTCATCGGAACCGTTATCACAGACACAGATCACTGGCCTGTGCCCGAGCCGCTGCAGCAGCAAGCCCTCCTCCTGATAGGCTCGCAGCGAGTCAAGACTGATTTCCCTGGTATTCCAGGTCAGCAGCGCCAGGACGACCCGACGCCCGTCATCCGGTTCCCGCTTCACCCCTTTGTAGAAAACGCCGCCGAGCGTCGCGTGCTCATAGGGGGCATCATTAAGATACAGTGAGGCGTCACCTTCTTGCGGATCCTTTCCCCATTCAGACCAGGGATGGAGATCCTGTCCGTTGAACAATCCAAGCCATTCCCGACTATCCACCCGATTCCAACCATTGAACAATTCGGTGCGATCCTCGCGTATGACACCTGCCCGCAGAAAGGCGGGATTCGACCAACTCGACTCGAAATACCAATCCGCCGTAAAGATGACCCAGCCGCCTGGCTTCAACAACCGCGCGAGTACCGCCACGAGCGCCTCGCGCTGCGCCCGCAACAGGTGCTCCAGGGTATTGATACAGAAAATGCGGTCGAAGGATTGGTCGGGAAAACCGAACGGCAGGCAGAATCGGCCTTGTTGGATGGGATTGCAGTGACGATAAGTCACATGGGGATAGAGCAGGTTGAGACGCTGACCGAAATCCAACGGATTGATGGTGCAATCCAACACCGTCATGCTGTTACCCAACCGCGCCTGGAACAACGCGAACGGGAGCTCCCAGCGGCGCATCCGCGGCAAGACCGGCCCGGCCTGATTGAAGGCCCGATACTCCGACAACGCGAGATCGCCGGCAAGTGCAATGGTCATGGCAGGTATCTCCTCACGTGGTTTGAACGGTCGCCGTGCGGCCGGAAGCGGCACCTTCCGGGCGCTCCCGCCGGACGGCGCCTCCGGAACATCAGCGCCGAGAATCCCGGTCATCAGATCCAGTGGGAACGGCTGCCACCAGGCACCCGCAACCCGCTTCGGACTGGCATTGGCGCGGTGAATGATACCGACATGAAAATGGTGATCCGCCAAGACCACCATCTGCTCCGGCACACCGGACCATACGAAATGACTATCTTCGCCCACCTGGATGTCTCGGAAAGGGTGGGCCAGCCAATAGGACTTGCGGTAGCAGAGGGTGCTGCCCGAGAGCCAGAAGCGTATCCCCGCGGGATAACAGTATTCCCAGGCCAGGCAGACGGACGGGTCATAGAAGAGCAGCCGATTGATGCCGCACAGGTCCTTATCCGCACCAAGCAGCCCAGTCACCTGGTAACTCAGCCGGTGAGGCGCATGCCAGTCATCGTCGTCCCAATGGACAATAATCTCGCCGCGCGACTGTTCGCACAACCAGTTGCGCTTAGCACCAAGACTGCGACGCCGGATGTCTTTGAAGTAGCGGATACGCGCATCCTCCGGAACCAGGTCAGTCACGCTGTCCTCGCCGTCGTCCAGGATCACCAGCTCTTTGTGCGAATAATCCTGGCGCAGAAAATACGCGATCGCCCGCGGCACGAAGGCGCGGCGGTTGGCCGTCGGCATGATGCAGGAGACCAGGGGTTCGGGGCTCATCAGATCGCCTCCCGCTGCGCGGAGGTAGCCGGTGCCGAAGCGGCAGGCGTGGCGGCCCTCGCGGACGACTCCGGGGCGGCCCAGTCCGGAAAGATGGCGCTGGTCAGGTCGACCGGCGTCAGGTCACGGGAATCGGAACCAAGATCCTTGCGGATCTCAACGAGTGCGGCGACCAGGGTGGCGCGTGCGTCAGGGCTACCCAGTCGCCCGGTCGCCAGCAGTACGCGCAAGGTGCGATGGGCCTTGAGCGCCTTGGCGCACCCGTACAGAGACAGATCCAGATCCAGTTGGCGCAACGCATCGGCCGCCACCTGCGCGTCTTCGCCACCGGGCTCCGGTCGCCCCTGGATCAACCGTTCCCAAAGGTCCAGAAACAGGGCATAAGCCCTAACCCGCTCGGCCTCGATCTGTCCCGCCCGTACCGGCCGCGCCGCCCGGTCCCTGCTGCCCGCAACGATCATCGCCACCAGCAGGGCGAGGGCCGAGAGGATGCCGGTCACCGCAGCGACCTGGGGGTCCAGACGCGTGAAGAGTCCGACCGTCCAGGCGAGCCCCCAATAGGCCCCAAGTCCGATTGCGGCAAGCAGGGCCAGGCCGACGAGCACACCGAGGGTTGTGTAGATAAGCTGCATGGTCGCTGCGGAGATCTTATGAGTACGACGGGGCGGCATGTGGCGGTCGCGGGCCGCCCGCATGTGACATGGAATCAAACAGCGCCAGCCACTGCGCTTCATTGACAGCCGGATCGATACCGAGATCGATGTGCAGTCGCGAGAAGTTCCGGTGTGAACGAAGCGCGGTCAGTTCCGCGGGGGTCCAGTCGCTGTCGGCGCCAAGCGTCTGCAGGGCCAGCTCGCCGATGCGATCGAGAATGAGCGGCACAGCGGTCTTTTCCAACCCCGAGTAGCCGATTGCTAACTCGCTCAACTGGCGGATCAAGGGAAACGACAGCAGCTCCGCCGGATCCAGCCCAGCGAGATCATTACCACTGAGGTTGAGTGACCGCAAACGGGGCATGCGGCTGGAAAGAATCTTACGAACCTCTGCGCGGTCAAGTGCGCAACCGACAAGATCGAGGGTATCGAGTTCCCCAAGAGTATCCGAAGTCCGGAAAATTTCCCCCAGGCGAGGCGCAAGCCCGAGCGCCGGAACCGCGTTGCCACCAAGGATACTCAGGGAGCGTACACCGGCGGGCAGGTGCCCAACGATCAGTTCCAGCGCGGGTGCGTCGAGATCGCAACCGCAGAGCCTGAGCGAACGCAGGCGTGCAAAGAACTGCGCCCTGATGAGCCCCCGGACAGCGTCGAATGAAAACAGCTCGGCGCAAATCGCCAGGCACTGCAGCGCCGGCAACTCCGACGCGAACAACAATCGCATCGCGCCATCGATTTCGCATCGCCCTGCGATGACGGTCAACGACCGCACCGTATAGACCCAGGGACGCCGCGCAATGTCAGGAGAATTCTGAATATCGTGGATCTGTACAGACCAGGGTAGCCCGAAGCGAAACGCCGCGTCCATGTTCGCTTCGACCCAGCGGCGCTTTGCCCGATCCAGCAGGTCGGCGTCGAACGCGGGGCGCGATGGCGACGCGGAATCGAAGCGCGCACGCAGCAGTTCGGCGCGCGGATCGGAGCGGTTTGCGAGCTCCTTGGCATAATCGTCAAGCAATGCCCCATCCGGATCAGCATTCGGGTGGGCTGCGAGCGCGGTTAGATAGGTGTGATCGACCTCCCGAACCTCCCGATGCAGCAAACGATCCGTTGCCAAGATGTAACCGCGCCATATGTCATCGCCTGCGCCCATCAAAGCCAAGGCCTCCAACCAAGTCTCGGCCGCGGCCTCATGGAACCCCAGTCGGTGTTGCGCCTGCGCGAGGACATACAGCGCCCGCTCGACGTCGCCGGTCCGCGTATCGGGGTCATAGCGATTGAAAGGCCGAGGTAGCGCCGCGCGGACAGCCGCGATGGCATCTTCGCTCCGCCCCGCGGCCAGAAGCGCTTCACCCAGGAGCACATCGTAAGCCATTGCGCCGCCGCTCGACGCGGCTCGTTGCGCCAGTACGACCGCCTCGACGGCATTACCCTGGTCGATACGGAACCGCGCACAGAACGCTAGGGTCTCGGAAGAGGCAGCGCTGGACAGCGCCGCGATATCCGGTTCCGCCAAATCAGGATAATGATGCGCTATGTACAGGTGCGCGCGATCACGCCGGGCACCCCAATTGCCGGGCTGGAGCGCGATCAAGCGATTGAGATCGCTGAGTGCGTCCGTGTAGAGCCGTTCGTCGATACGCGCTGCGGCGCGTAGCGCAAGAAGCGCTTCGTCGTCGGTATCAGCCAGATCAGCGAGATCATCAATGGCGCCCGCGGCGTCATGCAAAGCAATGCGCAGCGCAGCGCGACCCAGCCGCGCTGTGCGATCGTGCGGATCGCGTCCGAGGGTGGCGTTATAGGCCGCGATCCGGGTCGTCCGCAGCCGCTGGATCAGTGGCGCAACGATATGCGGATCGACGGACAACCGCTCAAGCTGGGATAGCAAGTGTTCGTCTGCGGCGCCTGCCCCGCTGAGTCGCTCGCCGAGCGTATCAACCAGCCGCTCGAAGACCGCATAGGGGAGTGCTGCGGACGGCGAGGACAGTTCGTTCGCTGTTCGTGCGGCTTGGATGTCATTCACCAGGGCGAGCACAATGGCCGCGTCGGTGCCGTCCACGATCTCATCCACGCGGCGGATGAGCGACAGGAGTAGCTCTCGGTTCATCTCTTCTTCGATTCCCCCGCGACTTGGTAGCCCCCGAGTTCGTAGGGATTGCGCGCGGAGCCAGCCGCGGCCAACTGCCGTCCGCTCTCTTGGGACTCCCCGGCGCCCGTCAGTTTTCTGCTGCGCAGATCGGGGAACTCGTTCATCCGGCCTCTGCCCCACTTGTCGGCGGCTTCGAGAACGGGCAGCGCAGCGTCCAAGGTGAGTTTCTCTTTAATGATCTTCTCGGACTTGATGCACCACTGGAAGCCAGCCTTCCACCCCTGCCCGCCAATGTGCAGCCAGGTGCCCTTTAGAACCTCGCCTTGCCCTTCCCAACTCTTGTCCCCCGAGGTGTCCGGTTTTGCCATTGTCGCACTACTTAGGATCTCTTCGGGTACCAATATGCGATGCACCCACCCGGCAGGTCTTGGAGCATAGCCCTTTACATCGCTGAAATAGTGCGTCAAGTAGAGCCCGGACCCTAACTCCAGACCTGCACCGCCGCCGCCTCCGGTGAGCTTGGACATATCGATTTCCGGGAGGCTGGTGATCTTGACCAGTGACCCATGAAACATGCCGATGTAACGCTTACCGTAACGCGTCTCCTGGCCGCCCGTCCCACGCGGCCACTTCGTCGTAATCTCGACGGGATTGATCTTTATTTCAAGCCAGTACGAGCCCTCGTCGTGCTGTGGGACGACGAGCAACCGCGGTTTCTTGCCGCCCTCGGAAATGACGCTTTGTTCGACCCACTTGGACTGCGTGTCGTAGAAGGCTTTCATGGTTCCACCGACATCGGCATTCTTGCGGCGGGCCAGTTGCGCCCCCGCCGCATTTGCCCGCTTCTTGACTTCGGCCACCGCCTGCGCCGGCGTCAGTGTGCCTGCTTTGTCGTTTCCTTTCTCCTGCTTCCCAAACAACTTCGCAAACAGCGCCTTCGCCCTGCCGACGATCCACGCCACCGCCGCGTCCAGCGCCTTATCGATCTTGTCGCGGACCTTGTCGATCACGCCCTTGATCTTGTCGGCGATCTTGCCCAGGCCCGCAAAACCGGCCAGGAAGTTGATCGCCAGCGCCAGCAGGCCGGCTAAGATGCTTTCGACCTTGGCGGCCGCCGCGCCGATGTTGCCGGCGGCGATGGCGACGATGGAATTGATGAAGGCCGTGACCACCTGGATGATCTTCGAGATCTTCGCCACGAACACCATCACCGTGTCGTAGATCGAGAGGATCGCCGAAATAAAGCCGGCGCCGGGGATAAACATGGCGATCAGCTTGGGAATCGCTTTGGTTACCACCGCGTCCTTGATGAAGCCGATGATGCCGTCGACCACCGCGTCCTTCAGATCCGTAAGCTTCTGTTTAATTACCTCCCAGGCCGCGGCCGGGCCGCCCGTCACCAACGCCTTCACGACGTCGAAGGCGACCTCGAGTCCTTTCATGATGGTTTCCCCGCTAGGCCCAAGCGCCTTGACGATCTTGCCGCGGATCTGCGCCCAACTGATCCCGAGCACGCTCAGCGCCAGCTTGCCGAGTTCGGGCAGCGACAGGGCCTTCGGGATATAGACGCCGACCAGCGATCCGGTGAGCCAGTCGATCAGTCCCGCCTTGAGGTGGTTGAGGAAGCGGCCCGCGAAGTTGGTGAAGCCGAGTTTGGCGGCCTTGACCAGATTGCCGACGAATGGCAGCGGGTTCTTGAGGATGCTCTTGAGCGCCGCCCCGGTCTTCTTGACATAGCCGAAAGCGCCGGGGCTGACGACGTCGAATACGATCTCCAATAGATTCCAGACGGCGGTGCCGACCCAACCGATGAACTTCCCAAGGAAACCGCCGAACACCGCCGCGACCTTGATCAGTGCCCGCGGCACCAGGACGATGTCGGCCAGTTCCAGCGACTTGAAGGCGGCGATAGCGAGTGCTGGAATCTGGGCGACAAAGGCGATCAGGCCGGCCTTGGCGCCCTTGAACCAGGCGGAGATGCGGCCGATGGCATTGGCCTTCTTGACGTTGCCCCAAATCTCATCCTGCCCGGCCACCGTCATCAGTGCACCGAGCAACGCCGCGGCATCGTCCGGCACCTTCTCGTCGGTGATCGGGTCCTTGCCCAGCACGGCCTTGAGCAGGGCGTAGCCGGCGGTACCCTCGGCCAGCTTCGCCAATGGCTTCAGGATCGCATCCTTGATGAACTGGATGATCCCGGTGATCAGCCCTTTGGCGAAGCTGATGATGCGATCGATCGGCTCGGTGAAGATGCGCTTGGCACGCGCCCATACCCCGCCGAGGTCAAAAACGTCGGACAGATTGAGCGATTTGACGAAGTCGGTGACGGCCTGCTTGATCGCGCTGCCGACCAGACCCAGCGTCTGGATCTGCTGAGCGACCCAGTTGCCCACCTTCTCGAAGACACCGCTGTTTTCGAGCGCCTGGGTGATCAGTCCACCGCCGGGAAGAAACTCGATCAAAGCGCGCAGTATGTTGGCCGCGCTGCGGTCCACGCGGCTCAGGTTGATCGGATTCATGCCCAGGATGATGGTGAACATCCTGAAGCCGGGGATCAGGTTGGCCTTGTCGGCGAAATAGTCGAGCGGATTGGGCGCCCCGAGCCGCTGCACCTGGACGGGTGCGCTTTCGGTGATGCTCCGATCCTCGCTACGCTGCACGGTCGCGCCCTGCTGGACCGTATGGGTCAGTTCGTGGGCGATGAGTTCTTTGCCGTCTTCACTGCCGGGGCGGAATTGCCCTTTGCCGAAAAAGATGTTGCCGCCGACGGTGAAGGCCTTCGCGCTCAAGCGCTGGGCCAGCCGCGCCGGTTTGTCTCCGGTATGGACGCGGACCCGGCCGAAATCGGCCCGGAAACGCGGTTCCATGAAACCGCGCACGGCAGGCGGCAAGGGCATACCCGAACCCAGGCTGCCATGGATGGCGTCGGCGACGTCCGGTGTGACGGTCGGAACACCGTCCGCCTTGCGCTGGATCGCAGCCGCGGGCGCCGCCGATGACCGCGGGACACGCGCAATCGTGCCTGATCGCGGCAGCAGGGCGCTGAGTTGCGCCCGCGCGGCGAAGACGCGATCCGGCTGCCTGAGCAGGCCCGACGACAGCCCTCCACCGTCGGCGCGCGCGTTAACCGACCCGGTTGGCGGCGACATCCGGGTGACCTTTTTCGCCGTGGCTTCGGCCTCCCGCTCGGCGGCGTCGGCGGGCGAGGAGACCTGCAGCGAAGTCTGTACACGCGGCGACAAGAGTGCGCTCATCCGCCCTGCCGACGGGGTGTCGGCGGCGCTGCGCGCAAGCGTCTCGCGGCGGCTGCCGGATGCGGCGGAGGCCCCCGGCTGCCGGTTGGGTTCAGCGGCAGCCGGGGGCTTTTTCGCTGATGCCTTGGCGACCTGGATGCTCATCCTTTGGGCTTCTTCGCTGCAAGGCATGGCCTGAAGGCGATTCCGTCCGCCGGATGGTCCGGGTGCGCGATGACGGCGACTTGGGTCAGGCGCGATCCGGTCACGGCGAGCGGCCTGCATCTGCCCGGCTCATGGGACACTGTCCTCCAGTCTTGCGGTACTCCCGCAACAGCGACGCGGAGAGGTGTTCGGCTCCGATCGGCTGCCCGGCCTGCAAGGCCAGCAATTGCGCGTGCAGGGCGACATTGCGCAGTTGGCCGCCGGTCAGGACGCAGCGCGCGGCGATCTCCTGCAAGAGCCCGCCGTCATCCAGCCCCGGCGCTTTCAGGTGCAGACAGAGGATCTGATAGCGCTGCCACTCGTCCGGAGCACGGAAGGGAATCACCACGTCCATGCGCCGGGCGAAGGCGCGATCGATCCGCTCCGCGGCATTGGTGGTGACCAGCAGGATGCCCGCGAAGGACTCGATCCGCTGCAACAGAAAGTTGGTTTCCAGGTTGGCATAGCGGTCGTTGGAGGAACCGACATCGGTGCGCGCGGCCATCAACGCGTCACCCTCGTCGAGCAGCAGGATCACGTCCAGTTCCTCCGCCGCGCCGAAAGCCTGTTCCAGGTTTTTCTCGGTCTCGCCCAGGTATTTGTTGACCGTGGCCGAGAGGTCTACCCGGAACAGGTCCTTCCCCAGGGTGGCCGCGAGCAGGCGGGCGGCCAGGGTCTTGCCGGTGCCGCTGGGGCCGGAGAACAGGGCGCGCACACCGCTGGAACTGGCCCCGCCGTCATGGGACTGGGCCGCCAGCGCCTCGCGGTGGCGGCAGCGCGCCGCCAGGGTCTCGAGCTCCATGCGGGTCAGTTCATCGAGTGCCAGATCGGCCAGGGTGCCGCTGGTCTCGATGCGGGTGGCCAGGGTCTCCAGTCGGGCGCCCTGGAGCCCACGGCAGGCCAGTTGCACGTCGCGCAGGACAAGTTCCCGACGTCCCTCCAGACGCGCAAAGCCGCGCGCCCCGGCCGCCGCCCGGCGACAGTTGCCGCTGGTGAGATGGCAGGACGCGGCCAGGGCGTCCAGTGTCGCCGGGCACTGGTCGGGGGCCGCGGCCTGCCAGTGCAGAAGGCGGCGGGCGGCATCGGGGATCGGCAGGTTCAAGGTCAGCAGGGTCCGGCCCTCGCCCACCTGGATACCGCCCTGGGGTCCCGCCGCCACCCCAATGGGGCCGCCATAGAGCGGCAGCGGCGGCAGGGTGCGATCCTCGCCGGGGGCGAGCGCCAGTTCCACCACCGGCAGTGCATCGAGTGTCACGGCGAGCGCGCCGAGCAAGGCCCAGCGCCGCTCGTCTTCCAGGACCCGGGCATCCGTCAACAGCACGCCGCGCCCGAGCGCGCGGGCAACCGCGCCCAGCAGAGTCTTGCGGCCGTTGTGGCGGGGACCGCGCACCACCAGGGCCTGCGCCGGCTGGTCGGCCAGCAGCAGGGGCAGTTGCCAACCGGCCGCGGCCACCTCCGGCGGGGCGATGTAGTCGGCCAGCGACAGCAGGGCCTGGGGTTCGATGAGGCGCAATCCAGGCGCCTGCGGTGCGACACCGCGCAGGCTGTCCCACAATGGGTCGGCCACCGCGAGCGTCCATTCGGAACGCGGGGCCTGCGGGTTCAGGACCTGGACCAGGCCAGTGCGGACCAGGCCCAGGATGGCGTGCCGCACCGACTCCACCCGGTCTCCGCCATCGGCATCGGCGCGCCACCAGGCGAGCAGCAGGCCCGCGGTGGGGCGGCGCTCGCGCCCGGTCTGTTGCTCGAAGAGGTCGCAGAAGCGCGGGTCCTCCTCGGGCAGACCCACCGCCAGCAGCAGTTCCAGGTCGAGCCGTGTCAGCCCGGCCGCGAACAGCCGAACCAGGGGCAGGCCCGCCGGTGCTGACCCTGCGCGCCCCGCCTCCCAGGCCATGAGTGCCGACCGCCAAGCAGCGGACGTCCAGTCGATGTTATCGAGGCGGCTCGCAATCGCATCGGCGTAGTCCGCCAGAAAGGGATGGGCGGTCAGGGTCTCGGCCTGATCACCCTCGCCGCAGACCTCGATCAGGTGGGCGACCACCCCGAACAAGGCGAGGCGCAGGTGTTCGGCCGCGGTCCGCGGCACGTCCGCCAGCACGGACTCGGCGGCGGTCAGTGTCCGGCCCGGCAGCGGTGCATTCATCCCGGGCTCGGCGAAGATGAGGTGGTTGACGCGTTCATTGGCAGCGACCTCTCATGTGGCGGCTCATGCGAAGTGAAAGGCAACCGAACGGTCGGCCGCCGGTATCCAGCCTGGGTCGCGGTCCAGACCGGCGATGCGCAGTTCGATCGGAAGTTCGTCAAGGGACAAGTGCAGGTCCAGGGCCGTGGCCGAGCAATGCACGCGTGCCGGGTGCCGACAGACCAGGGCGGGGACTAGGGCCGGGTCCGCGGCGCCCAGGGCCAAGGTCAGGCGCGCCTTGAGATACGGCAGCAACCGCCCCAGCCAGCGGGCGAGCACGCGATTCTCTCCGGTTCCCGCGCACAGGGTTTGCGACGCGTTCTTGCAGGTTCGCGCCAACGGCCGCACGCCGGCCTCGCCCAGCGCCGGCCACCGACCACACAGGTCCCGCGCCTGGACCAGCGGGGCAAGGCCCGGCACCCGCGGCAGGTCCGCCAGCAGGAAACCGGCCGGGTGCCGCAGCCGCAGACGCCCGCCGCGGGTCTGGACTTCGAGCGGCTGCGCGAGACCCCAGGGAACCGGCCAATCCGACGGGACCGACCAGTCCCGCGGCGGCGCGAACCCGGACCCCGGCGCCTGCCCCGGCGGGCGCCCGGCCAGGTGCGCGAGCAGGCCCCAGACCGGATCGCGCACGATTGGACGGCCGAACCAGGTACGGCCGATCAGGGCAAGCCAGTCCCAGGGTGAGAGTGCGATCCCCGGGCGTCGCGGCTGAGTGAAATCGCCGTAGAGACCCAGGGCCAGGGCCGGGTTGAGCAGGTAGAAGAGCCCGCCGAAATCGGTTTCTATGGACCGAATCGAGATGGCGTGAATCGAGGGTGGATCAAGATCGATTCCGGCCACGAGCGGACGCTCCTGAGGCCATGGTGACCGATTGACCCAGGCCGACGGCTGCGCCGCGTTCGGCACCAGCGCATCCCCGTCGGCAAGGTCCGCAACTTGGTCCCGCATCGGGCCTTGGAGAACGTGCTGGACCGGGGCGACAACCGGATCAACATCGGTTGCAGTATATTGATCTCGGAGATAAACAGAAATTTTGGCGGCGGCCGGCAGGCGCTGCACCTCAGGTTCGGCGCCCGCCAGCCCGGGGTCAGGGGTACCCGCCATCGCTTCATCCGCGCGTGCCCGGGTCGGACCCGTCGATGCCTCCCGTGGAATCGGCAACACACGATGATGGAACTGCCGGACCAGCGGTGTTGGCCCCATGGACCTGAGTGCCAGAACGAATTGCCCGCTCCGCGTCCAGGCCGGTGCTCGTTGCAGTCCCAGCGTCACAGCAATGAACTGCCGTGCCGGGGACGAACCGCCGGCGAGTTGGACCTCGGGAACGATCCGGACCAGTTCGTCGGCGGCTTTGTCTTCGGCCGCTTTGTCGGCACGCCCGATCCGGCTCGGCCATGTCGCTGAACCGGAGGAGCCTCCTCCCGTATCCTCGGCAATGGCCGTCAGCCCATGGCTGTCCACAACCGCCGCGGTCGCGACCGCCAGTTCGCCGTCATTCAAGCGTGCAACCCAGTCCGAAGCCACCGCTTGGGCGGCCAGATGCTCCACCACCGGCGGCAACAGATCGCCCCGCGGCAGCAGATCGCGCCGCCACCACTGGGGCAGCGAGACGCCGTCCAGCACCGAACGCGCCCACCAACACCCGGACAGGGTGCCGTGCAGCCAGTCACGCACCAAGCAAGCCGCCAGCTCGGCCTCGTCGGCAAACAGCACCGCGACTGCCTGGATCGACCCAACGTCGACCCACGGCCGGATCGCCTGGCGCGCCTTCAGCTTCAGCTCGGCCTCTACCGCGCGACCGAAGTCGCTGTCACCGCGTTCACCAACCGACCGCAACGGCACCATGGGCGCCACCCGTTTGACCACCAGCAGCGCCCGTGGAGGAAGACCACAGGACGCAAAGTCGAGTACAGACAGAGCAGACTCGAGGCGCAGACGCGCACAGCGTCCGTCCGCCATGCCCTTCAGACGGACGTGCCGGAGGTTGAGGCTCCTTGACTCGTGATTGATCGCCATCGGTCTACGCCGTGCCTCTCGGTGGATGGGGAACGCGGGCGAAACAGCGCGCAGAGCGGCACAAACCATGGCCACGTCCGCCACGCAACAGTCAGGGTTCCGGCTTGCGGGCGCTAATTGCCTTGACCCAAGACCTTGACAAACAACAGCAACAGCAGGAACAGCAGCGGCCACAGCCACCACGGCATACGAAATTCCTCGGCCTTCAAGCGGGTGATGATGTGCGCCTTCCCGCCATGCGGCACCCGCAAGCGATAGGCGTCGCGCCCCGCCGGTCCGAACCGGTCCTCATTGCCTGCCGCGGGGGTGACCGACTGCTGCCAGGACGAGACCAATCCCTCGTGCTCGGCGATATAGCCAAAAGCACCGACCGGCTCATGAACCAGATGCCGCTTCCCGTTAACCCGCAGTTCAAATTCGGTTTGCCGGTAGCCGTCCATCACCCACACCCAATCGTAGATTACGGTGTCATTGCTGGAGAACAGGTTCTGCAACTGCGCGATCAGATTACCGAGCAGACCTGAGGGCTCGCGATACTCCCGGCCGCCGGAATAGGGCTTCGCGGTTTGCAGCCGTTGCGTGCTGCGTTGGTTGAAGTCTGTACTGACGTCCCGGCGCACCAGGCGCCCACGGCGCATCTGACTGACGATCAGTACCATCTCCTGATCCGCCGCACCGTTCGGAGGTGCCGGGTAACCATCACCGCTAATCTCGGCCACCTGTTCAAGCTCGGAAAGCGGGTAGAAATCGCAGTTGCGCCGCACGCTGCTCTCCACGAAATCCACTGCCTGCACCGAATCCAGCAGCACCCAGATGCATTGATGTTTATCGAGCGGCTGCGCGGGGGGCGTACCATATAGGGCTTTCTCCGGTGCGGTCAGCTGCCACTCCATGGTAAGATCGATCGGCGCACCGCTGCTCGGGATGGTCTTCGGCGGGATCGTGGGATTCGCGGTGCCGCCGGTCGCCGGCCCCGGATTCCATTTGTTGTTTGAACCGGGACCGATGCCCCAATTCGCGATACGAAAGGTTGCGGCGACAGCCTGGGCAGGGGTCGCTCCCGTATTGACTACCCGAGCGACGAACGTGTTTGGATTAGTGATATGAATCTGGTTGGTTACGGTGCTGCCAGAAAGGACGCCGATGCTGTTTTCACCATTCTGAAACCTGACGCCCTGCACCCCGGCGCAGCCGGCGACCGTACCGAGAAACGCCTGACCGAGCCAGTCCAGGGGGATCGGAGACAAGCTGATTTCGTCTACATCGTGGATCAGGCCGGCGCGGGTCGTGTAATTGGCACGCGGCCAGGTAAACTCGAACGCGGCACCATCGAACGGATTCAGATTGACTGAGCATTCCGTTCCACTGCAGATGCGAATGAGGTTGTAATAGAAGCCGAAACTGTTCGTCAACGTAATCCAGTTGGCGCCACCCCCGGCTGCTCCGAGTACGGTCGTTGGGAGCTTTACTTCAACGCTCCAGTTCTTGTTGTTGACTCCAGCGTCCCAGGAGCGGCATCTGATCGTCACATTGTTGACCGCACCCGCCCCCATGTTTACCCAAGTTGAAGTTGCCGTGCTCCACTTGTAGTATTCGATGTTGCGCGGCGCACCGCTGGCCTGAGCTCCGGTTCCCTGTGAATTCGGATAAATATCGATGCGTCGTTCGCTGCCGTCCTTAGCGTCGCCGACACCGGGAAAGGTGGGGCGTAGAACCAGGACAATGCAGTCATTGTCCTCAAATTGAGTATCACGGCGCGCGACAAACGATAGGTAAACAAAATCCTGTGTTCTGTCCTTCAGACACTGGAATACCATCAGCGGCCGCCCTGCTCCCACTGCGGTATCGGCGACATAGGTGATGCGGGCCGCGCCGGTCCAGCCGGTGTCCACCTCGCTCGCCGTGGTGCCGAAGCCGGTTGCCAACGTGTCTTCCGGCTCCACAAACCCGTCGATGTTCGGCGGGTTGGGTTGGCCCGGAAGACCGACGTGATCGCGAAAGCAGAGTTGTGCAGGCATGGTTGTTCTCCTGAGATTGGCGCCTAGGCGTTCTGAATAGGTATGGGGAACCAGGAATCAAAATTCTCACCATTCGGTCCATTGCGGGTGGCGTGGATTTCGAGCCTGCGTGATGCCAGCGAATCCGCACCATCGGCAGAGAGCTGGACGACGATCTGTTGGGAGGAACCGATGATTTCCGAGGTATTTGCCGGAGCCGGCGATGTCACTGTTGCCGACCATGCGCCGGCTGGTTCGGCCGGCACGATCCGCGCCGTATAATTATAAACGCCCGCAACCGTGAAATTTGCGGTCACGCGCGCGGCGGTTTGCTGCCCGACCGGCGTACGAACGACTTGGCCGAGTATCGCATCAACGACAAGACGACTGGTCGGAGCGATCCGCAATTGTTCGAATGTTGTGCGCGAGTCGCTCACATTAGGCGACTGCCCCACGACGATGGTGATCGGCATCGGTGGAGGATTCAGCAGCGGGTCGCTTGGCGCATTGACTGACTGTACCTGCAAGGCCAGGTCGACCCTGGTCGCGCCCGCGGGAACGGTCACCGCGACTCTGATGGTCGCTGGATTACCTGGAGTTACCGGAACGCTGGAAACCGTTTGACCGTTCGAATTTCTAATAGTCGCGTTTTCCGACCAGGCCCCGAGGGGGACCCCAACCGCGTTGCTGAACAAGGCCGACAACAGGTAGGTCTCAGCGATGGTGGTCTGCGAGTCGAGCGTAAAAAGGAAGTTATAGGTCTGCCCGACCTGAATGACCCCGATGCCGGGCGGAATCGCGGACACCACCATCGCACCCACCGGCACTTGCATTGCCGCCAGCACGCGAATGATGATCGAATCACTGCCCGTACTGTTGGTCACCGATAACGTGACATCCACCGGCACACCGGGAATATTCGGTACATTGAATACCAGATGCGAACCGTCTGTACCGGGATTGAATTGGGTAATCCGTACGGCTCCCATCATCACGACATTCAGGCTCACGGGTACGGCGAAGTTGGTTCCCGTCACGGTGATCTCGTCGCCGATACGCGGCGATCCGAGGTACGGTTTCAAGGTGATCTTGTTACCAGGCTGCGCCTGGCCTTCCAAGACGGATACCCGCGTTTGCAAATCCCCCAGCTCCGCGAGGACTTGGTTGATCAGATCGGCTGTGATCAGATCACCTGGCTCGACCTTTGTTTTTCTGCGTGCCAGGACCGCGGCCAACAAAGCGTCGATCTCGGCGTTGCTGAGCTTGTCTTTGAGCTGATCGAGGATGGTGGACAGTGGAACGACGAGGTTCCCTGGGCTGACGACGGGGGTTGCCATAGGATTCTCCTTGAGCACCGGATGGCTAGGGCGCCAGTGCGTAATTGCTGTAGCCCCAACGGGCCAGGTTGTATTGGGCGTCGCCGCAATAAGGCAGATGTCCGCTGGCGAAGACCAGATAGGAGCGCGGCGGACGGGCGTCGGCGCGGAGGTCAATGGTGTGACGGTTCTCGCGGACCCGGTAGAGCCACACCAGATCGGCGCCTTGGGTGAAGACGGGCGGGTAGCAGAGACCGTCACGGACCAGGGCCTCCAGCCGCGCCGCATTGATGAAGGCCGGACCGCGATAGGTCATGCCGGCGAAGAATCGGGTGGCCTGGGTGTCCGTGCTGTCGGTCTCCGCGGCGACCGGGATGATCCCCACCGGCGGGAGATAGCGGCAGTGGGTGCGGGCGGTGACACTCCCCAGGCCACCGAGCGGCGCCCAGTCGGCGACCTGTGCCTGGAACTGCTGGAACATGGCCCGCCCTGCGGCGATACGGCGGGCATCGGCCAGACCCATCAACGGTCCGTCAGCGTCGGCACGGGCCAGCGGCCGACGCACCGCCCAGGAATCGATGAATTGCAGATCGGCCCCGCCGGTGAAGTAAAGCAGCGCCAAAGGCACGTCCAGATCGCTCAATGGGCTCGGGCGCAGGGTCTCCAGCAGGTCGTCCCGCCGCGGAGCGGCCCCCAGCAGGTCGGCAAACCACTCGGATTGCACACCGGCACCGAAGCAGCGATAGGCGATGAGGTTACGCAACGCCGGATCGGCGAGGTCGAGATCCGCGTAGGCAGTCGGTTTGATCCGCAGCAGGCGGAACTGCACCGCCTCCACGGTCGCGTCGGTATTGCAGCGGACGTTGGCGGGGTCGAAGCCGCTGTCCGCGGCGCGGCCCTCCGATACCTGGGCCGGGGCGATGGTCAGGACATAGAACCCGGCCCCGGCGACATAGATGCCGCCGACGCTGGGGCTGCACGCGGTGAACAGGCAGTCCGCGGTGAGACCTTCGAAGGTCCGCACCAGCGCGACCGAGACGGGTTCCTGGAGCCGGAGCGCCTGTCCCTGACGATTGAAGGCGAGCCCGGGCTCGATGCGCACGACCGGCGCGGCGGTCTTGCTCAGTATCTGGTCGCGGCTGATCCCCAAGCCGAAGGCCACCCCCTCCCCCAGGGCCAGGCCCAGGCGCCAGTCGGCCTCGCGCCGCGCCTGCTGCTCGCGCGACAGGTCCTTGGCGGTCAGCAGGCGCCCGTTGAAGAAGTTGACCGCGCGGATGCCGCCGTCGGTCAGCGGCTCTTGCAGTTGCAGGGTCTCGTTGGTGCTCATGGGTGCCCCGTCAGGCCAGTGCCGAGAGGATGTGCCAGGTGTCGACCCCGTTCGAGACCAGGGTGACGGCCCGATTGGCCGCGACGGTCAGGGGTGCCGCGGCCCCGTCGATCGTGTCCGCGGCATCGCAGACCAGCGTCGCGTCCAGACCGGGGCACTTGACGATGTAGACCCGGCCGAGCGTGTCCGGCCCGCATTTGGGCAGGGTGAGAGCGATCCCACCCTCGCAGACGATGCAGTGATGCGCGTCCGTGAGGGCCAGGTTGACAGTGGTCGTGGTGATTGCGATCCGCACCGCCCCGGTGGTGGTGAGGCCCGCGAAGGCGGGCACGCTCGCGGCGGCAATGGGCTGAGGGAGTGCCAGCGCGATGGTCGCCGGCCCTTGGCTGACACTGATTTGGTCTGGGGTTCCAACCAGGGTCTTGCCAACCCAAGCGCCGCCATCACCCACGGGCAGGCGGCCCGCGAGCGGAGTCGGCAGACCCGCATCGCCCGGCTCGACAGCGGCCGACAGCCACTCCTGGAGGAGACGCCCATGGACCAGGAATGGACGTTGCGACTCATCAACCTGAACATCCGCGGCCAAGCCATCTACCTGCCAGGCTCCGCCAACATCGCCGGACTGGACAACCGGTACCGCAAGCCGCGCCAGCAGCACACAGTCCTGATCCACCGCCGGCTCGGCAGAACAGGCGCGGGCCGACCACAGGGGCCGCAGTTCAGTGACCCAGACCCGCAGGGCGACGCGCAGGAAGGCAGCAAGCTGATCCGCGGCGACGGCAAGCCCGGTTGGCGGCGAGTCGAACAGATAGTCATCGAGACGCGGTGGGGAGGCCGGCGGGCTGCCGTTCGTCAGGTCCAGCCAGGGCTGGGCCGCCAGACGCACCCCCTCGGCCCAGTGCTGTTCCAGCGCCGCGTCCACCGGGCCCGGGGGTGAGCCCCCCGCCAGCGGCACCTGCCGCAGCCAGGCGACGAAGTCACGCAGGGCGTCCTCCTCCACCTGGGGCGGCGGTGCCGTGCGCAGTTCCAGGCAGTAGTCATCGGCGATGCGCGAATCCGCCATCAGTTGGTCTTCGGAGCGGCAGGGATCGCCGGGAATGGGGACGGGCAGGGTCGTGCAGTCGGCGTAGCACAGTGTGAGCCAGAGCGAGAGGACGCCTTCTGCCGCCAAGGGGGAAGCGGGCGGCGAGGCGTGGTGAAGCAGGTCCGACACCCGGGCGGCGTTGTCCGGCTTGGCGAGCCAGTGGTTGAGCAACGCACATTGTTCGCCGGGCACGCACACCAGCCGGCCGTCGGGGATGGCGGCGGACCCGGCGGTGACCCGCACCCGCGGACCCTCGGGGGTGTCGTCCATCCGCACCGCCAAGCCGCTCAGGGTGCCGTAGCCCAGCAGCTCCCGCACCGCCCGCTGGTCGCGACCGGAGAGATAGGCGAACTCCTGGGTCAGGTCATCGACCCCGAGCACCATGCCCTTGGCGTAGTTCACGTGCAGCCAGGGTTGCGGGGCGGCGGCGGTGAGTGGGGTCGAGGTGTCTTTACAGCAGCCCATGGTGCTTCTCCAAGGAGACCGAGAGTGGAGCCTTATCCGTTGTCGATCGACCGTCCGGCAGCCCGGAGTGGATCCCCCGTTCCCAAGCTCCGCGTGGGAATGCAGCCGGGACGCTCCGCGTCCCGAGCTCGCGTGCGTCCCGTGCGCGGTGCCGCCATTCGACACGCGACGCGGAGCGTCGCGCGAGGCATTCCCACACGGAGCGTGGGAACGAGAAATCTGCATTTTTTGCGTTCATTTGCGGACAAATACCCCTCTCAGCAGGCCAGGCGCCGGCGGTCGCCGTCCGCCGGGACGGGCGGGCCGCCGACGAACCCGGCACCCAGATAGACGTGCCCGAGAACAGCGTCCGGCAGCAACTCCGGGGCGCGGCTGCCGCTGCCGAGCAGGGTGTCGAGACCCAGGCGCGCCTCGCCGATGCGATTGAGCGACCAGTAGAAACGCACGTCGAAAACGGTCTGCGCGGGTTTTTCGAGTTCAACGATCCGCCGCGCCAGCCCCAGGCGGCGCGCCATCCCGGCCGCGTCCTCGTTGACACTGCGCACCGGCAGGAGCACGGAAAAGCGATGGGCGGTCCGCACCATCGCGAGCAGATGGCGCTCGAACTGAAGCCAGTCGGTCTGCGCCTCCGGGGTCGCGGGACACTGGTCCGGCAGCGGGATCAGCGAAAAGTCGGGCCAGTGGGTCTGATGGGCGGCACGCTGTCGTTCGATCCGCCGGTAGCGGCGGGCCAGAAAGTCCTGCCAGCGGGCACGGGTGGGTTCGGGCCGGGCACAGTAGGTACGCCAGTCCGCGGCCGGCGTCTCCTGTTGCGGCCAATCAATCGGCAGTTCGACGGTGTCGAAGCCCAGATCGACCCGGCCATGGGCTTTGGCCAGCGACTCGGGGTCCGGGTAGCGGGTGCGCAGGAACCCCTGCCAGCGCTGCCGTTCCGCCGCCCCGGCCGCCGGGACGAATCCCAACTGGGTCCGGCAGAACCCGGTCCAGATGGCCTGTTGCCGCGCGCGCTCGCCGTCGGACCAGCCCGGATCGGCCGGCGGCAGCAGTGAGAAGGGGCGCAACTGCTCGGCCGCCGTGGCGTGGTCACGGCCCAGGACGGTGCGGGCGTAGCGTTCGGCAAGGCCGGCCGCGCCTTCCTGAGGGGTCCAGAATGCGCCGGTCGGCACCAGCCGCGGACCCGACTGCGCCGCCCCCGGATCGCCGGCCGCCAGGGCGCCGATCAGGCGGGTCTGGTAGGTCTCGACGATACGAATGCCGGACGCACGGGCGCACGCGGCCGCGGGACCGGCGAACAGGGATGCGTCGATGCAGGGCTCGAAGGCCAGCGCCAGGGCGACCCGCAGCCCATGGACGGTGCCGCGCCAGCGGAAGAAGTCCATGGCGTGGGCGACGAGGAGCCGGCGGCGACGCTCGTCCAAGGCCGGGTCCAGGGCCAGGTCGAACCAGGAGGCGAGCCAGTCCAGGGACTCCGCCGGGACGCAGCGGGGGTCGAACAGGGCCTGAGCCTGGGCGATGCGGCCCTCCAGTTCCGTATTGACGCCCTCCATATTGGCCAGAAAGCGCTCCAGGAAGTCGCCCTGTCGCGGGTCCTCCCGATAGACCGCGGGCAGGAAGCGCGCGGGATAGGACAGGCGCGGGTACCAGCACCGTAGCGCACGCAGCCAGGGGGTCAGGGTGCCGTTGCCGGTGAGCCGCAGGCGCAGTTGCAGATAGCGTCCGCGCGCCCCCTGGAGCAGCAGTTCCCAGGTGCCGGCACCGGATTCACGCCGGGTCGGACCCTGGGCGGGCACGCGCAGCCAGGGCAGTTCGGCGCCGTCGGAGCGCAGCCGCGGTTGGGGCTGACGGACCCAGGTGCCGGGTAACGCCTCGGCGTCCGTGCCGGGTGCAAGGGTCTCGTCCGCGGCGCGGCACCAGACCTCGATGCGGCAATCGGCGGGGCAACAGGCGTCCAGCAGGACCCGATCCCACACGCATTGCAGATCTTGACCGTCGAATACCGGGGTCAAGAACTCGGCCGCCTCGCGGTAGCGCACCCGCGGCTGCTGGACCACCGGCACCCAGCGTGGGTTGGCGCCGCCGGTGTCGTACCAGGCGGCTCCCTGGACCTGGAGCAAAGCCCGGCCGCCGTAGCGACGCAGCGGAAACAACTCCAATGCCCCGCGCAGAGCGAAGGGTTCGGACACCGCGCTGACCGCAAAGGCCAGGGCCTGATTGCCGGAAGCGGCGGCGACCAGCACCCGGGGGACCGCGGCATCCGCCCCGCGGCTGGACGCGCGAGCCAGCACCAGATCGTGGGCCGGATGGCGGAGTTCCACGGGAGTCTCGGCCCGCCAGCCCGCGGCACTCCAAGTCAGGCGATCGACCCGGGACGGCCCGGTGGGACCGCCGCGGTCGAGGATCAGCACCGCCGACGCCCCCTGTTCGGTCAGCGCGATGGGGTCGGCCAGACCCAGGGCGCCCAGGTCGAGCCCACCCGATGGGGACCGCAACCGGCGGCTGCGCGCGGACCCGGCCAGGGGTTGAAAGAGGTCAGGCGCCGCCGCTTCGACCGGCTGCGGCGCAGCGGGCCGCTGCACCAGGGCGAGCCGCCGGTCCAGCTCCCACAGGCGCCGCGCCGCCCGGTCCAGTAACCAGAGACCGCCGCCGCGGCGGGCCGTCATCGCGAAGGGGACGACGGACAGACCGGCCGGCCACCGGGTCGCGTGGGGCGGGCCGCCGGCCATCAAGTCGAAGGTCAGCAGACCGGCCACATCGGCACCGCTATCGGCACCGGCGCCGTTGCCGGCACCGTCAAAGGCGGCCACCAGGTAATGGTCCTCCGTGACCGCCAGGGCCAGAAAACGCCATGCAACCGCAACCGGAGTCTGGATCGGTGTGAAGTCCGCGCGGCGATCCACCGGGTCGCCCGTGTCATTGGGCCAGAAGGCGGACTCCCGATCGCTGCCCACGGACCAGACCCGCAGTCGCCGCGTGTCGGCATCAATCCAATAGATGTTCCCCTGCCGGTCGGCGGCAGCCGCACGCCGGGCCGCCAGGCTCAGCGCGGCCTCGCCAGGCGTGGTGGCCAGTTCGATCGGCGCACGTTGCAGGCGCAGCTCCTGGCGCAGACCGTCCCAGACCAGAGGTGCCGGCTCCAGCGTCGCGTCCGCCGTACCCACGTCCACGGGAGGGGCCTTGGACCCGGACCACCAATCGCCCAACGGGTACAGGGCACTGTCGCGTTCCACTCGGCAGCGGCCCCAATCGGCCTCCCCGAGCAGCAGGTGGAAACGGCTGCCGTTGACGTTCATCGGCAGGTATCCGGCACCACCGGGACGGGCAGCAGTGCCGCGGCGGTAGCCGTCCCGGACCCGGTTCCGGACCCGGAACCCGATCCGTTCGCCGACCCGTCGCCGCGCAGCGCGGCCATCGATACGGGCTCGCCGGTGACCACCGAAAGCCCGAGGATGCGCGGCAGGTCCAGGCCGTTCATGGGGATTTCCGGCCGCTCGGGCCCTGTCCCCTCCGCCACCAGGCAATCGGCCACCGCCGTGACGCCGGCCACCCGCGCCGCCTCCGCCAGCAGGACCCGCGCCCGCACCGCGGTGCGCAGCGGCCAGCCTTGGGCAACAGCGACCGGGTCAGTGCCGAACAGGGGTTCGGTCTGGGGCCGAAAGCCGCCCTGCCCCGCTGCCGGGATGGGCGCAAGGAAGGCGCGCAGCCGCTGTTTGACCGCATCCACCACCTCCGCCACCGCATACCCCGCGGCCACCTCGATCCCGACGGAGATCCACACCCCGCGATAGTCCGGCCCCCGCACGATCAGCTCGGTGGTCACCAGGCGCCGCGGCTCCAGGTAGCGACACAGGCTGTTCAGGAAGAGGCGGTCGGCCCGCGGGGCATCCGGCTGACCGGGGTCGCGCCGGGGGATGGCCAGCAGGGTCACCACCCCGGGGGCGACACCGGGCTCCATGGGGCTGAGGGCGGGATGGAACGCGGGCAGAACCTCGATGCGGCCGATCTCGATGCCGGGGGTCCGCCAGGCGATGGCGGCGAAGTCGTCGGCGCTGACCAGTCGGTCACGGTGCTGCAACCAGCGTTTGATCTGCTTCTCGCCGTCCGCCGGCGACTCGGCGTCCGCCCCGCCCCAGGTCTGGACCGGGTTGGTCACCGCGAGTCCCGCCGGGAGTTGGGGGGCGCTGTCGATCGCGCGGGCGCTCAGGTTGCCAGCCGCCCCCTGACAGAAGGCATAGCGCGCGTAGAGTGCGGCACCGGCGGTCGGGCGGCGCCCGCGCAGGCCGTCGCCGAACGTCAGGATGCCGGCCTCATGGTCGGCCGCAAAGCAATCGGTGCGGCGGCGGATCTCGTCCGGATCGGTCCAGGCCGGCCCGACGGCGGCACCGGGCGCGGCCCGGGGGTCCGGCACCGGGACTTCCGGCTCCGCGGCCAGCAGATCGTCGATGGCGGTCCAGACCCGCGGCCCGGCGGACTCCTGGGTCAGGACCTGAATCGATCCGGCCAACACCGGGGCGCGGGCGAGCCGGCGCACCTGCCCCGGGGTGCCGTCACCGGGGGCCAGGGGTTCGGCGCTGACCCACTCCAGTTGCCGCACCGGCACCGCGTTGATGCCGACCCAGAGCAGCCGGGCGCGGGCGGCACCCAGGGCACGCACCCGCAGCCAGGTGATCAGCCGCTCGGACAGGCCCGAGTCGTCCAGGTTCGGGGGCAGATCACCGACCCCGCTCTCCAGGGGATCCAGGTCGCGCCAGGTGTCCAGCTCGGCCGCCGTCGGCAGGGCCAACTGGACCACGCCCGGCGTGGCAAGCAGGTCGGTGTCGGTGCGCGGCGCGAGTTGCCGGTAGCCCGGCACCGGGCGGTCGTTGGCATCCCTGGGCACCTGGCGGTCGGCGGTCAGCCGGGGCAGTTCGAACACCAGCGACTCGGCGGGCTGGGACTGGCCCCCTGGAGTCAGACTCAGTTGCAGGGGTTGGGGGCGTCCGGTGTCGGGGTCTAACGGGGCCTCGGCGTCCAGCGCCGGCACCAGGCCCAGGGTCAGGGTCCGGCCGCCGAGGCAATCGCGAACCGCCTTCCAGGGGTCGGCACCGCTGCCCCGATCCGCCTTGCGCCCCAGCAGCGCAATCCACAGTGAGCGGTCCACCGCATCGGCGTTCAGGTCCACCTGATCCACGACCGCCGGGTCCAGCGCGACGGTCTCATAGAGTGTCGGCTCCAGCGGCAACTCCCGGCGGTACGAGGCATAGAGCAGTCGGTAATAGTCCGTGAGTTCGGCGGCGGGCGCGGCCAGGGGCCGCTTGAAAAAGACCCGTGCCTCCACCGGCAGCACCTCGAGCCCGAGCGCGGTGCGAAACGGAACCTCCCCGGCGCGCACCTCGAGATCCGCCCCGAGGGTCAGCGTCGCCAGCGGAGCCCGCAGGTTGTCGATGGTAACCAACCCTCGGGCCTCGCTGGCCGCGGCCAGCGGCACCCCCAGCAGTTGCAGGAAGCGGATGCGATTGCGCTCGGGGATCAGATTGGCGCGATAGAGCAGACTCTCGGTGAGGTGGGCGAAGAGCTGCACCAGGGTGACACCGGGGTCGCTCTGATTGAAGTTGGTCCATTCCGGAGTGTAGACCGGCACCCGGGCGAGGAGCTCGTCGACCCATTGCTGGTAACGGCGGTCGTCGATGGTGGGAATGGTGAGCGGCATGATCGGGGTCCTGGGTCAGACGCCGTTGAGTGGGACGGAAAGGCCGATGCGCTCCCGGCTGCCGGTCGCCACCAGACGATAGGTGATGGCGACCAGGACCGCGGCGGGGTCGGCCGGGTCGTCCGTCACGTCCACCGATTCCAGGGCGATTCGCGGCTCCCAGCGCGTCAGCGCCCGCTCGACGGCCTGGGCAATGCGGGCCTGGGTGGCGGCGTTATTGGGCTCGAACAGAAAGTGTCCGAGTCCGGCCCCGAAGTCCGGCAGGGCGATGCGCTCGCCCGGCTCGGTCTTGAGGATGATCGCCAGTGACTCGCGGATATTCGTCTCGCCCTCCGACCA
>Ga0247840_10001992_pt1 | contig 37551 bp, 31 predicted proteins | sample LaCruzMarch2015__FD_192404 | JGI IMG/M metagenome (GOLD analysis project Ga0247840, IMG submission 192404) | Freshwater microbial communities from meromictic Lake La Cruz, Castile-La Mancha, Spain - LaCruzMarch2015_17m | ecosystem: Environmental > Aquatic > Freshwater > Lake | place: Spain...
ATGCGCATTTCCATATCGGCAAATGCAGCTTGCTGATTTTGAATGTCTTTAGCAGTTTTTACATCTCTTCCATTAAGCCGTGTAAATACATGAATATCAGAATTTACCATTTCAATGTCCACATTTTTGCCGTCAGCAGTTTTTAATCCTTTGTAAAGCATTACTGCACTAACAGGGTCGGCAGTAGCATCAATTTTACTTTTGTAAATTTTGAGTTCGGTGCCAACAGGCAAAACAATTCCTTTTTGCAAATTTTTGCGGGTTAAATCAATCAATTCCATCAATTGCTTTAACGATTCCTGAGGTCGATAAATATACCATTTTCCCGCCTCGCCACTTTCAAGTACAGATGTTGTATAACCCAACACAGGCCCAAGTAATCCAACCATTGTTAGTGTTTTATTCGACGAAACTACAATTGGATCAATCAGATAAATTCCTTTTGGTTTGATATTCATAGAATTAAAATATCCCGAACTTATCATTTCGACAATTAAAGGCGCGCCAGTAGATGAACCAGCAAAGTAAATATTTCGAAAGCCCGTATCTACTAACTTTTGGTATTCTAATTTTATGGAAAGTTGCCAATCTTCCCATGAAGCCGCTTTAAATGCAGCATAGTCGCGCCCATGTCCTCCCAAAAGCACCTGCGAAACGTAAAAGGTTTGCTTGCTTTCAGCTATCTCTCTAAACTCGTCCCACTCAAAAGTTGTTGCTGAATAACCGTGAGCGCAAATAATAACCGGTGTGTTTCTTTCTGTTTCAGTAGGATTTGAAATACGAGCAGAAATTAGATATTTCGTAGGATTATCTAATGATGCATCAAAAATTTGATCGCCATCGAGCATGGTTGCATTATCAATTTCGGGTGTAGGATTACAGCCAATAAATAATATTGCGGTCAGTAATATATAGAAATATCTTGTTCTCATGTTTTATTTATTAAACAGATTATCAAAACGATACATAAATCCAACTTTGTAAAATACAGGGAAAAGTGAGCCCGGAATATCTACACCATTTCCATTTCGAACATTATAACCAATGGTTAATGATGCGGACAGCGGAATTTGTTTGAATTTATAATTTAATCCGGTTTCTACAGCCAAAATAAAAGATGTTGATGGCAAATCGTCGAAAATACTGTATTCGTAATCTACAGTAAAAAGTCCCGTGTTTAATCCGGCAAGCAATTGCAAAGGTTTATCCGAAAAAAAACGGTAATCGGCACCCACTATAAAATAATCTTGTTTAAGCGCATTTGAGCCAATTGCACTGCCAAGCCTACTCGAAAGGTAGGTAGCTTTGATGTGAATTTTCTTTTTTAGTAGATGGTCGCAAGTATAATCCAAACCTACACCATTCTCGATGTATAAATTTTGAGTTTTTTGCAGCACAATGCCACCACTAAGTTCGCGGGATATTTTTTCCTGAGCTATTATTCCAATAATTGGAAGGAAGATTGCTAAAAAAAGTAGTTTTTTCATGTCTTAAATTTAAAAAAAGAGTCCACTCCGAAGAAGAGTAGAACGCAAATTACGCAAATTTTCACAAATAATACATAATGATTAGAAGTCTGTTTTCCAATAATATAACTCAGCAATAATTTATTTAAATTTGCGTCCCGATAGCTATCGGGATTGCGTAATTTGCGTTCAAAAATACTTTTCGGAGCAGACTCAAAAAAAGAATTACCAATTAGATGAATGTATTTTAAGAATTAAGATTTTAAGGTGAGATATAATTATCAATAATATAAATATTTATTGGTATATTGTTGTAAGTATTTATTTGTGAAAATTTGCGTCATTTGCGTTCAAAAGAATCTACATCAATGCCTCAATATTTTCGATACTGTTAATATCTTTTCCACCAGCGTCATACAATTTTGCAATTCGGTCGGCAAAGCGTTCTTCTACTTTTCCACGAATCACTTTCATGGTGCTATTTACTAAACCATTATGCTCGGTAAAAGGTTCACCTACAATGGCTACAGCAGCGGGTAACCAACGTTCGGGAAATGCACCTTCGAATTTACCACCTTTGCGGTACTCATTTATTTCGCGTTGTAATTTGTTGAGAGCTAATTCTTTGGCTTCACGTGTATTCCAGTCCAAAGTTGCATTTTTACGATGAACATATCGTTTTAGTGCTTCTTTGTTAGGTACTACAATGCCCGATGTGAACGCATCCTGATTGTTGTGCAAAATTACTTGTTCGATAAAATGCGAATTGTCCGCCAGCGACTCTTCAATACCCTCAGGGCTGTATTTCTCGCCATCGCTACCAATTAATAAACTTTTAAATCGGCCTACCACATACAGAAAACCATCGTTATCCATATAGCCCATATCGCCTGTGTGCAGCCAGCCTTCTTTAATAGTTTCGGCAGTTGTTTTCTCGTTTTTGTAATAGCCAGCCATTACATTTTCGCCTTTTATTACGATTTCACCCTTTTCGAAGTTTGGTAACAAATTTCCTTCTGAATCGCATATTTTAAGCTCCATTGGCGTAACCAAATAACCGGATGAACCCAACTTGTGGCGTTTTAAACCATTCGAAGAGATAATTGGTGTGGCCTCGCTTAGTCCATAACCTTGAAACATAGGCATGCCAATAGCATAATAAAAACGCTGTAAATCAATATCTAACAATGCACCACCTCCAATAAAAAATTGCAGTTTTCCGCCAAAACCTTCGCGAATTTTCGTAAATAATATTTTATCGAATAAACCAAGAAGTGGTTTTTTCCAAAATTGAAATCCTTCTCCTTTGTTGTAACCTTCTTTGTTGTACGAATAGGCCATATTTAAGGCAGTGTTGAACAACCAATTTACAACAGGTCCTTTTGCTTTTATACTTGTTTCGATATTTTTTTTGAAACTTTTTGCCAACGCCGGTACACTCAACAGCAAATCGGGTTGTACTTCCTTAATATTTATAGGAATATTTTTGAGTGTTTCCACTCCGGTTTTGCCCGACTGCACAGTGGCAACACTTGCACCTGTGGCCATAAAGCTATAAAAACCAGCGACATGCGCAAAACAATGATCTAATGGCAAAATAATTAGTGTCCGAAAAGTAGGAGGGATGCTCATTAACGTTAATGCCTGCTCTACATTGGCAGTATAGTTACGGTGGGTAAGCATAATTCCTTTGGGGTCGGCAGTGGTACCCGATGTGTAACTGATATTGGCGAGGTTGTCGGGTTTAATTTTCGAAGCAACAAGGTTTACAGCATTTGGTTTTTTAGCCAATATTTCTTTTCCCCAATTCATGAGTTGCGAAATCGGAATTTCCTTGGCTTCGTAATCAACCTGTGGGTCAAATATTATTACGTTTTTAATGTCGGGTAGCGCAGCTGCAATTGTTCTGATTTTCTTTAATTGATTCCCTGATACTAAAATGTAGTTAGCTTCCGAGTGTATGAGTCTGAAAATTAGGTCGTTGCTCTCTTCTAACTTAATAGATAATGGAACATTAATAGCACCGGCGTGCAAAATCCCCAATTCGCCAATTATCCAGGCATTACGTCCTTCAGATAGCATAGCAATTTTATCACCTACTTTAACGCCAAGTTTTATCAGTCCGGCAGCTAAATGATGTGCTTGTTCTTTTGTTTCGAGATAAGTAGTTGGTTGATAGCCCTTATCGCTTTTTTCCCATAAAAATGGATTGTTGGCGTATTTTTCAACACTTTCGTTTAAAAAATCAATGATTGTTGGTCGCATAAATTGTGAAAGTTTTGTAGAAAGAGGGCATGCCCCCTTTTTTTAGGGGGCATGCCCCCTTATTAGAAAAATGCCTGCAATTGCAGGCATTGAAATATTATGGTTTTATCAATTTACTGATTCAAAACATCTACAATGTCGTTGCTAAAAAAGAAATCACATCGCCTATTCGGACGGTATTGAATTTGTGGTTGAATAATTTTACCTTTCCCGTTAGCAATTATTCTGTCAGCATCAATGCCCCAAACTTTAACTAATTCTTTTTTAACTCTTTCAGAACGTCTAATACTCAATTTTTCATTGTAAGTCACATCGCCTAAAAAGTCGCAATAACCTCTTACTTCAACCAACAACGATATATCTTTTTTCATGCGGGCTGCCACTTTACTAATAGTAACAAGCGCATCATTATCTAATTCAGTTCGGTCGAAATCGAAATAAACAGAAGGTATATCATCGATATAGGTCTGATAATCTGATTTTTGGCCTTTCTCTGCTTTCACTGTTTGTATTGGCAACGTTTTACCATAAAAATCAACGACCGTATTCGCAGGTGTGTTTGGATCTAAATCGCGCAAGTCGATAACGCCATCATTATCAGAGTCGGGCCCTACGTTATTTATCATATCTTCTAACTTTTGAACACGCGGGGTAAGGTCTTTCACTTTTTTCTCAACGGTGTCAACTCGGTTTTTGATTCCTGCGAGGTCTTTTTTTACATCAGCAATTAATTTCAAACTTTCTTCCGGCTCCCACTCTCTCATTGTCATATTTCGTAAATGGTCGCGATTTATCGAATTAAATTTGTAACGCAAATAAACCGTTCCAGCTCCAATAAAGTCGTTTGTTACACCATCCCAGTTGAGGTAGGTTGCACCCTCCAAATTATCCTTGGCATAAGCGCGGTAATGTATTTTTGCTCCAACTGCAAATGGTTTACTGAAATTGTATTCCAACGAAAATGTTACTGGTGTCGAAATACTCATACCATGATGCATAACGCCATTTCCTGTTTTTACTATATGTATAGGGCGCACCAATCCATTGTACTTATTATCTACATAGGTAGCAGCATCGGGTATTGGTAAGTTCGTAGTAAAATCGCGTAAATCAAAAGTGTAATAGGCAAAACCCAATCCCAAAGACCCTAAAACATAAAGTTTTGATTTGGTATTTGGAAAAATAAGACGTGTAAAGTTGATTGTTGCTAAAAAGTCGGAAGTTACTAAATCTGTATTGATATACATGGCAACAGGACTATTGTTTTTTGCTCTTAACGGAAAGTAATACCCATCGATGCCAAGACCCCAGATAGGAGTTAAAGCATATTCAATATTTGCTCCAAAAGTTATATCACGAAACGAAGTTGGTATAACGTTTAATAAATCCTGATTTATATCTCCATCAAAAACATTGTAACCGTACTCAGGCATAAATGACCAATGCGATATTTTCTTTTCTTGAGAAAATATTATTATTGGTATTATTAGTAAAATAATAAAAATTATTTTTTTCATGCCTTTTTCGAAAACATAAATGCCTGTTAGTAAGCTGTTTTAATAAAATATATAATTAATATTCCAAATAGTAGAATTTATTATTACAATCAGCAATAAATAATATTGATTTATAATATTAATAAAAACAAATAACTCATGTTTTTATAATTACTACTTTTTTCAATTAGATGCAATTCTTCCATTATATTATTCCTACAAAAATAATTAAATTTATTTTAATTCTGCTATATTATAACTATAGGTGTATTACATAGTATTACATTTAGTGATATTTAGTAACTTAAAAATAAGATATTCAGTCGTTTAATATTGATGATAGCTCAACTATAAATTTGATAAAATATTGAAATATTTTTTTTGTATTATGTGTATTTGTCTGTTTTTTAGTACTTAACAATAGAATCGTATTATTTTAAATATTTTTCTGAAGTAATATTATACGAATCAGTAATATTATTGTAATATTTGTTATAAATAAGTTTTTTCTTTTTGATTAATTTTTCGTTTGATAGTAATATTGTTTTACACAAAAAAATTATTATATCTTAATGGATTACAATTAACTTGGTTTACTTTTGACAAAAAAAAACAGAGTTAGATGTTTTTTTTCATCCAACTCTGTTCTAATATTTTTTAATACAAATAGAAAAAGTTTTTTTTTACATGTATAAATTTTTATCTTTGCATCTCCACTTTTGTAGTTGCTCCCAAATTTCGGTTACGTTCGTCAATTTTTTCGACTAACTGAATTGCTAATTCTCTGAATGCTTTTCCCGAAATAGTATCAGCATCACATGCAATTGGTCGTCCGGCATCGCCATGTTCGCGAATACTTTGAACAATTGGAATTTGACCCAACAATGGAATATTCATCTCTTCGGCTAAACGCTTTCCACCATCTTTACCAAATATATAATACTTATTATCAGGCAATTCGTCGGGCGTAAACCAAGCCATATTTTCTATTAAGCCCAAAACAGGCACATTAATTTTATCGTTGGTAAACATGTTTACACCTTTACGCGCATCGGCTAAAGCCACATCTTGCGGGGTAGTTACAATTACCGAACCTGTAATGCCCATAGTTTGTACTAAGGTAAGATGAATGTCGCCAGTGCCTGGTGGTAAATCCATTACAAAATAATCTAACTTATCCCAATACGCATCGGTTATCAATTGCTTTAGTGCGTTGCTTGCCATGCTTCCTCGCCATACAAGCGCATTGTTGGGGTCAACAAAAAAACCAATAGAAAGCATTTTCACTCCATATTTTTCAATCGGAATTAAATACTCCTTGCCGTTAATGGTTTCCATTTGAGGACGGGCATCTTCCACGCCAAACATTTTTGGCATGGATGGCCCGTGAATATCTGCATCGAGCAAACCTACTTTGTAGCCAAGTGCAGCAAGCGAGATAGCCAAATTGGACGAGACTGTGGACTTACCAACTCCACCTTTGCCCGAAAAAACAGCAATAATATTTTTTACATCGGGTAAAACGGATACTACTTTGGGCTTTGGAGCTTCTTTCATTTCAACACTGATATTGCCTTTAATATCAATATCATCGGCTATATAAGTAAGAATTGCTTGCTCGGCAGCCTTTACAACCGATTTAGCGAAAGGGTCATTCGATTTGTCGAAAACCAGACTGAATGAGATTTTATTTCCTTCGATACGAAGGTCGTCTTTAATCATTCCTGACGAAACAATGTCTTTGCCCGTGCCTGGATAGCGCACATGTTCGAGGGCATCGAAAATTAATTTGGGGTATAAAGTCATTTTGATTTACTATTTATTCATTTACTATTTACTATTACTGCTTAAAGCTATTTATTATTGTATTGTTCAATCAATCGAATAAAAATAACAATAATTAAACCTGATTATAATGGTAATTCTATTATTCCGTTTGTAGCTACAATTTCGCGCCCGAACAAATAATCCGAACCGCCTTTGTAGTCGGTAACTTTGCCGCCTGCTTCGGTAACTATTATTACACCGGCAGCTACATCCCAGGGCTTAAGATCGTACTCCCAAAACGCATCGAAGCGCCCACAGGCCACATAAGCCAAATCGGCAGCGGCCGAGCCTAACCGACGCACGCCACGAGCGTTAGTCATTGCCCATTTAAACATTGCCACATACGAATCCATTCGACTAAAATCGGAATAAGGAAATCCGGTAGCCAACAAAGCATTTCCAATTTCGGAGCGGTTGGAAACCCGAATTGATTGTTCGTTAAGGAAAGCTCCGCCCCCTTTCCAAGCGTAAAAGCATTCGTTGTGCCCCACTTCGTACACTACACCAAGCACAGGTTCATTTCCATCAATAAGCGCAATGCTAACCGAATATATGGGAAGTCCGTGAATGTAATTGGTAGTGCCATCGAGCGGGTCGATAACCCAATTGTAGCGTTCGCCACGTGTGCTGTTTGTGCCTTCTTCGGCAATAAATCCGGCTTCGGGGAGTAAATGCTGCAACTCGTTGATAATACGTATTTCGGCGGTTTTGTCGACGTAGCTCACCAAGTCGTGTACACCTTTTACCTCAATTTTGCTATCGTCGAAAGTTTTGCGCTCTTCGGCCATAAAGTGGCCAACATTGCGAGCAACACCACACACCCTAAGCGTAAGCTCTTGATAATTAATCATTATTGTTTTATAGTTTTTACCTTCAACTCCAAAAAAGTAATTAAAGGGGAATTTGTTTTAGTGCAAAGTTAGGGAATTAATAATTTGTATACAACTTAAAAAAACAAAAGGCTGATACAAATTCATGCATCAGCCTTATACTAAAATGTTTATTTGTTTAATTAGCGAATAGTAATTTTGGTAGCTTTACCATCAACTTTCAAAATATAAATGCCCTGATTGAGGTTTAATTTTATTTCGCGGGCACTTTCGTGCGAGAATACTTTTAAGCCTGTAAGCGAATACACATCAACATTTTGACTTGGTAACACGTCAAATTTCAACACTTTACCTACTAATCGCCAAGGTTTCATACTTGGGTTAATAGTGCTTGCATTTAAAGGCAAAACAATAGCTGTTCCCGGTGAACCAATATTTCCTAAAACGTTGGTAGATGTAATCGTAACCTGATTGGATATCGTTCCGTTTATTGTTCCAACCGAACTTACAACTCCATTATCAACAACAGTTCCATCGGCTTTATAACTCCAATAAAATGTTTTTCCTGCTGTGGCAGCTACAAAATTTAAACGTGTAGTAACTTCGACTCCTAAAGCATCGAATAATACTATTCCATCAGCGCTTGAACTCAACCCTACACCTGATCCTGTATATGATCCAACAGAAATATTGTCGATAGATGATCCCCAAAACGCTTTAAATGTTGGAATATCGGTATCTGCACCTTCAATAAAAATCACACTTTTTCCAGCAGGTATTGAAGTTATTCCATTTAAAGCAACAGCATTTGCTATTGCAAAACTGTTGTCATCTACTTTCCAACCTGTAATATCTACAGCAACACTACCTAAATTTGTTACTTCAAACCAGTCTGCAGTTCCACCAGTTCCACTGCTCGACATAGCTTCGGTTATTCTAACTTGTCCATTTACACTCACTACCGAAATAAACATCAAAGCAGCAAATAAATAATTTTGTACTATTTTTCTCATATTGCTAAAATTTAAAAATATGAATACTCGTAAAAATTTATACAAATATACAGTGGTTAAACTTAAAGTACTGTATATTTTGTGTTAAAAATGTATGTTTAACTACGAATTTTGACAAATTACGCAAATTGCACGAATTGTTGGTAATTAAATTCGTGTAATTTGTGCAATTCGAAGTTAAAACTTTCTTCTTTTTAGCATACTAAACTTGCTATTTCAACATAATTTTAGAAGTACGATTATCTACTTTCAATACATAAACGCCTTTCGATAATTTTAAATCAATACTCTGTGCTGGCTCGTAGATTGCAGCTTTGCTACCTGTTAGTGTGTAAACTTCAATTTTAGAAGTTGGTAATTCTGTGAATGTAAGGGTGTTGTTTGAAAGAGAATAGTTTTTAGTTATTTCGTTTTTTAAAACACCAGTACTTATTGCTGTTCCGCTAATAGTAACATTGTCGAAACGAATTGTACCACCAGTACCATAAGTAGATGAACTTTTAGCAGCTAAATAAGCTGTTCCATCAAAGTCTGTTACATAGCGAACTGCAAAACTTGAATTATTGTTAACTGCTGTAATACTGCTAAAATCATAAGTTCTTAAGTACCAATTATCTCCACCAGCAGGTGTTGAATAATTAGTTGCATCTACCCAATCAGTTCCATTTGTAGTGTATTGTAAAACAACTTTATTTGCTGAAGTACCACTATGTCTTATATCGGCGGTAATTTTGATATTATTATAACCAGATGTGCTAACTGCTATTTGAATACCTGCAGTTTTAGCACCAACAGAAGAAGCTGGATAAGTAGTTGTATTTAAAGCATAAGTTCCAGATGTTTCTTGTGCTTTAGGTGTACCTTCAGCTACAACTATATTTGCAGCTATACCAGTCGCATAAATGGATGTGATAGATCCTATAAGGGTAATTGTACCTGAGCCAATTGTTGCTGTATTGGATTGAGATTCAAAAGTCCAATTTGCAATTGTCGTTTCTGAAAATAAAAACGATTGAGTTAATAGAATAAATAAAGCACTGATTAAAATAGTAGTCTTTCTCATAAATTTTTTTTTAAATGTTTGATAATTAATTTTTTTTGTTTGCAAATATACCGAAATGGATATTACAAAACGATTTAAATTGGATGTAAAAGGATATTGTTTAACAAAAATTATAGTTGAATTTAAATTCAAAATTAAACTTATTACAACTAAATGACAAATTTAAAAGTATAAACCTGTTTTGAGTTATCACAAATTCGAATTAAGCTTATTCCTTGCTGGTACTTATTTAACATCAGCTTCAATGGAAGTATTGTTTTTGCATTACGGTATTGAATTTTTCCATCCAACGAAGCTATTTCTATGCTATATTGTTGGCTACTTGGTTGTTGCTCCATAATGCGAAGTGTGTTGTGAGTGGTGCGTACAAATATTTTTGAGTTACTATCGGCTTTCGAATTTAAAATAGCAGTTTGAATATTGCTTCCATCGGCTGTGTAAGGATTAAACCATCGGAGCGCATCAGCTTTTTCGGTCGATGAAGTTACATCGCGGCACAGCCATACACCGAGCGATTCGCTTTCGGGATATTTAGGCGAAATGGCAAAACCTTCGATGTTGATACTTCCCGAAGTGGGATTGGGAATGTTGTACTCTTTCTGTTTTGTAAGAGTGTATACATTTCCCGAAACGCTGGTTTTCAGGTCGGTAACTTCCAAGTAATTATCGTCGAGATTGTGCAAAATATACATTAGTCCTGTTGAATTGTCGAACGCCAAATCGCAACTTTCGCTACGGTTGGTTTTGTATTTTCCAACAAAAAGAAAATCATTATTTTCGATAGGATTTACATCGAAAGCCCAAACATACCCACCATTCTGATGTGCCAAAAACAACAAACCGCCCATTCCTTTTTTTGAGGTATAAACATCGCCGGTTGCCGAACTTATAAATCCGATTTTTTGTAAATAAGAGTCGGGCACAAAACAGATACCTTCGGGGCCGGTATTTCCAGTATCAACCATAGGGGAAGGCGAATGTAGAAGATTCCACGATTTTACTTTTGTAATGTTTGCAAAATTAGTATCGTAGGTATGTTTTCGTATTTCGTAGCTGTTTTCGTCGATGGTATAAAATTCATTCGAGGCATTATCAACTTGTGTAATTCCCTCGGGAGCTCCAATATTGGTGGCGGAGGTTACGAGTGTAAATGAATTTGTTGCTTTGTTTAATTGTAGTAGATAAAAAGAGCCACCATCGCCCACACAATATAGTCTACTTGTGTTCTGATTCCAATATAAGCCACTAATTTCGGTAGCATCCGAAGGTAACGAAGATGATAAGTTAATGGCATTTGCCCATGTTTTCGAAGGCCAATCGGACTGACACGATGTAGTAAGCGAGAGAATTAGAATTGCATTAACAACTAATATTTTTTTCATTTTTCATACTTTCATTTCTTCGATGCTATTTATGCCATCGCGGTTGAAACCAACACGATAGCGTTTGAATTTTTCATCTTCGTCGTGTTTATATTGAACAATAATGTTTAGATAATAGTTTTTAACACCCATAATTTCAAAAACTTTTTCATCTTCGTTGAGTACGTATAATGGAACTTCTGGATTGTCTGTTTTACGAATAAACGATAATATATTGAGTCGAAATATTTCCACTATACCATCAATGTCATAGTTTGTATTTTCGTCTAATGTTTGTCGGTTTAAATGTACCGTTTTTCGATATAGAATAATTTTTTCTTTCGAATAGCGGTTATCTGCTTCAATAAGTGGAATTCGATTTCGGAGGCGCATAACATGATGAGGAACATTTTCTTCAACAATAAAATCGAAGGATTCTTTACTGAATCCAATTTCCTTGTCTTTTACACTTATAGTGGTTTTATTATCGTAATACTTGGTGCTTATTTTCTGGGCAAAATAATAGCGCGACAGCTCTTTAATTCTGTCTTTGAGCATATAGCTCACCACCAAAGCCACAAAAAAAGGCATAGTAAAATTGCCATAAGCTTGCTGAAACGAAAATGCCACGGCGGTAGCAAAAACCATAGATAAACCAGCAGCGATGCTTAAATATATCTGTTCTATAAATACGCCATCGCGTTTCTTTTTGGCATTGATAAACAAATCGCTTTCAACATATTTTTTGAGAGCACTTAGCCTGAAAATAAAATCTTTGTTTTTATTGGTACTTTCAGGCTCAACATGCAGGTATTTACAAGCTATTTTATGTTCATCTTCATTTTCTAAAGTCTTTAAAATAAGAGGCTCCAGTTTTTCGCGCAAGTCGGCTTCGTTGATATGCTTAAACTGATTTAATAATCCAAATAACTCTTTTTCGGTCAGATTGGTCATAAATTCATCGCCAAAAGTAAAATAGTTGTACACAATATTACTTACAGTTGGTGTTTTAATTATTGGAGCTAAACTTCTATATTTTTGAAGAATATTAGTGGTTTGGTTTAAAAAATCAACAATAAGTTCTTCTTTATCTTCCAATTGTGCAGCATTCAAAATATATGCTAATTGGTCGCGAATAGCACTTTTGTAAATGGCCGAAAACATTTTTATTTGATATTCGTATTCGGCAATATTGCTGCGGGTAGGCGTAGAGGCAAGTTGGCGCATAGCCATTTCCAAATTTTTGAGTGGAAGTGCTTGCCCCGAAGCTATATCGCGCACCAAAAAAACGGGTGTAATCAATCGGATATTGGTGCGAATGTCTTTGTAAAAATCTTCGCGCGAATAAGTAGCAGGATTAATGTCCAAACTATTGGGCACAAAAATCCAGGTATTTAACAAAAAATCGTTTACCTTCTTCTTTCGTCGGGCTTTGTATGCTATTTTGCATTCGAGCGAAAACTTATCGTGTATTTTTGTATTTACTGAAATCATCTAAACATTTACCATTTATTCATTTACCATTTACCATTAAAAAAATACCCCATTGGTATATCCAAGCCATTTCAATGCGGTTTCGCCCCAAACAATTATCATCAACCAACTTATTACCATCATTGTAAATCCGTATTTAAACGAATCGGTCATGCTGTAATGATTTGTGGTATAAAGCAATGCCGATGGTTTGCTGTTGAAAGGCAGCACATACACATGTTCGATTAATAACGCTACAGGAAACGACAAACTCATAATGGGATAATTAAATTTTTGAGCTATGCCAATGGCAATTGGAACAAAAATAAGTGCACGCATGGTTTTTGACTGAAACAAAATGCCGCTGAAAATCATTACGAAAGTCATTCCGAGATACAAAATCCAAAAGGGAGTTTGCTCCGAAATGCCAAAATGCGTAAAAACGAAATCGACCAAACTTGCCGGCAAATCGGTAGCTTCGAGTCCTGCGCCAAGTGTGTAAGCGCCTGCCGAGAAAAGCATTAAATGCCAGGGAATGTCCACATCATTCCATTTTACAACGCCAATTCCGGGCAATAACGCCACCACAGCACCCATAAATGCCACTGCGGTTTGCGAAATTCCATGTTGCTTGTCGGTAGCCCAAAGTAGCAAAACGATAACGAAAATGGCAATGGATTTGTACTCGTCAACAGTCATTTTGCCCAATAAATTATATTCTTTTTTCAAGCGTGCCATGCCGCCTTCAATTTGAGGTACACGCTCTTCGGGTTTCATCGGAAAAATAAGCTTTGTACCTACAAACCAACCAATTAAAATAAGAATTATACAAAGTGGAAAAGCCGCGATAAACCAATCCTGAAAGCCAAAAAACGAAACACCCAGCGAACCTGCAATAAGCGAACCCGCCAATAAATTAGCGCCTGAGCCAGTGATAAAACCACTGGCGCCAATATTTATTTGAAACAAATTTTGCAACACAATATTACGACCGAAATTATTCCGACTGTCGGGGCGAGCACCATAAATAGCGGCAATAACCATAAAAATAGGGAGCAAAATGGTGGCTTTAGCCGTTGTAGCAGATATAAATATTGAAAGTACAATATTTATAACAATAAAACTAAAGAAAATCCAGGTGGCATTTTTACCAAATCGGAGCACAAACCACAATGCAAAACGCTTAGCCACTTTGGTTTTAACCAACATACTGGCAAGCACAAACGACAGAATGTTGAGCCACATAACCGGATGACCTAATTGAGCATAAGCGACTTTTTCGGTAGTAACACCTGTAAGAACCATGGCAATTATTACAAAAAGCGAGGTGAGGTAATTGGGTATCGATTCGGTTATCCAAAGTACAATTGACGCTGCAAAAATGGCCAACATGGCGTAATTGGCGCGTGTAAAAGCCTCTACACCCAGCTTGTTGAATCGTTTTACGGCATCTTCTTTTAAAATATCGGGGTTAATATCGTTTAAAAACGGGATATTGGCAAAATAATAAATGTAAATAAAAACCAGTATAGCTAGAGGTCCGCCCAAAATTTCCATCCAACGCTCGAAACCGACTTTTTTATTTTTCCGCAGTTTTTCAACGCGATAATTATTCATGTCGAGAATGTCGAACTGCTGATTTTCAGTCGATTCCGAGTCAAAAGTTGCGTTTGTATTTTTTATTATTTCGCTCATGTATATTAAAAAACTTGTAAATGGTAAATGAATTAATTGTAAATTACAATTACCACTTAGTGTAGGGATTTTTCATAAGCATAGAGTTGTAATATTTTACATCTCCTGTAACTTCTTCGCCTAGCCATTCAGGTTTTTCGAAACTGTCATTTTCGCTGGTTAGCTCAATTTCGGCAACTGTCAGTCCCTGATTTTCGCCATAAAACTCATCTACTTCGAATTTAAACGGCCCGTTTTTAACTTCGTAGCGGGTTTTGTCGATTACACCGGGTTCGCAAATTTTCAGTAATTCGTTTACCTCTTCCACCGGAATTTCTTTTTCCCACTCGTAACGACTTGCACCGCTTGCGCTTCCAATACCTTTGATAGTGATAAATCCTTTTGTGCCTTTTACCCGTACACGAACTGTACGTTCAGGAATTGATGACAGATAACCCTGTGTAATGCGTGTTTCTTTCGATACCTGTGCTTTAAAAGCATCAGATTTTACTAAAAATTTTCTTTCTATTTCTTGTGCCATAATTCTAATTTATTAATATGCCTATAATTTAATGTGCCAATGAAACGCAAAACACGAAACATGAAACACGAAACAAATTTAATTTGCCAATGGTTTGTTAATCATGCCAATAACGCGTTTTATAGCTTGTAGGTAATTGATATTTTCAACACCTTCGAGACCACAGTCTTTTACTGTTTTCAGGATGTCGGACACTTCGGTCGATTCGGAATTGATGGTAACAACTTTTGCGCCGTTAATCAACACTTCTCCGTATTCGCATATTGTATTGTTTACCATGTAACCAAAACGTTGTTTGTGCACTTTTACGGCAGCCAAATCGGGGTGTGCTTCAATTATATGAATAAATTCTTCATACGTAATCACATCTTTGGTCAACTCGGGCATTTCCACCATAAAAGCAGGGAAAACCTCTTCAGTAAGCACTTTAGCTGCAATAGGAAATTCTCCTTTCATTAGAGGATTCCATTGTTCGAGGCCTTCTACCGTTTGAATGTATGTTTTAATATCCATTTTACCATCGCGAATTTTGGTATTATTAATGTCGTTGGTGCGCGATAGAATGTAAATCTCATCAGAATAACGCTCCCATACTTTTTCAGGAATAGGCATCGATAAACGTGCCATGCGTTTTGCCGCTGCATCAAAATTTTGTCCGAACGTGCGGAACTCAAAACGAGGTTTCGAAACCTCACCGATTATTAATTCTTCTTTTGCCATAATCTTTTTTCAATTATCAATTTTCAATTTTCAATTATCAATTCCTAATTCTCAATTTGCATTGTTATTCGAAGTTCCTTTGGTAGGAGTAGTAAAAATCACATAATTAGTTGAACCATCCGGTTTACTTCCATACGATTTTCCACTTTTCAGGTCGGTACCGCCCAAAATGGTGGCATCCCAACTAATTTGCGATACAACTATTCCTTCTTTATTTTCGAGGTAAACAGCATCGGCATCAGTGCTCAAGCCAAAAAGGATTGTTTCGTTTGAATCAACATCAGTTTTCAATACCAAAAATCCTTTAGCAGGAATTATAACGCCTTCGGCAATAATACGTTTTGGATTTGCATCCTTTTTTATTCCACTATCGTATATTGCATACCCGCTTATGTCTACTGGTATTTCCGAGTCGTTGTAAATTTCCATCCAATCAGGATTCTCAACAGTTTTATCACCATTTGCAAATACTTCGTTTACTACTACTTTTATAGCTTGCGAAGCTCCAACAGTATAGTTCGAAGGACTTGATGATGCATTTTTTGGATAGGTAGAAGTAATATTGTCGGAGTTTACAACTTCAATATAAAACTGAACCATTACATCTTTGGGGTAAGCCGGAATATTAGCAGCATACATATATTGTTCACTCGAGAGCGAAATCATATCAATCGAAGTATAAGTAGCCGTTCCCTGGCTTTTGTAAAATAGTTTTACGGATGTAACCAACTTTAAATCAGTAATTTTAGCTTTAATAGTAACCGGCTCGGTCGATTGTGGCGTTGTGGGGCTAATCGAAACCGATTCGATAGTAGATGCGCCTGTATATACTTTGTCTTCGACACAGGATGTGGTTATTGCTAAAATTAGAAAAAGCAGGTTGATTATTAATAAATTACGTGTCATTATTCTTTGTTTTTTTTAGATTATTTCTTTTAAAAGTCAATTTCACATCTTATACCTAATTGTCCGTAATCGTTTCCGGCTTTACCCGCAGCGTCTACCACTTTTGTCGGGTCTTTGGTTAATGCACCGTTCACATCACGTCCCACAAATAGTTTTCCTTTTCCGCTTGCGTAGCGGTCGTGGTTTAAGTAGCTATAATTAAGCTGAAATTTAAAATTACGAGCCGCATAAAAGTTGATACCTGCTGTGTACCCTTCGGCTGAGCCGCCCATAATGTCTTTGTCGTTCAAATTTATATAATCGTAGCGAAGTGTGAGTTCTACATCGCCCCATTTTTTACCTTTTTCGGGTTGATTAAATTCGCCTTGCGATTTGTCGTACAACTGTTTACCTCCGAAAAGCAAATAAGCAGTTTGAATATAAAACCCACTAAAACTGAGCGTTTCGAGGTTGTTTTTACGGAATGTTTTATTATTAATAATTTCGCTTTGCAACTCCAATCCACGATAAAAACCCGCCAATTCAATATTCGAAACTACTTCGTGATCCAAATCAGGTATTAAATCGGTATCTAAGTATTTTTTACGATTAATACTGCTAAATGAGCGTGTGCTATAACGAGCCATATCATATTCGGCAGGGTCAACATCGGTTTTGGGAGTGCGGTACGAATAAGCATAAGCAGCATGAATGCCGTGATTTTTGTTTTCGCCAAAAGGTTGCAATACTAATTTTCCGGTGAGCGAATAGCCTTGGTCGCGCCCAAAATCCTTGTTGTTATCTTCTACATAAGTAAGTGTTTCTAAGTCTTTTACTTCGTGAAAAAACAATCCACCAGCAGCCAAAAAATACTTTCCACTGTAAGTAGCATCCCAACCCAAATGGCGCGAAGGAGCAAAAGTATTTACCACCATTGCCCGCTCCATAAAGTTGAAATAGCGCGACGATGCCGTTTGCGACATGGAAAACTGCTCTTTAAAATTTCCAATTCGAGTATTCAATCCTTTTAAATCGTCGCTAAAATTGTATTGGATAATAGCATCTTCCAATTCCAAAGCACCATTTGCAACGTTTAAATCCAATTCGGCAAACCAATTTTTGGTAAGATTGGCTTTTACCGCAAAACGTGCTCTTCGTATGCTAAAACCATCACCAATAGGATTGATAGCATCATTAGAAAAGAACTGCCCGTCGGTTTGAATTCGCATGTCGAACCATAATTTATAGTCCTGCTTGGGTGATTCGAGCACCAAAATACCATTACGTACTTCGGCATTCAGCGATGTGCGATCCACTTTTTTTCCATATTGGTCGTAGCGTTCATCTGCTTTTTGTTCATTCTGAGCCGTTAAAACCAATGTGAATACTGATAGGGTGAGAAAAAACACTGTTTTTTTCATAAATAACTGTTTTTGTCTATTTAATTTTACCATTTGTTGTTTTTTTAAAGAAGTGCAATATTACAACATTTATTTCAATTGTTTCGTTTTTTTTTGTTTTAAAACTTTGAATTTTTTCGTTTACAGAATTATGAAATAAATATTAAATCACCAGAAACATCAGTCTAACTTATGTCTCAGCCATTTTTTTTGAGCGTCTGGAACGTAACATTACTATATTGAGGTTTAAAAAAATAAGGTTTTTTTGTTTGGATAAATAAAACACAATGCTTGACCATAAAGGATATTTGTTGTAGTTTACTACTAAAAAAATAACCGTTAGTGAAATATAAGTTCCGTTTTTTATTATAATGATGTGCATTGAAGACTCCCATTTATAAAATTATTGGCATGTAATCGTTTCCTAATAATTATCGTTAAACAATAAATAAATTTTGTTTTTTGGAAATAAATGCTTTACTTTGTCGAAATATTTTTTTAGTAATTAATTTTTTAAACTTTACGTAATATGAGAATTATTAAACCTTTAATTTTTAGTTTGTTATTGCTAATAGTAACAACACTAAGTGCACAACCCTCGCAAAATGTACCCGTTGACCCTAAGGTAAGGTACGGAAAACTTCCAAACGGATTGACTTATTATATTCGTTCGAATGATTTACCAAAAAATAGAGCTGAGTTTTATATAGCTCAAAATGTGGGTGCAATTCTTGAAAACGACGACCAAAATGGATTGGCTCATTTTCTTGAACACATGGCTTTTAATGGTACAAAAAACTATCCTGGAAAAGGCATTATCAACTATTTAGAAACTATTGGAGTAAAATTTGGCACAAATATTAATGCCTATACTTCGTTAGACGAAACGGTTTATAACCTCTCCGATGTTCCTACAACACGCGAAGGAATTATTGACAGTGCCTTGTTGGTATTGCACGATTGGTCGGGTTTTATTTCGTTAGAAGGAAGTGAAATTGATTCCGAACGTGGTGTTATTCGGGAGGAGTGGCGTACGGGTGCCGGTTCCGAACGTCGTATGTGGAAAGAAGCTAACAAGCAAAAATATCCGGGCTCGCAATATGCCAAACGCGATGTAATTGGCGATACGGCTGTAATTAATAATTTTGCCTACAAAACCATTCGCGATTTTTACCAAAAATGGTATCGTCCTGATTTGCAAGCAATACTTATTGTTGGAGATGTAGATGCTGATAAGGTAGAAGCCAAAATAAAAGCGTTATTTGCCGATATACCTGCAAAAGCAAACACTGGCGAACGACCAATTTACGAAATTCAAAACAACATCGAGCCTATTGTTTCGTATGTAAAAGATCCAGAAGCAAAATACACACGTATCGATTTAGAATACAAGCACGATGCAATGCCTGCCGAACTGAAATTATCTATTAATGGATATATGGTTGGAGTTGTTAATCAACTTATTTCGAACATGATGGAAAATCGTTTTGAAGAAATTACACAACAAGCAAATGCTCCTTTTGTGGCAGGATTTGCAGGTTACAGCGATATTGTAAAATCGAAAGATGCCTTTCAGATGATAGCTATACCGAACGAAGGACGTGAAATGGAAGGTTTGAAAGCTCTTCTTTTGGAGGCTGAAAAAGTGAAACGTTTTGGATTTACCAATTCGGAGTTGGAACGTGCAAAAATAAACCTGTTGAAACAAATCGAAACTGCTTACAACGACCGCGAAAATCAGAAAAACAACTCGTTAGTGCGCGAATATGTACGTCATTTTTTAGATAATGAAGTTATTCCGGGTATAGAATGGGAATACCAAACTTTACAAATGATTTTACCTAAACTAAATGTGGTGAATGTAAATCAAATGGCAAAACAATATGTAACCGACGAAAATTTGATTGTATCGTTTCAGTCGCCCGAAAAAGCTGCTGTGTTAATTCCTTCGAAAGAAGAAGTCCTTACAGCCATTGCCGATTCGAAAAATGCTAAGTTGGAAGCGAAAGCCGAAGAAGATATGAATAAACCATTAATTGAAAAAGCTCCTAAAGCCGGAAAAATTAAAAAAACAACTAAAAATGAGGCTTATGGCACTACCGAATGGATATTGTCGAATGGTGTTAGAGTAATTATTAAACCAACAAAATTTAAACAAGACGAAGTATTATTATCAGCTTTTAGTGATGGTGGAAATTCAAAAGTTGTAAATAATGCAGATATGTATTCAGCAATAATTTCAGCTGGTGTTGTTGCAAATAATGGCTTAGCAAGCTATAACTCTATAGAGCTTAATAAAATGCTTACCGGAAAAATAGCCAACGTAAATCCGAATATTGCTACTTACGAAGAAGGGTTTTCAGGAAATTCGTCGGTGAAAGATTTCGAAACCATGCTTCAATTGGTGTATTTATATTTTACAGCACCCCGCAAAGATGATAACGCTTTTAGCGCCATGATCAATATGTACAAGGCAAGTTTAGCTAACTCGGCTACCGATCCACGTACTTCGTTTAGCGACTCGATAAGCATGATGCTTAGCAATCATCATCCGCGTACAGTTTTAATGAATTTAGCTGCGTTAGATAAAATAAATCAGGATAAATCATTAGAGATTTTTAAAGAACGTTTTGCTGTTCCGGCTGATTTTACTTTTGTTTTTGTAGGAAATATCGACCCCGAAAATGCTGATGTGCAAAAAGCGGTTTCAACCTATTTGGCTGGTTTAAAATCTAAAAAAGGTGGTGAGAAATTTACCGACTTGCAAATTCGCAAACCGATAGGAAAAGTAAATAACACTTTTCCGCGCGAAATGAAAATAAATAAAGCTTCTAACTTTATACTTTATAGTGGCAAAATGCCTTTTACAGTTCAAAATCGTACGATAATGACTGCCATTGGAAGTGTGCTCAATATGCGCTATTTAGAAAGTATTCGCGAAAAAGAAGGTGGTTCGTATGGCGTTGGTGTTCGTGGTGGTTTGAATAATAGGCCAATATGCGAAGCTACACTAATGATGCAATTTGATACCGACCCCGAAAAACAAACTCGTTTGTTGTCAATAATACATGCCGAAGTGGACGAAATTGTTAAAAACGGACCACGTGCCGACGACTTACAAAAAGTAAAAGAAAATATGTTGAAAAAATACACCGAAGATACCGAAAACAATAATTGGTGGCAAGTAAGTGTGGTGCGTTTTTATCAGATAAAATTGATTTGCTGAAAGATTACAAAGCATCGGTAGATGCTTTATCGCCTGAGCTTATACAAAAAACGCTTCAATCGCTTGTAGAGCAAGGAAATGTGCTCGAAGTGGTTATGAAACCCGAAGTGAAGTAATAGCAAATTTAATAACAAAAATGGCTGTTCGAAAATTTATCGAACAGCCATTTTAATATTTATGAATTTCAAACTCTCAAACTCTCAAACTCTCAAACTCTTCAAACTCTCAAACTATATTATAAAATCATTTTATCTTTTTCAGCACCTGAGCTGTGCGGGCTGGAATATACAATTTAAGCCATTCTTTACCCGATTCGTGTTTGGGTTCTACAATAGTTATGTGCTCAATATTGTCGTCGGCTAATCCGAAGCCGCCAAAATCGGGATTGTCCGAATTTAGTACTACTTTATATGTTCCCTTTGGCAGTAGAATGCCATAATTTTCGAACGATTGGGTGCCATTGAAATTATATACAAAAACTAAATTTCCTCGACGATAAGCCATTACCTGATCACCGTCGTTGTCCCAAACTTGCTCTACCGGCACTTTGTTAAACTCGGGTACCGAGCGAATAAGTGCTATCATGGCACGGTCGAATTGGCCTAATGAGTGGTAATAAAAATTCTTATTATCAACCAATTCCCACTGTCGGCGGGCGTATTTGTGCGACCAGCCATTTCCCTGACGCGGAAAATCAATCCATTCCGGATGGCCAAATTCATTCCCCATAAAGTTCAGGTAACCACCATTTATGGTTGTAGAAGTAACCAAACGTATCATTTTGTGCAATGCCACACCACGGTCTACCAACAAGGTGCCATCCCCTTTTTGCATGTGCCAATACATGTCGGCATCAATAAGTCTGAAAATAATGGTTTTATCGCCTACCAATGCTTGGTCGTGACTTTCGGCATAGCTTATAGTTCGTTCATCGGCACGTCGGTTGGTCAATTCCCACAAAATATGTCCGGGTTTCCAATCTTCGTCCTTCACTTCTTTGATGTATTTTATCCAAAAATCGGGCACACCCATTGCCATTCGGTAATCAAATCCTATTCCTCCATCTTCAACTTTCGTTGCTAAGCCCGGCATGCCGCTCATTTCCTCAGCCACAGTTATGGCATTCGGTTTTACCTCGTGAATCAACTGATTTGCCAAGGTAAGGTAACAAATAGCATCGCCATCCTGATTCAGATTGTAATACGAGTCGTATCCATTAAAATCCTCACCCAAACCATGACTACGGTATAGCATTGATGTTACACCATCGAAGCGAAATCCATCGAAATTGTATTCCTCGAGCCAAAACTTACAATTTGATAGCAGAAAATGGATAACGGCAGGTTTAGCATAATCGAAACAAAGCGAGTCCCAAGCTGGATGTTCGCGACGTGAACCGCCGTGAAAATACTGGTAGGGAGTTCCATCGAGCCTTCCTAAGCCCTCCGATTCGTTTTTTACGGCGTGCGAATGCACAATGTCCATAATCACCGAAATATTATTGGCGTGTGCTTCGTCAATCAATTTTTTTAACTCCTCGGGCGTACCAAAACGCGAAGAGGCTGCAAAGAAATTGGATACATGGTAGCCAAACGACCCGTAATAAGGATGCTCCTGAATAGCCATTATTTGGATACAATTATAGCCGGCTTTTATAATACGAGGCAAAGTATTTAAACGAAATTCGTCGTAGGTTGATACTTTTTCTTCGGAGCCCGACATGCCAATATGACATTCGTAAATCAAAAGTGGATCCTTTGTTGGAACAAATTTAGTTATTTTAAACTGATAAGGATTGATTGGATTCCATACTTGTGCGCTAAAAATCTTAGTTTGATCGTCCTGAACCACACGCCTCACCCATGCCGGAATGCGTTCACCCGAACCACCTTCCCATTCAACGAGTAATTTGTACAATTGCAAATGCGCCATAGCATATTCGGGAAGTTTAATTTCCCATACGCCATTCGGCAATTTTTTTAATTGATATTCGGGCAGGCGTTGCCAATTGTTGAAGTCACCGATAAGGAAAATAGCGCTTGCATTGGGAGCCCATTCTCTAAACACCCAGCCCTCGCTCAAATGATGTAATCCAAAATAAAGATAACCTGTTGCAAAATTCGATAAAGATTTATTATCGCCAATAAGCTTTTTTTCTACTTCTTTAAAGTAGTCGTATCTACCTGTAATAGCGCCTGCATAAGGTTCTAAGTACGGATCGGATTTAATCAAAGGGAGTACATTCATAAGTTCGACAAGGATTTAATTTGAAAAAGTGATTGTTTTAAGAAAATCAATATTATTTGTCAAAATTGAAATTCAATAAATGGAAAATTCGAAAATTTATGTTTAATAACATAAATATATTTCGAAAGTACAAAGATAATAAAAGTATGTAATTATTGGTATAATCTATCTGAAAAATTGAATATACAACCAATAATTAACTGTTATCGATGAATAAATGCTTACTTTTTGTTTGAAAATTTTGTTTTTGATTATTTTTAAAGTATAAGCTAATTATATCTACAAAAAAAACGCGAACCAGATTCAATCCGTTTCGCGTTCTTGTCTTTATTCTTTGCTCTTTATTCTAAAACTTATTCATCAAAGCATTCACTTCGTCGTTTACCAATTTGGCAAAATCGGATACTTTCATTGAGCCCTTGTCCCCTTCGCCCTGTCGACGAACAGAAACTTCGCCATTTTCAGCTTCTTTTTCGCCTACTATCAACATAAACGGAATGCGTTTCAATTCGTTATCGCGTATTTTGCGACCAATCTTTTCGTTGCGGTCATCTACTTGTACTCTAATGTCTTGCGAGTTCAGTTCTTTGGCTAATTGGAATGCGTAATCGTTGAATTTTTCGCTAATTGGAAGTACAACAACTTGGTCGGGCGTTAACCACAGTGGAAATTTTCCGGCAGTGTGCTCAATCAATACAGCCACAAAACGTTCCATAGAGCCAAATGGTGCGCGGTGAATCATTACCGGACGATGTTTTTGGTTATCGTCGCCTGTGTATTCCAACTCGAAACGTTCGGGCAAGTTGTAATCCACCTGAATAGTTCCCAACTGCCAGCGACGACCAATGGCATCTTTTACCATAAAGTCGAGCTTAGGCCCGTAGAAAGCTGCTTCTCCCAATTCCACTTTGGCTTTCAGACCTTTTACTTCACACGCTTTGATAATGGCGTTTTCTGCTTTTTCCCAATTTTCGTCCGAGCCAATGTATTTTTCTTTGTTGTTTGGGTCGCGGAGTGAAATCTGCGCTTCGAAGTTTTCAAATTCCAGTGCATTGAAAATTATAAAGATAATATCCATTACTTTCAGGAATTCCTCTTCAATTTGGTCGGGGCGACAGAAAATATGTGCATCGTCCTGCGTAAAGCTTCGAACACGAGTCAAGCCATGAAGTTCACCACTTTGCTCGTAACGATAAACAGTACCAAACTCAGCCATACGCACCGGAAGATCGCGGTAGGAGCGGGGTTTGAACTTGTAAATTTCGCAATGGTGTGGGCAGTTCATTGGTTTCAACAAGTACTCTTCGCCTTCTTCGGGCGTGTGAATGGGTTGAAACGAATCTTTTCCGTATTTGGCGTAATGACCCGAAGTTACGTACAATTGTTTGTTACCAATATGTGGAGTCATTACTTGTTCGTAATCGAATCGGCGTTGGATTTTCTTCAAAAAATCCTCTAATCGTAAACGCAAAGCCGTTCCGCGTGGCAACCACAATGGCAAACCCTTACCCACCATTTCGGAAAATGTAAATAACTCCAATTCACGTCCTATTTTGCGATGATCACGTTTTTTTGCTTCTTCGAGCAATAATAAGTATTCATCCAACATTTTCTTTTTGGGGAATGTTATGCCGTAAATACGGGTAAGCATTTTACGTTTTTCGTCGCCACGCCAGTAAGCTCCGGCTACACTGAGTAGCTTAATGGCTTTAATTTCGCCTGTATTTGGCAAGTGTGGTCCGCGGCAAAGGTCGGTAAAATTACCCTGCGAATACAAAGTAATTGTTCCATCTTCCAAGGCGCTGATTAATTCCACTTTATATTCGTCGCCTTTGTCTTCGAATTTTTTTAGTGCTTCGGCTTTGCTAATATCCGTTCGAACAATCAGTTCTTTGCGGGCAGCCAATTCCACCATTTTAGCTTCGATGGTTGGCAGGTCGCCTTCTTTAATTACTGCGGAGCCAGGGTCTACATCGTAGTAGAAACCGTTTTCGATAGCCGGCCCGATACCGAATTTCATGCCAGGGTACAATTCCTGAAGAGCTTCGGCCATAAGGTGAGCCGACGAGTGCCAATACGCATGTTTGGCTTCTTCATCGTCCCATTTGTGCAACTTAATGGCGGCATCGGTTTCGATGGGGCGGCTAAGGTCCCAAATTTGTTCGTTTACTGTGATGGCAAGCACCTCTTGTGCAAGTCGTGAGCTGATACTTTCAGCTAATTGAAGTCCGGTAATGCCTTTGGCAAATTCGCGTACCGAACCGTCGGGGAATGTTACTTTAATCATGTTTTTTGAACCTTACAAATGGTTTTTATATTTTTTGAAGTGCAAAGATAGTTTTTTTAGTTTATAGTTTGTAGTTTATAGTTCTTAGTTTAAGGATATTTCTATGGATTTTTGATATTTGTAAGTTCAAATCCTGTATAATTATTTACATTTCTACCAATTTTTACTATATTTGTGCCTTTAAAAATATACTAACAATAAAAAACGCGTATTATTTATGTTTAAAAATCATCCTAAGGGCTTATTATCAGCTGCTTTAGCTAACATGGGCGAACGTTTCGGGTTCTATACCATGATGGCCATCTTGACATTATTCTTAATGTCGAAGTTTAATATCTCAGGAACGGAAGCCGGAGGTTTATATTCCATATTTTATGGAGCAATTTATATTTTAGCATTGGTTGGTGGTACTATCGCCGATAAATTGCAAAATTACAAGGGAACAATTATTGCTGGTCTTGTAATTATGTCGGCCGGATATTTGTTTTTAGCAATGCCGGCGCTTATTACTACAAAATATGTTGCATTGGCAGCACTATTGGTTATTGCATTTGGTAACGGACTTTTCAAAGGAAATTTACAAGCTTTAGTTGGTCAGATGTACGATAACGATGAGTATCGTAGCAAACGCGACTCAGGTTTCCAGATTTTTTACATGTTTATTAATATTGGTGCTATGTTTGCTCCATTTTTGGCTACATGGGTGCGCAATACTTTTGTAGCTATGCAAGGCTATTCCTACAATTCGGATTTGCCGGGGCTTTGTCACAGTTACTTAGATGGTAAAATGTCGGAAGAAGTAATTAGCGGTCGTTTTTCGGAATTGGCATTACAAGTTTCGAACGGCGTAGCTCCAGCCGACTTATCAGCATTTTCGGTAAGCTATCTCGATGCATTTAATACTGGTTTTCATTATGCTTTCCTTACAGCAGTTGTGGCAATGGGTATTTCGTTGGTTATCTTTTTACTAACCAAGCGCATTCTGCCAAATCCAAAATCAAAAACTGCTACAACTACCAATAATTTATCAAAAGAAGAAATACGACAAGATGCAAAGGAAATTAAACAACGTATATATGCGCTTTTAGCCGTATTTGGGGTTGTAATTTTCTTTTGGTTTTCGTTCCATCAAAATGGGCTTACACTCACCATGTTTGCCAAAGATTATACACATTTAGGAGGTATTTTCAATTCGGTTGAAATATTTCAATCTATCAATCCATTCTTAGTAGTGTTTCTTACACCAGTTGTAATTGCCATTTTTGGGGCAATGGCAAAAAGAGGAAAAGAGCCTTCGACGCCTAAAAAAATTGCAATAGGTATGGGAATTGCCGCTTTTGCATTTCTGATTATGGCAATAGGTTCGGTAGGGCTTCCTTTGTTGAAAGATACCGTAGCCGAAGGTGGCTTGCCCGAAGCGTTGCGCGTAACTCCGTGGTTGCTTTTTGCTGTGTATTTTATTCTAACAGTTGCTGAGTTGTTTATTTCTCCACTCGGTTTATCTTTTGTATCTAAAGTGGCGCCTGCTCACATGCAAGGTTTGATGCAGGGCGGCTGGCTTACTGCTACAGCTGTTGGCAACTTCTCGTTGGTGCTTGGAGCCATGATGTACGAAAACATTTCAATATCAATTACATGGACAGTGTTTGTAACTGTTTGCGTTAGTTCCATGCTCGTGATGTTGGCTATGGTAAAATGGCTCGAACGAGTTGCTAAATAAGTAAGAATTTTTTGAACGCAAATTTACACAAATATTCTATGTCAAACAACATGTATGTTGTTGTTTAAGAGCATTTTATATTTTGTGTAAATTTGCGTTTTTTTTACGTAATTTGCGTTCGAAAAATGTGTTTACTGAAAAACTATCGTTCTATTTTGGTAAGCTAAAATTTTCCGTTCAATATGTTTTTCAACAGCATGCGATAGCACAATTTTCTCTAAATCACGGCCTTTACGAATCAGTTCCTCCACCGTATCTTTGTGCGAGATGTGTGTTACACCTTGTTCAATAATCGGCCCGGCATCTAAATCGCTTGTTATATAATGGCTGGTTGCGCCAATAATTTTCACACCTCGTTCGTGCGCTGCATGATAAGGTTTTGCGCCGGCAAAAGCAGGTAGAAACGAGTGATGTATATTTATAATCCGGTTAGGATAATTATCGATAAACTCTGCCGAAAGCACCTGCATGTATCGTGCTAGTACGCAGAAATTTATTTTGTGTTTTTTAAGTATTTCTAATTGTTTGGTTTCCTGTTGGGCTTTGTTGTCTTTGTTTATTGGCAGATAATGATACTCAATGCCAAAACGCTTCGCAACGGACTCCATATCAGGATGATTACTTATAATAACAGGTATTTCAACATGCCATTCGCCCATAGCATAGCGCGAAAGTAAGTCGTAAAGGCAATGCGACATTTTCGAAACAAAAATAGCCATACGAGGCTTTGTGTCAGCAAAATACAAACGGAAGTTCATGTCGTATCGTGCTGCAATCAGGGTTTGAAAATATTCTTCCACCTTATCCTTTGGAATCTGAAAATCCGACAGTTCCCACTCTACACGCATAAAAAACACTTTATCTTCGCGGTTCACATATTGGTCCAAATACAGGATATTACCTTTGTGCTGATTAATAAATTCGGTAACGGCAGCCAAAATTCCCGGTTTGTCTGGGCAGTGGATTAATAAAATAGCCGTATTGTCATTCAGGTTCATACTAATTTTTTTCTATCAAATTTTAAATAAACGGGCTGCAAAGATAACAATTTAATTCGAAACAGTTTGTTGTGTTTTCATATTGATTGAAACTTCGATTATCAGAGCCTTCTAATGATTAGTGTAGACCTAATTAATTGAGATATTTTTTTCTAAAAATCAAAATATTTCTTAGTCAACTATTGCAGAATTAAAAAAATGCCGTATCTTTGCACCGCGTTTGAAAATAGCGCACTACTTGGTTCGGTAGTTCAGTTGGTTAGAATGCCGCCCTGTCACGGCGGAGGTCGCGGGTTCGAGTCCCGTCCGTACCGCAGTTAAAAAACGCTAAATCCTGATAATAAAGGGTTTAGCGTTTTTCTTTTAGAAAATTTCCACACATTTTCCACACATGTTTATTTTATAAGCGCATCCACTAAAAAATTTTTGTTCTTTTTTCATTTAAAAATTTCTGGTTATTGCATATATTTGACCGAATGTGGAAAGGTATCAACAAAATACAATTGTCTGTCAAAACCTTTTAAAACATTGGCAGGTCTGGCATCAAATAACTCAAATACGCCATTACTCCAAACTTTATGACCATTACTCCAACTTCTTAAACCGGAAATTGTAAAACCTTTAGAAGTCAGATAGATTTCAATTTCCTCTTTTGTCGCATTACGCTCCACAGAATTAACATAAGATTGTTGCAACACCAAAGCTGGAAAACCGTTTTTGTTTTCCATAAAACCTTTTATTATGTAAGCAACATCAGGAAATAGTGAGTTGTGTGATTCTAATCTATCAACAACGGCAAAAAGATTGTGGTAATATTCCGCACCTTTTACGTATGAAAAATTGTTGAGTTTTGTGACTGTTTTACCGTTAGCATCCAAATACATATCGTTTTCGGAAGTGCCGATACTTTTTTGGTCGTGAAGTAGTGTTTTGTTATCCAAATATGATTTTTCAAACCAAACACCATTTTTTAGTGCTTGTGTTTTGAGTTTCTTTCTAAAGACATTATTATCCCAATAAGGATTTAGTCCTCTAGCTTCCAGTTCTTCGAGTTCCTCAACCTCATAGTTTGGGCTAATGCTTCCTCCGGAGTTACAGGCTTCGATTGTGAGATATATTCCATACGCTTCTTGCTGTCCTCCCACCAATCTATTGATGGTACTGATGTCCATTGTTCCTTGGTTATCCACTTGGGTTTTGTTTTAGTTTCCATTGCAATTAAATGAGGTTTCAAAATTAGTGATTTTTTTTCAAAAATCAACCTTTTGTCAATTGTTTTAATCGCCCCTGATAGCACTGCCAATAGTTCCTTTTTGTTTTATCGTTTAGATAAGAAGCTGTAATGAGTTTTTCAACATCTGCTGATTTTGACACCATCAATTCCATATTGTCCTTAAATATCTTTTCACTTATTCCAGCAATCTCAGCCAGTTGTGCAAATAGCGCACTGATTTTTCCTTGCGCTATGTTTTTGGGCAATAATCCATCTTCAAGTGCGAAATCTTTGTCTTCAATGTGAATTCGACTGTTCAATAGGTCGTAAGCCGGACTTAACCGATAGTCGCCCATTGGGGTTTCAAGTATCGAAAAGTTTTTAAAATGCGCATCTCCATTCGAAAACAAATAGTTGAAAAGAAGCAACTTTAAAAGTTTTGGTGCTTCTAATTTATAAGTTGGCAAGTGCTTTTGCATGAGTTGAAATAGCTCCAAATAATTTCCCAAATACTTATAATGTTCTCCATGTGTTTGTGGTGTGCGACCAGCTAACGATGCAAAATCATCCTGAGCACGTTTCGAGCCATCGTCATTTACATCAAAGCGCTTGGTGATATAGGCCGGAGCACCATTTTTAAAAAAAATCAATGCATTCTCGGCTGTTTCTATTCCATACACCTGACGGGCAATTTGCATGGTTAAGTGTTCGTTGGCAGGCTTTTGATCTGGATTTTTGCCCACACTCGGAATAGGTTTCAGTATATAAGTGCCGCGTTCCCCTTCTTCAATCAGTCGTAACTTATTTTTTTCGAGTAAAACAGAAAATTTTTCCTGCACTCCCGATATAGACATGCGTTTTCTGTTTTGTTCAAAAAGTTCATCTGTTTCAGCATTGGATGTCGGCGAATCGTAGGGCAAAACAAAATGCACAGCCTTGCCGTTAAAAACTCGTTTCAAGCATGTTCTACTATACCCGCTAAAGCCTTCGGCCAATGTCCCTGGGCAATATTTTATTTCAGGTAGATTCATTCTTTTTCAATTTTTATAATTCGAACTGCGCCAATACTGTCAAACTTTGCAATGGTCATCAGCAACCCAAAATAATCATCCGTATCTATTCGATTCAATTTACATACCACCTGCTTATTGGAACCTTCGGGTAACATGTTATAAAAAAAAGGGAATAAGTATTGCGAATGAAAGGGCTGTTCACCCTTGGGTAAAGTAAGACTGATAGCTGGTTTGGCGTTGTCAGCTAACCAAGCATCCAAGTAGCAAAATGTAAATGAACCATCATCGTGTTGAGTCAATACACTGGCTTCCTGGTCTTTGAATAGTATGTTAGCTTCTCTCATTTGTTAGTAGTTCTATTTTTGATTGTCAGACTAACTTCCATTCCCAGTACATCGGCTATTTTTTGCAAGGTAAGTAATGTTGGATTTCCCTTTCCGCTTTCAAATTGCTTCAAGGTGCGTAAACCTACGCCTGATAATTCGGCTACTGTTTCTTGTGTTACTTGTAACACTTCCCTGCGCGCCTTTATTGTTTTTATTAATTCTGTATAGTGCATTGTATGGCTCTTTTTGGTGCAAATGTACAATAATTTTTATTATATACAATGCAAAGGGTAATAAATGGCACTTTATTGTGTAAATTCTGGCTCTTTTTATTTCAACTAATTGAATAGTGCAACTAAATGCACTATTTTGGGGATTTTACTAGCAATTTGATAAGGGATAGGGTGAATTAACATGCGCCATATCATGATGTTTTATTAAATAATAGCAAAGCAACTTGATTTTCCTAGTTTATTTTTAACAATAATTCATTGCTTAGACAAAAATAATTACAGAACTTGGATTCATAGTGATTTATGGAATCATATTCGTTGTTCTCATTTCATCTAATTTTTCAAACTTCAAATATCTATCATTGAACCAGTCTATATTGAGGCTTTCGGTATAAAACCAAAAGCCCTAAAAAGTCACCACCATGTCAAAGAACTACTGTATTTCGGCACTAAAGCCGCTTAATTATTATATTTTTTCTAACGGACTATTGAAATTAATAACTATAGGCTACTAGTATTGTAATCTACGTTATAAGTATCGAGGCTAATAATCAATCAAATTTTATCTATTTATTTCTATTTTAGATATTATTCAATAACTCTAATCAAATAAATTTCATAAAACACAGATATTCAATTTTTTGCAAAACATTAATATAAGAGATTTTCTAATTAAACATCAAATATAAGAGTTTCTTCCCTTTTAAAGCGGATTTTTCAAACCCGCTTCCTTTTGGGAACTATAAGACAAGTTGCAAAGGTAATAAATCTGATAAATTAGATTAATAGCGTTTTTAGCATTTGTATTTTTTGTACTTTTGCACAAAACAAATTCTTAATCATGGCATACCTCCAGCTTATTCGTTATAAAAATCTGCTATTTTTGGCTTTTATTCAATTTGTAATGCAACAGCTTATAATTGCTCCATTACTTCAAAAGTATGGTTTTGAATATATTACGCCTGATTACTCGTTGCTTTTGCTTGTTCTTGCTACTGTGTTTATTGCTGCTGCCGGTTATGTAATAAACGATTATTTTGATATTAAAATCGACCGTATTAATAAGCCCGATAAGCAAATTGTTGGCGTAGTTGTAACAAAACAGCAAGCCATGTTGCTGCATCAGTTACTCACGGGCATAGGTGTAACTTGTGGCTTGTTGCTTGCATTTAGTCTGCGAAGTTTTACACTTGCTTTTTTATTTATTGTTGTTCCGGGCTTGCTTTGGTTTTATTCGGCAAGTTATAAACGCCAGTTTCTTACCGGAAATCTTATTGTGGCTCTGCTTGCAGGTTTGTCGGTTTTGGTGGTGGGCGTTGTGGCTGTGGCCGACTTAAAGCATACCTATGCCGATTTGGTTTTTCAAACAACTATTCCGGCCGAAATTTATACATGGATAGGCGGTTTTGCTGTATTTTCGTTTCTGCTCACTTTGGTGCGCGAACTGGTTAAAGATATGCAGGATGTGGAAGGCGACCGCGAAATGGAATGTCGCACTGTTGCTATTGTGTGGGGCGAAAACAAAACAAAATTATTGATTTACAGTTTAGTAGTTGTTATAATCGGACTATTATTAAGCGTTTCCTTATATTATATTCCGTTTGAAAATTCGCTTTCATTTCGGTATATATTATTCGGTTTGATTTTGCCATTACTGGCATTTAGTTTTTTAATTTTTAAAGCCCGAAATACGGAAGCATTGAAATCGGCTGCTATGTTTCTGAAATACATTATGCTTCTTGGTGTGCTTTACAGTTTTGTTTTTTACTTTTTATTAGCAAAGCAGTTTGGTTTGAGTTTGTTTAATTTGTTGTTGATTAAATGAGAATGATGTGGTGCCCCGATAGCTATCGGGGTGAAGATGTGGTTTTAAATGGTAAATTGTAAAAGACTAAATAGTAAATAAATAAATAAATGACTAAATTGTAAATAATTTAATGAATAAGCTTTTAAAAAATATCGAAAAATATAAGATTGTATTGGCATCGCAATCGCCTCGTAGGCAGGAATTGTTGCGGGGTTTGCAGGTTGATTTTAGTGTAAAGGTAATGGATGTTGACGAAACCTATCCAAGCGATATAGTGGGAGTGGACATACCCATGTTTTTGGCTGAAAAAAAAGCCGATGCTTATGTAATTGACGACGAAACTTTGCTAATAACTGCCGATACCATTGTGTGGCACGAAGGTCAGGTGTTGGGTAAACCGCGCGATAAAGCCGATGCTAAACGTATGCTGAAACAACTTTCGGGCAAAACGCACGAAGTAATTACGGGTGTGTGTATTTGTACCACCAAAAAGCGAAAAGTGTTTCACGTTATTTCGGAAGTTCGATTTGCAAGCCTTGCCGAAAGCGAAATTGATTATTACCTCGAAAATTTTAAACCTTACGACAAAGCAGGCTCCTACGGTGTGCAGGAGTGGATTGGCTATGTTGGCGTTGAACATATCGATGGTTCGTACTACAATGTAATGGGGCTTCCAATACAGCGCGTTTATAACGAATTGAAAAGGTGGTAGGCGGTAAAATGTCGCTTATTTTTCCACTATTTTTTGGGCGCGTTCTACAGCATCATTGATATTCGAAAGTATATTCTCTTGCCCTAACATTTTTTCGATACCCGTATTGACTAATACCGACCTAACACGTTCGTTCACACCCGAAAGTAAAACCTGTGTTTTGTCTTTTTTTGATATTTTTATAAAGCTTTCTAAGTTATGGCAGCCTGTAGAGTCGATAAATGGCACTTTTCGCATACGAATAATACGTACTTTTGGTTTGTCGCCAATCTGTTTCATTGTTTCCTCAAATTTACTTGCTACCCCAAAAAAGAATGGGCCTTCAATTTCGTAAATTTCTACACCCTTCGGTATCGAAAGTTTTTCACTTACATCACCCGATTCGGCATAGTCGGCCGTGGGGACTTCATCAGTGAGAACCGATACATTTGAAGTTTCGGATATACGACGAATAAACAATACTACTGCTAATAATAAACCTATTTCGATGGCAATAGTTAGATCGAAAATAACAGTAAGTAAAAAGGTTGTTATGAGCACCGCTACATCGGCTTTGGGGTTGCGAAGCAGGTTTTTAAAGGTGCGCCACTCACTCATATTATACGCCACTACAACTAATACGCCAGCCAAACATGCCATAGGAATATGTTTGGTCAAATTTCCCAAAAAAAGCATTATCAATAATAAAACACCAGCGTGAATAATACCGGCAATTGGCGTTTTTCCACCGTTATTAATGTTTGTCATGGTACGTGCAATGGCTCCTGTAGCAGGAATTCCACCAAATAATGGAGTAATAACATTGGCTACACCCTGAGCTATTAATTCGGTGTTTGAGTCGTGCTTGTCGCCCGTTACACCATCGGCCACAGTAGCCGATAATAATGACTCAATGGCGCCCAACATGGCAATTGTAAAAGCTGTAGGTATAAGCATTTGTACAACAGCAAAACTTATTTCAGGAGTTTTTGCTTTGGGTAGCGAAGGGTCAATTGTAAAGCGGTCGCCAATAGTTTCGATGCCGGTTATTCCAAATTTTGTTCGCAGAAAATAAACCACCACAGTAAGCAGAATAATGGCAATAAGCGAGCCCGGAATCTTTTTCGAAATTTTGGGCGTCAGAAAAATAATGGCAATAGAAACAATGCCTACTCCTAACGACCAAAGATTAATAGAATCGAAATGCTGACTGTAAATCACCCATTTATGAATAAAATCGCCTGGCAATGCTCCGGTGTTCATGCCAAAAAGGTCTTTTATTTGCGTGGTGAAAATGGTGAGTGCAATACCACTTGTAAAACCGACAACTACGGGGTAGGGAATAAATTTAATAATACTACCCAACTTAAGCAAGCCCATTGCAATAAGCATTATACCAGCAATAATGGTAGCAATTGCCAATCCTGTAACTCCAAACTCCTGAACTATACCATACACAATGACGATAAATGCACCTGTAGGGCCCCCAATTTGTACCTTGGTGCCACCCAAAAACGAAATGATAAAACCGGCAATAACGGCAGTAAATAGTCCCTTTTCGGGCGATACCCCCGAAGCTATACCAAAAGCAATAGCCAGCGGCAAAGCAACAATACCCACTATAATTCCCGACATAAGGTCGGCGTAAAAAAGTTCCTTCGAGTAGTTTTTAAGCGTACTCAGTAATTTTGGTTGAAAATGCATATATTTTAATTATCAATTGTCAATTATAAATTATCAATTACTCGAATTCATACGGCACCATTGGGCTATGCCACACTCCTCACATTTAGGTTTGCGAGCCACACATACATATCGTCCATGTAATATTAACCAGTGATGTGCAATTGGTATTAATTCGGCAGGAATATTTTTTACTAATTCGCGTTCGGTTTGCAACGGATTTTTTGAGTTTGTGGTAAGCCCAATTCGTTCCGAAACGCGAAAAACATGCGTGTCTACTGCCATTGCAGGTTTGTCATATATAACCGATGCAATTACATTGGCAGTTTTGCGACCTACGCCAGGCAAGGTTTGCAGTAAATCCACATCCTCGGGAACAACACTTCCAAAGCTATCCACTAATTTACGCGCCATGCCAACCAAATGTTTTGCTTTGTTGTTTGGGTACGAAATAGAACGTATATATTCGAAAACCATTTCTTGCGAAGAAGCAGCCAATACTTCGGGCGTTGGAAAATCGGTGAACAAACGCGGTGTAATCATATTTACCCGCTTATCTGTACATTGAGCCGAAAGAATTACAGCAATCAGCAGTTCGTAGGGATTGGAATGGTGAAGTTCAGTTTCAGCAATCGGTTTATTGGCCTTGAACCATTCGATAATATATTTAAAACGCTGTTTTGTAGTCATTTGTGTGTAAGTCAGCCGAAATGAAGAAAATCGGTTGCGGATGAATTAAACGGGATTGCAAAGGTAAAACAAATTTTTAGTACATTTGCCATTCAAAAATCAGTATTCATTAAATAAATATAAAAAACATGTGGCATCGAATTGTAGAAACAAAAATAACGGTTTATTCTTTTGATGAATTAACAGAAAGCCAACGAGATTTGGTTGAAAAAGCAAAAGCACAGGTTGTAAATGCCTACGCTCCTTATTCTGGCTTTCATGTTGGGGCGGCTATCGAATTGGCTAATGGAGCTATTTTTGCCGGTAATAATCAGGAAAATTCGGCTTATCCTTCGGGTTTATGCGCCGAGCGGGTGGCTATGTTTTATGCCAATGCACAATTTCCGCAAACAGCTGTAAGAAGGCTGGCAATAGCAGCTTATACCAAGGGGGAATTTCTTAAATCGCCCGTTACGCCTTGCGGTGCCTGTCGTCAGGTATTACTCGAAAGCGAAACCCGCTTTGATTCCGAAATAGAGGTTCTTTTGTATGGAACCGACGAAGTGTATGTACTCAAAAACGTGAAGCAATTATTGCCGCTTTGTTTCGAAAAATCGAGCCTAAAGCAATAAGTTAATAGTTGAAAAAATATTTTTACCATCGATATTATTGATGTATATTGCGAACGTTTTAAGAATAGTTTGTTTGAAAAAAAAGAAGACGTGATGTCGAAAAAAAACTTATGTATTGAATATTTGCTGAAAAATGCCTCCATTCCATTGTTGTGGACAAGCATTGGTACGCCACTCGGACTTGCAGAATGGTTTGCTGATGGAGTAACGGTTGAAATGGATAAATATACATTTGTTTGGGAAGGACACGAACAAACAGCGCGCATGATTGAAAAAAAAGCAAATAGCTTTATTCGCTTTCAGTGGCTGGAGGATGAGGGAACAGAAGCGCATTTCGAAATTCGCATAGTGAAAGAAGCCATTACCAGACAACTTTCGTTGTTGGTTATCGATTACGTTCCAGAAGATGAGCGTGAAGATTTAATTCTGCTTTGGAATAAACAAATTGAAGTTCTTAAAAGAAAAACCGGTATTTGATATTTTAGTTTATCTTTAAATATAGTATGTTCAAAATCAGAAAAACCTCTGTTTTCATTAACTGAAAACAGAGGTTTTTTCTTTGAATAATAATCAATGCCTCAAAGCACTAAACAGGAGCACGTTTTCAGTTGAAATGTTCCGTCCCGATAGCTATCGGGGTTCGGAACGTTTTTTTATAAATCTTTTTTTATTAGCAAAAGAAAACAGCTGAAAATCATAAAAAAAGAAGTGTTGTGTTTCTGTTGCGATTTGTTTTTAGCAAAAAGGCAAACACCGAAGTATTTGCCTTTCTATCAATCGTTTATGAAACTT
>Ga0247840_10002001_pt1 | contig 37408 bp, 31 predicted proteins | sample LaCruzMarch2015__FD_192404 | JGI IMG/M metagenome (GOLD analysis project Ga0247840, IMG submission 192404) | Freshwater microbial communities from meromictic Lake La Cruz, Castile-La Mancha, Spain - LaCruzMarch2015_17m | ecosystem: Environmental > Aquatic > Freshwater > Lake | place: Spain...
TTTGGGAACTCGTTGGCGTGTCCTCGTATCTGCTGATCGGATTTTATTACACACGCGATTCTGCGGTATCAGCTTCAAAGAAAGCCTTTATTGTCACCCGTTTTGCCGATCTGGGTTTCCTCATCGGGATCCTCATGCTTTCCTTTGCAACAGGAACCTTCGATTTTCTGACCCTTACCGGACCGAATAGTCCTGCATTTTCCTCGGGAACCGGGATCATGTTCCTTGGATTGTCAACCATGACCTGGTCCATGATCTTTGTCTTCATGGGAGGCGCCGGTAAATCGGCCATGTTCCCGCTGCACATCTGGCTCCCCGATGCCATGGAAGGTCCCACCCCCGTGTCGGCCCTTATCCATGCGGCCACGATGGTTGTTGCCGGGGTATACCTGGTTGCGCGATTATTCCCGATTTACGTTTTTGCCGCCCCCGTAGCCCTTGATGTGGTGATGTATGTCGGGGCGTTCAGTTCAATTTTTGCTGCCGTCATCGCCTGTACCCAGTTTGATATCAAGCGTGTTCTGGCCTATTCCACCATGTCGCAGATTGGTTTGATGATGTTCGCCCTGGGCGTTTCAGGATACGGTGGGCACGAGGGACTCGGATACATGGCCTCCATGTTCCACCTCTTCACCCATGCATTTTTTAAATCGCTGTTATTTCTTGGCGCAGGAGCCATCATTCATGCCGTTCACAGCAATGTAATGAATGAAATGGGGGGATTGCGGAAACACCTTCCCATCACCCATATCACCTTTCTCATTGCGTGTCTCGCCATAGCCGGTGTTCCGCCTTTATCGGGTTTCTTCAGCAAGGACGAGATCCTGGCTGCCGGCCACGAAAGAAGTTTGATGCTATATTGGGTTGAAATGATCGTATCGGGTTTAACGGCCTTCTATATGTTCCGCCTCTATTTCTCCATCTTCTGGGGGAAAGACAGACATTATCATCACACCCCGCATGAAGGATCAAAAACGATGACCATTCCATTGATGCTCCTTGCCATTGGGGCACTCCTCTCAGGGTTGATTCCTTTCTCACATTTTGTGACAACCGACCGTTTGCCTTTCGCTGCCCACCTCGATTACGGCATTGCCATTCCGGCTGTGCTGGTTGGATTGCTTGGGATCGGCATCGCAATGGTTTTTTACAGAAAAGAGACCGATTTACCCGACAGGATTTACAATGCGCTGGGTGGTTTCTCAAAGGCAGCCTTTCACAAATTCTACATTGATGAGGTGTACCTTTTTATCACCAAAAAAATCATATTTAACTACATTTCACGTCCGGTCGCCTGGTTCGACCGCCACATTGTGGATGGGGCCATGAATGGTATCTCTTTTGTCACCAATGAGGCTGCCGATCGCATCAAAAGATTTCAATCGGGGCAACTGCAGCAGTATGCGCTTGTTTTGGTTTCGGGCGTTGTGCTCCTTACCCTGTTATTCACCTATTTAATGACCAACTAATACCGTAGAAGAATGAGTATTCTCACGCTATTTATCATTATACCGGTTCTCACCATAATTGGTATTTTATTCAGTAAATCCCATATGCAAGTCAAATGGGTGTCGGTGGTAGGCATGGGCCTGCAGTTGCTGAGCGCCATCGGACTGATCCTTCTGTACCTGGCCGAGCGTAAAGCCGGCAACATGGCCGAAGTACTCTTCGTGCAGGATAATTTATGGTATGAAACCCTCAACATCCATTTTTACGTTGGCGTTGACGGCGTATCGGTAGCCATGATCGGGCTGACAGCCCTGGTGGTATTTGCCGGGATCTTTGCAAGCTGGGATATTGTTGACCTGCCCCGCGAGTTTTTCACCTCGTTGATTCTCTTAGCCTCAGGTGTATTTGGATTCTTTATCTCCCTCGACCTTTTTACCATGTTCCTTTTTTACGAACTGGCAGTAATCCCGATGTACCTGCTCATTGGTATCTGGGGAAGCGGCCCGCGGCATTATTCAGCCATGAAGCTGACATTGATGCTTATGGGCGGCTCAGCTTTCATTCTGTTGGGCATCATCGGCATCTATATGCACTCTGCCCCCAATGGAGGCCCGCTGACCTTTGACCTTATCAAAATCTCCAAAGAAACAATTCCCCTGGATGTTCAATGCTTTCTCTTCCCCTTTCTTTTTGTGGGATTTGGCGTATTGGGCGCATTGTTCCCTTTCCACACGTGGTCGCCCGATGGTCATGCCTCGGCGCCTACTGCCGTTTCGATGCTCCATGCCGGCGTGCTGATGAAACTGGGCGGATATGGTTGCTACCGTGTTGCTGTGTTTCTCCTTCCTGCAGCAGCGCATGAGCTGGGATGGATCTTCCTGATCCTTGCTACCATTGGCGTCATTTACGGAGCATTCGGAGCAATCTGGCAGAAAGATCTTAAATACATCAATGCCTATTCTTCGGTGAGCCATTGCGCCCTGGTGCTTTTTGCCATCCTGATGTTCAACCAGACTGCCATGAACGGCGCCATCATGCAAATGATCTCCCACGGAATCATGACAGCCCTTTTCTTTGCATTAATCGGGATGATCTATGGAAGAACCCATACGCGGTATATCAACGAGATGGGCGGACTGATGAAGGTCATGCCCTTCCTGGCTGTCGCTTACGTAATCGCCGGTTTGGCCTCCCTCGGACTCCCGGGGTTCAGCGGTTTTGTGGCGGAGATGACCATTTTTATTGGCGCTTTCCAAAATGTTGATACCTTCCATCGCGTTGCTACCATCATCGCCGCCTCATCCATTGTCGTAACGGCGGTGTACGTGCTCAGAGTGGTGGGTATTCTATTGCTGGGAAAAATAAAGAATGAACATTTTGAAGAGATCAAGGATGCCAAATGGCATGATAAAATTAGCGTGGTTACACTCATTTTCGGGATTACCCTGATCGGAATGGCGCCACTCTGGCTTTCGGATATGATAACAGGCGGACTGGGCCCCATTGTGCAGAAATTGCTTGCCGCGGCACCGATATTACCATAATTTACGATGTACGATTTTAGATTTATTAAGTAATTAAAAAGTTCTGAACGATGTTGATAATGAGACATGAATTGCTGCTGATTGCCATCACAGTAATCTTATTGATTGTCGAAATTTTTCTGCCCAATACACAGAAGCGCAAGATCATTTTACCGGCTATCCTGTTAATGGCTGCCGTGACGGTCCTGGGATTTTTTCCGGGAACACCCGGAATCCTGTTTGGCGGTATGTTTCAATCGTCACAACTCACCATGATGCTCAAGAATATCCTGAACATCGGTGTGCTGATCATATTTATCCAGTCGGTCGATTGGCTTAAACAAGATCAGAATAAGGAAAAGGTAAGCGAATTTTTCCTGCTGATGCTTTCAACGCTGATCGGGATGAACTTTATGATATCTTCGGGCGATTTCCTGATGTTCTACATCGGCCTGGAATTGGCAACTATTCCGGTTGCAGCATTGGCCGCCTATGAAAGACTGAAAGAAAAATCAGCCGAGGCAGGGGTTAAACTGATCTTCATCTCTGCACTTTCGTCCGGCATTTTATTGTACGGGTTATCCATGATTTATGGTACTACAGGAACAATGTATTTCGTTGATGTAGCCCCGATGATAACCGGTGCGCCGCTGCAGGTACTCGCCTTCATCTTCTTCTTTGCAGGCATGGCCTTTAAAATTTCCCTGGTTCCTTTCCATCTTTGGACTGCCGACGTTTATGAAGGAGCGCCTGTCAATGTAACCTCGTATCTGTCTGTGATTTCGAAGGGAGCCGCCGTATTTATTTTCACCATCATTCTGTATACTGTATTTTCCAAGATTGCCGTGATGTGGAGTGAATTGCTCTATGTCATTACACTTCTGACCATAACGGTTGGTAACCTGTTTGCCATGCGCCAGCAGAACCTCAAGCGGTTCCTTGCTTTTTCATCCATAGCCCAGGCCGGATTCATTCTGTTGGGTGTCATCGGACAAAGCCAGCTCGGGATGACCACGGTCATTTATTTTGCCCTGGTGTACATCTTCTCTAACCTGGGAGCCTTTGGCGTGGTTGGAATTATATCAAACCGCACAGGCAAAGAGAACATCAACGATTATGACGGACTTTACCGGACCAACCCCAATCTGAGCCTGGTCATGATGCTTGCGCTCTTTTCATTGGCCGGTATTCCACCCCTTGCAGGGTTTTTCGGAAAATTTTTCCTGTTTACAGCCGCAGCAAAACAGGGATATTACTGGCTGGTTCTCATTGCCCTTGTCAACACCATCATTTCACTATACTATTATTTACTGGTGATAAAGGCCATGTTGTTAAATAACAGCGATCAGCCAATTGCTAAATTTAAAAGCGACGGTTACACCCGGCTTGGACTACTTCTGTGTGTTGCCGGTATTGTTATCATTGGTTTTACCAGTTCAGTTTATGAGTTGGTATTCAACCTGAGTTTTGGATTGAATTAATCTTCCCCGGTAAGGACAGGGTTCCCTTGTTTTTACGTTAATGAAAAAAAACCATTATGGCACTGACGAAAGGAAAGCACAATATAGCCGAAATTGAAGGTATGCGTTGCAGCGTTATTGAAAATGGCGCTACCCAAGAACGGTCTCAGTTTTTAAAAGAGCTTCTCATTTTCAACGGATATGAGGTGAAGATGGAAAAGGAAAAGGCAAAGGATGGCTCTGTACTTGACACCTACGTTATCGGATTGACAGATATTCTTTTCAACGCCATGATCGTCGTGTATGAAAAGAAACTTGTCAGGAAGGATGGTCTTACAGTAACACCTGCTTACTGGAATCAATGGTCAAAGCAGGAAACCATCCCATACTGGCGTGTTCAACTGTAATCAGCATGCAAAAATTCGCCAAGTATTTCTCCTGGTTTGTCATCCTGCTTTATTTCGTTCTGGGCGTTTATATTCTTGTAAGTCCGCGATTTCAGTACCTTTCAAAGGAGATAAAAATAATTTTTGCCGTCTTCCTGTTTCTTTACGGAGGATTCCGGCTTGCGCGTCTTTGGACAAAAAACAGGGAGCAAAACGAAGAATAATAAAATTTGTCCCGGGCAATAATAAATTTTATACTTTTGTGTTTGATCAAAAGAAACTGCTGATTTATAGCAATTAAGAGATGAAGAGCCAAATTGGGAACGTATACTGGGCTACCGGCATGGCGTGGGTAACCTGCTTTCTGCTGTTTACCTCCTGTGGGGGGAATCCGAATCTTAAAAATCACGATACGCCTACTGCAGGAACCATCAAGGTTGGAATCGACGATTCCTATCACCTGCTGCTCGAGGCTGAGATTTTTACGTTTCAAACCGTTTATAAATATGCGCACATTGACACGCTTTTTAAATCAGAAGCTGATGTGATCAATGATTTTATGAATGATTCGGTACCCTTGATCATTGTAAACCGGAAGCTTTCTGAACAACAAGTGGCTTATCTCAGGGAAAGGCAATACATCCCGAAAACAACCAAGATTGCCATTGATGCGGTCGCGCTGATCGTGAACAATGAAAACCCGGATACGGCGCTGTTTTATAAGACCGTTAAAGAAATTTTCCAGGGGAAAATCAAATCATGGGACCAAATTAACCCCAAGTCAAAGTTGAAGGATGTCAAGGTTGTGTTCGACAATTTCAAATCGGGGAATCCGCGCTATTTTAAGGATAGATTTGCGCTCGATTCATTTCCATCCACCTGCTTTGCTGCCTTGACCAACTCAGAGGTGATCAGCTATGTGGAGAAAAACAAGAATGCAATTGGGGTGATCAGTGTAAACTGGATCAGTGACCCTGCCGATACAGTTTCACATAATTTTCTGAAACGGTTTAAGGTTGTTGGCGTTGCGATGGAGGGCGACAATGATCCCGGAACTAAATTTTACAGGCCCTTCCCTGGTTATATTGCTGAAGGCTCCTATCCATTTACCCGTGACGTATTTTGCATTAACCGCCAGACCTATACCGGAATGGCACATGGTTTTTCATCGTTTCTTGCAGGTGAAAAGGGACAGCTCATTGTTCTTCATTCCGGCCTGGTTCCCGCTGCAATGCCGGTGAGATTAGTTGAAATTAAACATTAAAACAGAGGAGATACAGATTATGTCGAGATTTACTAAACCGGTTGGTGTCGTTGTTGCGCTGATGCTTTTCTTTCCTTTTACTTCCAGACTTTATTCGCAGGACCTGAATGCTGCTATAAAGCTTACCAAAAGTGAACAGTTCGCTCTTGCTGCCTCGATGTTCAAACAATTGATCCAGCAAACGCCTTCCAATGGCGATATTTACTATTATTATGGCCGAAATTGTCTGGAAAAGTATAATTCGGACACGATGAATGTATCATTTCAGGAAAAGTCTGATTCAGCGAAGGCCATCTTTGAACTTGGTATCAAACAGGATCCGACAAATCCTCTGAATTTTGTCGGTCTGGGTGGGCTCGAAATGATTAACAAAGATCTTGCGGGTGCAAAGGTTGAATTTGACAAAGCCCAGGCCTTGCTGCCATCGAAAGCAAACAAAACGATAAAGATGCTTCCTGAGCGTCAAGCCAAAATTTTGATTCAGATTGCTGAATCATACGTCATCGCCGGTGTCAAGGACACAGCCATTGCATTTTCCTATTTGCGGAATGCAGAAAAGCTGGATAAAAAGAACCCCGAGCTTTATATTGTCAGGGGGGATGTTTATTTTTACCTGTTGAACGATGGCTCAAAGGCAATTTCCTGCTACAATATTGCCCAGGGACTTGATCCAAAATCGCCCGAGGCCAAACTGCGCGTCGGGCAATTGTGGCTCCGGGCAAGGCAATACACCACAGCTTTGAATTATTACCAGGAGGTTGTTAAGATGGACTCTACCTTTGCGCCTGCATACCGTGAATTGGGCTCGTTGCTTGCACGCGCCGGCCGGCCTGAAGAGGCAAAAAAGAATTTCGCAAAGTTTCTTGAACTCTCCCGGAATACTGCTGCCCGTAAGCAATACGTCAATACCCTCATCGAATTGAAAGATTATAAAGAGGCCATAAATCAACTCAATATGATTCTGAAGGTCGATGATTCAGATAATGATGTCAACAGGGCTTTAGCCTATTCCTATTATGAGACCCAGAGATATGATTCAGGTCTTTTTTATATCCATAAATTCATTACGAATTCAAAACCTGAAAAGGTCCGCTCACTTGATTATACTTACTACGGGCGGCTGTTGGCAAAAACAAAACAGGATTCACTTGCGACAGAACAACTGATGAAGGCCTATTCATTGGATACAACGAAAGTGGAGCTTGTTTCAGAAGCAGCCTTGTGTTATACCAGGGTAAAAAAGTATGATAAGGCAAAGGAACATTATGAGCTCAAGATAGCTACCAAGAAGGGGGTTCCGATGGATTACTATAACCTGGGAAAAGTTTACTACAGCCTCCAGGATTATGTGAATGCCGACACCAACCTCGCCATTTTCAACACCCTCCAGCCCGAATACATTCCGGGTTTTGCATGGAGGGCACGCACCAAGTCAAATCTCGATATAAAGGATCCCAAAGGGTTTAATACAACAGGATATGCGGTTCCCGTATATGAGGGGCTGATCGAAAAAACCCAATCCGATACCGTGAAATATATGAAAGAACGGTTTGAATCATTCGATTACCTGGCATTTTACCACTACAGCCAGTGGTCACGCGATCAAAAGCTCAAGGATGAAGCAGCAAAAGCACTGGATAATTACCTTAGAATGAGTATTGTAGATCCAAATAATGAAAAAGTAGTTGTGGTTAAGCCGGTCATTGATATGCTGAAAACGAAGATCAAATAATTACTGTTTGATTGCGTATTATATTTTTTTATCTTTGTGGGCCTTTTAGTAAGAAAATCAATTAATTCATTCAATTTTTAATCTAAAACTTTTTAACGATGAGCAAGACAAATAAACAAGGCGGAGCCCTCGGTGAAGCCTTAAGGTCAGTGTTTACAGTGGGCGTTATGGTAATCGCCCTCATTATCTCCTACATCATTTACAAGTATGTGTTTGGTAATCCTCTGTTTTTTGAAGGAGGCAACCCTGAAGGAAGTCCGCTTCCAGGCAACTACCTGGCCATCATTTATAAGGGCGGTGTCATCGTTCCGTTCCTGATCGCCTTAAACCTTATTCTTGTCATCTTTGCCGTGGAACGCGGAATCGTTCTTTTCCGTGCCAAAGGAAAAGGCCGGCTCAATGTCTTTGTTAAGACCCTTCAGACAAATCTTGACAACAATAAAATTGAAGACGCCATTGTCGCCTGTGACAAACAAAGAGGTTCACTCGCCAATGTTATGAAAGCAGGCTTGCTCCGATATCGTGCCCTGCAGAATGATCAAACGCTGGAAAAAGATCAAAAGATCCTCGCCCTTCAGAAGGAATTCGAAGAGGCCTCAGCCTTAGAACTTCCGATGTTATCGCGTAACCTCGTTATCCTGTCCACCATTGCTTCTATCTCCGTGTTAACCGGTTTGATGGGAACGGTTATTGGTATGATCAAGGCCTTCGGTGCTTTGGCTCAGGCCGGCGCTCCCGATGCACTTGCCCTTGCAAACGGTATCTCTGAGGCCCTTATCAACACCGCCTTTGGTATTTTCGGATCATTGCTGGCCATCGTATTGTATAACTTCTATTCCACGCAGATCGACAGCTTCACCTATAAAATTGATGAAGCCGGATTCAGTCTTGTTCAGTCATTTGCCGCTGCAACCAAATAGTTAAAAAAAGAGCTGTATGCCAAAAATTAAACCACCGGCACGAAGTCCACACATAGACATGACGCCTATGGTGGATTTATTTTCCTTGCTGCTGACATTTTTTATGTTGACTACATCTTTCCGTCCTCAGGAAGCTGCACCCATTGAAACCCCATCTTCGGTTTCGGAAAAGCAGGCGCCTGACAATGATATCATGACGATTTTCATTGACAAAGATGGCAGGGTTTTTTTCAACATCGACAATGGAAAAGATACCTCTACCCATTTCAGGGAAAAGTTGCTTCAGAAAATGGCCGAGCAGTATAAACTGACCTTTACACCGAAGGAACTGGATAAATTCAGCAAGATGTCCTCATTCGGCATGCCAATCAAGAATCTGAAGGCCTGGATTAATGTTAAAGATCCGAAAGATCGTGACAAATTACAGGAGGGGATTCCCACAGATTCAACTGACAACCAGCTGGCCTGGTGGGTCCGAATGGCCCGCTTAACCAATCTGGGGGCTGAAGTTGCCATCAAGGGCGATGCTGATACCAAATACACCGACGTGAAGAAGATTATGGATCTGTTGCAGGAAAACAAGGTAAATAAATTTAATCTCGTTACCAACCTTCTGAGAGAAGAAATCAGCCTGAAGGATATACCAAAATAGGTAACGTGATTCTAATCCCTAAAAGATAAAACCAGTATGGGTGAAATAATTGTTGAAGAAAAAGGGAAAAAGGGTGGAAAGCGTAAAGCGAAGAAACATAGCACCCGCATCGACATGACCCCCATGGTCGACCTGATGTGTTTGCTCATTACCTTCTTTATGCTTACCACGGCTTTTAGTAAGCCCAAGGTCATGGTCATTACCATGCCCGAAAAAGATACGCCAGAGGATAAAAACCGTCCGGAAATTCCAAAAAACAGAACCTTGAATATTTTGCTTACAGAAGGTCATAAGGTCTATTATTACATTGGTATTGCAGACCCCAAGAAACCTGCTGAATTGCCACAGCTCATCAAAACCGACTTTAGTAAAGATGGGATCAGAAAGTTCTTATTGATCAAAAATAAGGATCTTTTTACCAAAATTGCCGAATATCGTGATAACCGGGTGACCGGCAAGACGGAGGTGGCAGATACAACAGCTGATAATGCGATCAAGAAGATGAAAAAGGACGACCAAAAAGGTCCGATCGTTTTGATCAAGGCTGACGAAAATGCAAAATATAAGGACATGGTTGACATCATTGACGAAATGGCCATATGCAATATCGCCAGTTATGCCGTGGTTGATCCATCCCCAACAGAGCTGGAGATGTTGAAAAACGCTCCAAAATAATCAGAGATATTGTGTTTAACACGTTAAAAAAATAGTGTATGGCAATTGAAAAACAGCATGTAGAATCGCTGGAGGATATTGTTTTCAAAAACAGGAACAAGGAGTATGGCTCATATTATCTGCGAAAAAAATACAGAAAGTTTGTGATCATCTCCATGATTTTTGGTTTTGTATTAACAGCAGTTATTGTGGCCTATCCACTGATCAATGCCTATATCAATAAGGAAAGACTGATCAGGGAAAAGGAAAAAGAGGTTGGTGTGACCATCGATAACATTAAACAGGAAGAGGCACCACCACCACCACCTCCTCCTCCTCCTCCCGAAGCCATGGTTGAAAAAGTTAAGTTTACAGCTCCCGTTGTTGTCGAAGATACAACCATTGAAGTCAGCATGGCCAATATGGATGATCTGAATAAAAAAGGCAATGTCGAAGCTCCAAGCGAAGATGTAGTCGTTGAGGTAAAGGATGAGGGACCAAAGGTTATTGAAACCCCGCAACAAGCTGAAATATTTACGGTTGTTGAAGAGCAGCCCGGCTATCCCGGGGGTGAAGAGGCCCGTATATCTTACTTGCAACAGAATATTAAATATCCTGAAGAGGCCAAGGAATTGGGTATTCAGGGTAAGGTATTTGTGACGTTCGTGGTTGAAGTTGATGGATCAATCTCTGATGTACGCGTACTTCGTGGCATCGGAGGCGGTTGCGACGAAGAGGCCATCCGTGTGGTGAAATCGATGCCCAAATGGGTTCCCGGCAAACAACGCGGAGTTCCTGTTCGTGTACAATTTAACTTACCGATCAAATTTACCTTGCAGTAAGATCGTGATGCGTGAAGCGTGACACGTGACAAAAATCAAAAAGGCGGTTCCTGATGGGGTCGCCTTTTTAATTAAACATCCTCAGCCAATGCGTATAAAAAACATTGAACAGGTTATCTCCCCGCCGGCTCCCCATATGGTGGGTGATGGATTCAGGGTCCACAATTTTATTCCGGGTAGTTATCCGATGGATATGGAAAGGATGAGCCCATTTATTTTAATGGATTACAATTCAAAAGTTGTAATTAAACCATCAGACCAGCCCAAAGGTGTTGGCGTTCATCCGCACCGTGGTTTTGAAACGGTGTCGATTGCTTACCATGGCAAGATTGCTCATCACGACAGTGCCGGAAACAGTGGTGTAATTGGCGAAGGGGAGGTGCAATGGATGACCGCAGCTTCAGGTATTTTGCATAAGGAGTACCACGAACTGGAATTCAGTAAAAAAGGAGGCGATTTTCAGATGGTCCAGCTTTGGGTCAATTTACCGGCAAAGTACAAAATGACATCGCCTAAGTACCAGGCTATTACCAGGGAAATGATGCCAAAGGTTGAGCTCCCGGATAATGGAGGAACAGTGGAGGTAATTTCAGGCCGATACCAGGATGTAGCCGGTGCAGCATCAACCTTCACCCCGATCCATCTGTTCAATGTAAAGATAAACCAGGGCGCAAAGGCCTTCTTTGGTTTTCCTTCTGCCTTCAATACGGGGTTATTGGTTGTGGAAGGGAGTATCCGCATAAATGGGACTGACACCGCGCCAACCGACCATTTTGTTTTGTTTCGCAATGACGGGGAAGAATTCTCTATCCAGGCAGATGAAAAATCAGTTGTACTGGTTCTTAGCGGTGAACCCATTCCTGAACCGGTGGCAGCTGCAGGTCCGTTTGTTATGAACACCAGGGCCGAGTTGAGGCAGGCTTATGAAGATGTGAACTCCGGAAAATTCGGATATCTCGAAGATTGATGATCGTAAGCTAATCGTTTAGCAACCCTCGCCATTGCATATTCTATGGGAGGTACAACCAGTCTAAGTCATTGATTGTCATTACCCGATAATTTAGAATACTTCCAAAAAAAACTTTTTGTAACTTTGTGCTGTTAATTTATTAACAATACAAAAATATCTTATGATAACACTTGGATCTCAGGGGAAAAACACATTTCTGGAAGCCGTTAATAAAAAAAGCGGCGCCAATGTGCTTGAATGTTATCAATGCGGCAAATGTGTGAGTACCTGCCCGGTGTCGCAATACATGGATTTTCCACCCCGGGAGATCATGCAAATGATCAAGCTGGGGTTGAAAAACGAGTCATACATGGCCAATTCCCACTGGTTTTGCCTCACCTGTTCAGCCTGTTCAGGCCGCTGCCCGCGCGAAATCGATATTCCTGCGGTGATGGAGGCGGTTCGCCATCTGGCCATCGACGAAAATTACATCAATGATTCGAAAAAGGTGAAGGAGATCCGTAAGTTCCATGAGATCTTCCTATCCATGATCAAGCGTTACGGCCGCAACTATGAACTACGCATGATGGCCGAGTTCAACATCCGTACCCGCAACCTGTTCAAAGATATGCACCTCGCCCCGAAGGCGTTGCTCAAAGGAAAAATCCCCCTGGGTGTAAAACCTCTTAAAAGCGCCAAAGCCATCAAGCGCATGTATGAAGTAGCTGAAAAACTGGAAAAGAATAAATAATCTGACCGAAGATGAAGAAATTAACCTATTTCCCGGGTTGTTCTGCACATGGTACCAGTGAGGAATTTGACAGTACCCTCAAATTGGTACTCAAAACCCTGGATGTGGAACTGGAAGACATTCCTGATTGGAATTGCTGTGGCGCCACCTCTGCCCATGTGATGACCGAAAACCTGGCCTATGCGCTCCCATTACGCAACCTGGTGCTGGCCGAAAAGCTGGAAAACACCACCATGGGCATTGCCTGTGCATCATGTTACCAGCGCATGAAGGTGACCAAGGTAAAAATGGACGGAAACCCCGAGTTGGCGAAACGGATCAATACCACTGTTGTGGAAGAGGGTACTTACGAGGGTAAGGTAGATGTGAAATCGATGCTGCAATATGCTTACGAAGATATCGGGCTGGAGATTATCAAGAGCAAAGTTACCAAGCCCCTCACCGGTTTGAAGGTAGCCTGCTACTATGGTTGCCTGCTCACCCGGCCCAAAGAGATTACCAAATTCGACTCCCCGGAGTACCCGGTCTCCATGGACCAGATCTGCGAGGCGCTGGGAGCTACGGCCACCGAATTTGATTACAAGACCGAATGCTGCGGCGCCTCCTTCTCAATCTCCAATACAGAGGTGGTGGAAAACCTGAGCGGTCAGATCCTGGCCATGGCCAAAGAGAGCGGCGCCCACGCCATTGTGGTTGCATGTCCGCTTTGCCAGTCGAACCTTGACATGCGTCAACCCGATATTGAAAAGCTGCAGGGCGTCAAATATGACATCCCCATTTTTTATTTTACTCAGCTTATGGCGCTTGCCTTCGGATACCCGATCGAACAGTTGAAATTTCCAAAACACATCGTTCCCGTTGAAGGAGCATTGGCCAACATCGGAAAGGTTGAACCCGTGCCTGAGAAAGTTAAAAAACCCATCAAAGCTGTTGAAGCAGAAAGCGAGGTTAAATAATGGCAAGAGTAGGAGTTTTCGTTTGTTTTTGCGGCGCCAACATTGCCGACTATGTGGATGTTCCCCAGGTTGTTGAGGAGGTCAAACGCATCAAGGAGGTTAAGTACGCCGTTGAATATAAGTATATGTGCTCCGATCCGGGGCAGGGAATGATTCGCGATGCCATTGTGCAGTATAAACTGACTTCTATTGTCGTTGCGGCCTGTTCGCCCCGCATGCACGAAAAGACCTTCCGCAAGGCACTGTCAGATGCAGGGATGAATCCCTATTTGCTGGAAGTCGCCAACATCCGGGAGCATTCTTCATGGGTTCATCAGAAAGATAAAAAGGCGGCTACAGAGAAGGCCATGGATCTTTGCCGTATGGCTGTGGCGAAATCCATTGCCAACGAGCAGTTGCATGAGATTTCAGTTCCTGTAACCAAACGCGCCCTTGTGATCGGCGGCGGGATTGCCGGAATACAGGCTGCTCTTGATATTGCCGATGCACGCATTCCTGTTGTACTGGTTGAAAAGAGCTCCTCCATCGGTGGCAAAATGGCCCAGCTCGATGAGACCTTCCCAACCCTCGACTGCGCCCAGTGCATCCTCACACCTAAAATGGTGGATGTAGCCTCCCATCCCTATATTGAACTGATTCCTTATGCAGAAGTTCTTGAATTGCAAGGATTTGTTGGCAACTACAAGGTCAAGATCAAAAAGAAAGCATCCTATGTGAATTTCAAAACCTGCACCGGTTGTGGCGCCTGCTGGCAAAAATGCCCTGTCAAGGTTCCCAACGAGTACAACATGGGCATCGACAAGCGGAAGGCGATCTATACGCCATTCCCGCAAGCAGTTCCGAACAAGCCGGTCATCGATGCCGAACATTGCACCATGTTGCAGAAAGGAAAATGCGGCATCTGCGCCAAAGTTTGCCTGCCGGGGGCCATTGACTACCAGATGCAGGACGAGATCATCGAACGGGAAATCGGGGCGGTGGTTGTAGCTACAGGATACGATATGTGGGATCCGACGCCGTATGAAGAATATGGCGTAGGCCGTTTCAAAGACATCATCACATCTCTGGAGTTTGAACGCATGGTTTCAGCCAACGGTCCCACCAACGGCGTACCCCAGAGACCATCCGATGGAAAAGTACCTAAAAATGTTGTGTTCATAAAGTGTGTTGGCTCCCGCGACGAGGCCAAGGGCATTGAATACTGCTCGAAGATCTGCTGCATGTACACTACCAAACACACCATTCTGCTGCATCATAAGGTGCACGATTCCCATGCCTATGTCTTTTATATGGATATCCGTGCGGCAGGAAAAGGGTATGAGGAATTTGTGAAGAAAGCCCAGGTTGACACCGGTACAACCTACCTTCGTGGGCGGGTGTCAAAAATTTACAAGAAGGGTGACAAGCTGATGGTTCGCGGCGAAGATGCCCAGATCGGACAGGTGGTGGAGGTGGAGGCTGATCTCGTTGTTCTGGCCACTGCCGTAAGCGCCCCCAAAGATAATCCTGAACTTGCCCGTTTGCTGGGGATTTCGTACGACAAATATGGTTACCTGTCGGAAGCACATCCCAAACTTCGCCCGGTGGAAACAGCCAAGGCTGGAATTTTCCTGGCGGGTTGCACCCAGGCTCCCAAGGATATTCCCGAAACGGTATCGCAGGCCTCTGCCTGTGCAGCCAAGGTTTGCGGACTTTTTGCCGGTGATACCATGAAGAAGGACCCGATGGTTTCAACCATCAACAACGAGTACTGCTCGGGCTGCCAGAATTGTGTGCTGGTTTGTCCATACGGAGCAATTGTCACAGAAGAGGTTCCGATGGGGCATGGCTCGAAGGAGCTCCGCACCGTTGCAAAAATTAACGAAGGCGTTTGCCAGGGTTGCGGATCCTGTGTGGCGATCTGCCGTAGTCAGGCAATAAATCTTGCAGGATTTACCGATCCTCAAATCATTAACGAGATAGTTTCAATCTGATGGAAACAGAAGTAAAAGATCAACTTGTAAGCATTGAAAAGCCCGAATTGGTTGCCCCTCCCAACTGGGAACCGGTGATCATGGGTATTCTGTGCAACTGGTGTTCCTATGCGGGATCGGACCTCACGGGAACTTCCCGGATCCAGTATCCGCCCAACATCCGCATTATCCGGGTGCCCTGTTCATCGCGCGTTGATCCGTGGTTTCTGATCAAATCACTTCAGACCACGGCCGATGGCGTGTTGGTTTCGGGATGCCACCCGGGCGACTGTCACTACATCACCGGGAATTACTATGCCCGTCGGCGTTTCCTGGTAACCAAGAAACTACTGAATTTCGTTGGCTTCCATGAAAACAGGATTCAATTTTCCTGGGTTTCAGCTGCCGAAGGCCCCAAATTCGCCAAGGTGGTGAACAAGGTGACGGAAGAGATCAAGAAACTCGGACCGCTTCATTTATACAAAAAAGAAAATTTCGAAAAGAAATGAACTATACAAAACAGATCCAGGACATCGCGGCGAAGCTGTTTACTGAAGGAAAGATCGACGTTTTTGTTGGTTATCGCATGAACGGTTTCGACGATAACCAGGTTCCGGTGCTGATTACCGACCCGCAAGACGTGTCCAAACTTGTGTTCACCGACAAATCGGTTTTCAACCTTGTGAATTACCTCAAGACTGACCATACACGCAGAAAACGGGTTGGGTTGGTCGTCAAGGGATGCGACAGCCGATCGCTCAACCTGATGCTGACCGAAAGCCAGGTGAAACGTGAAAATCTATATGTTGTCGGAATTTGCTGCGAAGGAATAGTGGATGATTCGGGGCACAAGATGCAGAATTGCGTGGAATGCGTGGTTCCCGATGCAGTGGTGAGTGATGAACTTCTCGGGACTCCTTCGGGACAGAAACCTTATATGGTAAATGTCGATATTGCCGCGCTTGCTGCAAAGCCACTTACAGAAAGGACGGCCTATTTTGAAGAGGTCTTCGAAAACTGCATCCGCTGCAATGCCTGCCGCCATTCATGTCCGTTGTGCTATTGTGCCAAATGCTGTATTGACCAGGAGACGGCCACCTTATACAACGGTGCAAATACCACCTCCGCTGCGTTCCATGCCCTGATGACCTGGTCGCTGCACCTGGCAGGCCGCTGCGTTGATTGCCGAAACTGCGAAAAAGCCTGTCCGAGCCACCTGCCATTGCATTTACTGCACAAACAGAATGAAAGTGTGATCTATGAGAACTTCCAGGAGCACCTGGCCGGGGTCATTCCCGAGGATCGCGGCGCATTTTACAAGTACAGTCTGAAAGATCCCGATGATTTTATCATGTAATCCGAATCCGAACTTATGAGCGTTGAAACATTTGTTACCGATAAAGCCGGCTTGATCACATTCTATGAAGCCATCATGGCCAGTCACGAAACCTATGCCCCGGTCGAGAAATTCGGCAAATTTGATTTTAAGCAGGTGAAAAGCCTGGCGGAATGTGACCATGAATCGCCCATTGCAAAGACCCAGAGCATCAAGCCCCTTTTCTTCCCCAGGTCGGCCAAGGTGATGAAATATGTTGCCACAAGCACAGGAACGGAAGTTTCGGAGGTTGATGAGGATCCGCTTGCCGTTAAACGCGTCATCCTGGGCGCAAAACATTGCGATGCCCGTGCATTGCAGGTTCTTGACAAGGTATACAACTGGGATTACATCGATACCGATTACCAGAAGCGCCGGGAAAATACTGTGATTATCTCGACCCGTTGCGACAAGGCTGACACCCATTGTTTCTGCACTTCGCTCGATTACGATGTTGAAAATCTCAATGCCATGGATGTTTTGGTTGTACATGGATCCGATGGAAAGGTTTACATTAAAGCCAGGACAGAGAAAGGTTCTACACTTTTAAATACAGAGGTCACGCGTCACGCGTCACGTGTCACGGAAGAAGCCGCAGCACCCGACCTGAAAAAGCAATACGAAGCCTTTGCGGGTTCTTTCAGGCTTAAGATGGATTATTCGGAGGTTAATTCAAAATTGTCGAAGATCTTCGACACCCCGGAATTTGAAAATGTATCGGGAAATTGTGTGAGCTGCAACACCTGCGCCTTTGTTTGTCCGACCTGCCATTGCTTCAAAATCTCCGATGAAAAAATCAAAGATACAGGGTTGCGATATAAAAGCTATGACTCCTGTAACAACGGATATTTTACCCTGATGGCGGGCGGTCACAATCCCCGTCCGGCCAAGTACCGTCGCTGGCGGCAGCGTGCCATGCACAAGTTTGTATACTACAAGGAGCGCTTTGGCGAGAACCTTTGTGTGGGGTGCGGTAAATGTACCATAGCCTGCCCGGTGAATATCAGCATTTTTGAGGTGGTTAATCAGGTGGCAGTAGGCAGTAGGCAATAGGCAGTAGGCAATAGGCAATAGGCAGTAGGCAATAGGCAATAGGCAGTAGGCAGTAGGCAGTAGGCAGTAGGCAGTAGGCAATAGGCAGTAGGCAATAGGCAATAAAGGGGATGGAAGTGGAAAAGAAAAAAATTGTTTCCTATAAAGATCTTGAGGTCTGGAAAAAGGGGGTCCGATTTACCATTGAAATCTACAGAATTACCAGCGAGTTTCCAAGTAGGGAACAATTCGGGCTTACCAATCAGTTGCGCAGGGCCGCATCCTCTATCCCTGCCAATATTGCAGAAGGATATGGTCGTGAGAGCACGAAAAATTATATTCAGTTCCTTAAAACTGCCAGAGGTTCATTGAATGAAGTCGAAACTTTTCTTTATATAGGATTTGAATTGGAATATCTTAATAAACAAACCCTTGACAACTTGATTATTAAAACCACTGAACTTGGAAAAATGATGAATAGCCTGATCAAAAAACTAAACCCTAACCCCACTGCCTAATGCCTACTGCCTATTGCCTATTGCCTTATCCCAATCAAGATTAACAAAACATCACACACATAACTATGGAAACGCTTCTCGTCCCGATGATCTGCAAGGTTGACAAAGTCATCCAGGAAACACCCGATATCCGTACCTACCGCCTGAAATTCAGAGACGAAGGGATGATGGAGAAATTCACTTTTCTTCCCGGTCAGTTCGTGGAATTCTCATTGCTCGGCTCAGGCGAATGTACCTTTTGCATCGCCTCCTCAGGTACCCGCAAAGGATATTTCGACTGCTCCATCAAGAAGGCGGGTGTAGTGACTGCCGATATTCACACAAGCATCGAAGAGGGGGATGAAGTAGGCATCCGCGGTCCGTTCGGGAATTGGTTCCCCTTGGAAGATATCAAAGGAAAAAACCTGCTGTTTGTTGGTGGTGGCATAGGCCTGGCTCCCCTGCGTTCACTCATTCAGTATTGTATTGACAACCGAAGCGATTACAAGGATTTCACCATCCTTTATGGTGCCCGTACTTCTGCTGATCTGTGTTACAAGGATGAAATCAAGGAATGGCAGGATAACAAAAGCCTGAAAGTGGTTCTCACCATTGATAAACCGGAAGATACCTGGACCACCCATGTCGGGGTTGTACCTAAAATCCTTGAAGAGATTGTAAAGCCAGTCATCGAAAACACGAAGGTAATCACCTGCGGTCCGCCGATTATGATCAAATACACCATCCAGTCGCTTCTAAAGCTTGGATTTGCCGACAAGGACATCATTACCACCCTCGAAATGAAGATGCAGTGCGGCCTTGGAAAATGCGGCCGATGCAACATTGGTTCGACCTATGTATGCAAGGATGGGCCGGTTTTCACCAATGAGCAGTTGAAAAACTTGCCTGACGAGTTTTAAGCTATCACGAAAAATTATTTCAATTTTTTATTTTTCGAATAGGCCGTCGATGGTTCCTGAGCCATTTCGAACCGGACTTGTTTTTTCCTTTTGGGTAGTTGATCGTTAACGACAAGATTGGATGGTGACTCTTTTTTAGGTTTTCGCTTTGCCTTTATTTCAAAAGTAATGTCCAGCGCTTTTTCAAACTTAGCAATGGTCATCAGGTTCAAAAGTTTGTTGCCACGATAGAGTTGTGTTAAATAGCTTGCCGATGTGCCGATTTTTTGTGCCAACTCTTTTTGTGTCATCTCTCGTTCTTCTGATAGAATCTCAATCTCGCTGAGAAAGCGGAACATGATCATGTGAGCCCCATGTCCAATTTCTTCTTCATATGAATTAAAAGCAAGGAGATCCTGGAAAGCCTTCCTGATCTCCTCAGAATTCCGGAATTTCGTACGCATAACTTCCTGCTTTTTCAATGATTGAAATTTCTCTGTGTGTTAATTCTTTTTGTTTCTTTCTGATTAGCAATTCTGATGCAATTACAATTTGAGTGTTATCAGGAGTTTCATATTCCTTGCAATAGATACGATCATTTTCCTGCCCCGGGAAAAATTTCATCGCTGTTACACCTTTTGTTCGGTGGTTTATTTCTTCTTTTGAATAGATCTGATAATTTGAGTGACCGATTAACAATAAATCACAGATAAACCTGAATTTTTTAATGTGTCTTGGATCTTGCCTGATATAATCAAATATTTCACCAGAATTGATTTCATCAATATAAATATGTCTTTTATTATCCGGAGAACTATTAAATAATATACATTTCCGCATACAAAATTAAGCTATAGGTTAATTATATCCGAATTTTAATTGCATAATTTGCGAATTGAAGGAATCTCTTAATCAGGAAAAAGAGAAAAGGTAATACACCCCGTTGATTAAAAATGAAAATTTTTAAGACAATCGCAGTAAAACCCCCTTGAAATTAATAAAGCGTTGAAAAGTTTGCCGGATTATGGCCAGGGACTGTTAATCGGGGAAACAAGAAATTAAATTGATTTCCAATCATGATAGTTATTCTTTGACAATGCCTGATAGAAGTTGGAAATATCATTGGTGTTTATTTATTTATCTCAATTCTTAAAATTTTATAAATTTATCAAACCCGGGCGCAAAGCTCCTTGGTTCGAATTCAATAAATAAATATTCTGCGACCCCATGAATTACATATGGGTCGTTTTTCATGATTTCCCGCGCTTCTGCTTTGCTTTCAGCATTCATCAGGATGAATCCGCCGGTTCGCGGTATCTGCGGGCCGGAACAGATGGCAATTCCTTTTTCATAAAATGTTTTCAGAAATGCACGATGTGCTGCGAGATGTTTGTCCACCTCTTCAATGGGCCTAACATAGACTGAATGGATCGCGACCATAAAATTAATTTTGCTGCAAATTTATTGGAATTATCGTTCCAAATCACCCTGTCATGGTGTTAATGCCCGGTCAGGGCTGGGGGAATCCTTGCTGTGTGTGGGTGAAAAAAAACAGTATTTTTGCAGTATGAAAAATTTTTCGACCCAAGCCTTGATTTTTATGGCCATTCTTTTAATCGGCCCTTTGGCATCCTACAATCAAAATGTGCGCATTCCTGCTGCTCAAAAAGCAAGGATGCACCAGGAAGTTCCTGATCAAAAATATCAGGCGCCATCGGCAGAGACAAAAAAAACCTCTCCGGCTCCCCTTCTGAAAAGTACCGGGTTTTTTACGGCACAGGTCAATGTGGATGCAAACGGAGACAATATTCTCGGGGATGCAGCCAACGAACCATCCATTGCTGTTGACCCGACCAATCCCAACCATATCGTCATCGGGTGGCGGCAATTTGACGATGTGAACAATAATTTCAGACAGGCAGGGTATGGCTATTCAACCGATGGCGGAATGAGCTGGACATTTCCTGGCGTAATTGAAGCGGGTATTTTCCGGTCAGATCCCGTACTCGACTTTGATGCGGAAGGAAACTTTTATTATAACAGCCTGACAAGTAATTCAGGTGTTTATACATGCAAGGTATTTAAAAGCACCAATGGCGGTGCCTCATGGGATTTGGGAACCGAAGCCCGCGGAGGAGACAAACAATGGATGACGATCGACCGTACCACCGGGCCGGGTAGTGGAAATATCTATTCCTTCTGGACCTCTTACTTCAGTTCATGCCAGCCTGGGTTTTTCACCCGCTCGGCCAATGCAGGCGAGAGCTATGAAAATTGTGTGACCGTGACCGGCAGCCCTTATTGGGGCACCATGGCGGTTGGACCGTCAGGAGCATTGTACATTGCAGGAGTCGGTGCTTTAGAAGGCATCACCGTTGCAAAATCTATCAATGCACAAACCCCCGGATCAACAATTTCATGGGGTTATCCATCTTCCGCTGATGTAGATGGAAATATCGTGGGGCAGGATCCAATCAACCCGGTTGGCATCCTAGGTCAGGCGAATATTGACGTTGATTGTTCCAATGGTCCTGGCCGTGGCAATGTTTACGTCATGGCCTCCGTTGCCCGGCAGTCAGTGACTGATCCCGCTGATGTAATGTTCGCTAAAAGCACGGATGGCGGGCTTACATTCGGTCCTGCGCAACGTCTCAATACCGATGTAAGTACCAGTAATTACCAGTGGTTCGGGACCATGTCGGTAGCGCCAAACGGGCGGATTGATGTAATCTGGCTCGATACACGAGATGCTCCTTATACCGGTTCCTATTTATCGGCGCTCTATTATTGTTATTCTGATAATCAGGGACTAACATGGTCGATCAACAAAAAACTCTCTGAGCTGTTTGACCCAAAGGTGGGATATCCACAGCAGGAAAAAATGGGAGATTATTTCGATATGGTATCTGATGACGAAGGGGCACATCTCGCCTGGGCCAACACCCTGAACGGAGAGCAGGATGTCTATTATACACACATAATTCCCACGATTGTCGGCCTAGATGAAGGACAGTTGAATCCGGACCCTCTTTCGCTATCATGTTATCCCAATCCATTCCGGGATCAAACGACCATCCGGTATCAAATCCCTGAGGATTGCATGGTGAAGGTGGCAATATGCAACCTGTATGGCGCAGAAGTGAGCGTACTGGTCGATAAATTTCAACCAACGGGCAGCTACAACGTGGCATTTTCCGATGAACTCCTGCCTGCAGGGTTTTATTTATGCCGGGTGTCTGCGGGTTCACACAACGAAACCTCCAGGTTGGTGAAGTTGAAATAGGGTCATCATTCTCCAAAGGTGGACCATTTTTTTTATCTTTACGCCTGAACCCTTCACCTGTACCTTATGCTTCATCCAAAACGCCTACTGAACGCATTTTTCATCTCCCTTACCCTGGCTGTCATTGTTCACCTGGCCGATCATTTTACCGTATTGGAACTCCCGGGATGGTTGCTGTTAATCCTTCGCTGGATCCCGCTGATCATCTATTTCCTCTATGCCATCACCAAAAGGAAGCTGACCACCTGGATTTTCGTAAGCATGTTGGCCGGGGTGGAGTTTGGACATGATTTGCCTATGGTGGCCAAAGAGCTGAACCTTGTCAGCCAGATCTTCATCCACCTGGTGAAAACCATAATTGCACCACTGATTTTTGCAACCCTGGTGACAGGAATTGCAGGTCATGCCAATCTCAAACAGGTTGGCCGCATGGGATGGAAATCGCTGGTATACTTTGAGGTGGTATCTACCATTGCACTCTTCATCGGGCTGGCAGCCATTAATCTCAGCGGAGCAGGAATGGGCGTGGTAGTGCCTCCTGAAATGACCAAAGGAACGCTACCGGAGGTACATTCTCAGAGTTGGCAGGATGTAATACTTCATGTTTTTCCGGAGAATATAGCGAAGTCAATTGCAGAGGGGCAGGTTTTGCAGATTGTTGTGTTCAGCATCTTGTTCGGCATTGCCCTGGCAATGGTCAAGGAGCAATACCGTTCACCCATGTTGCGGTTTACTGAATCACTCACCGCCGTGATGTTCAAGTTCACCAACATCATCATGCTTTTTGCCCCGTTTGCCGTCTTCTCCGCCCTTGCATACAGTGTTGGACATATGGGGCTGAATGTACTTGTAAACCTGTTTGAATTGCTGGCAACCCTTTACGTAGCGTTGCTTGTTTTCATATTTGTTGTGCTGCTTCCCATTATGCTTGTGTTGAAGATCCCGGTGAAGAAGTTCATCAAAGCCATTGCCGAACCCGCCACCATTGCCTTTGCAACAACAAGTAGCGAATCGGCCCTGCCACGGGCCATGGAAAACATGGAGCAATTCGGCGTTCCGCGGAAAATAGTCTCCTTTGTCATGCCTACTGGTTATAGTTTTAACCTGGATGGCACAACCCTTTATCTTGCGATGGCATCAATCTTTGTAGCTAACATGGCGGGAATTCATCTCTCATTCGAAACCCAGATCGTGATGATGCTAACGCTGATGCTTACAAGCAAGGGTGTGGCGGCTGTTCCCCGTGCATCCCTTGTCATTCTCCTGGGCACAGCAGCCAGCTTTGGCCTTCCGGTCTGGCCTATTTTTATCATTCTGGGGATTGATGAATTAATGGACATGGCCCGCACGGCCATCAATGTGATTGGAAACTGCCTGGCCACCGTGGTGGTGGCAAAATGGGAGGGTGAATTTGACAATGAAAAGGCAGGCTCATGAAAATTCTTCTCACAGGTTCCACAGGTTATATCGCCAAACGTCTATTGCCGGTTTTGCTGGCAAACAGACATGAAGTAGTTTGTTGTGTCAGGGATATCAACCGGTTTGAAACGAGCCGTTTTCACAGCGACAAACTGCATGTTGTCGAAGTTGATTTTTTAATTGAAGAAGAATTAAAAAGGATTCCTGAAGATATTGATGTCGCCTACTACCTGATTCATTCCATGGCGACTACCCGTGGAAAGTTTGAGGAAATGGAGGCCATTTCTGCCGGGAATTTTAAGAGGCGGATTGAGCAAACCAAGGTAAAACAAGTCATCTATCTTAGTGGCATCGTCAACGAAAAACAGCTATCAAAACATCTTTCCTCACGAAAAAATGTTGAAGAAATTCTGACCTCAGAAGTTTATGCCCTGACCACCCTTAAAGCTGGGATCATTGTCGGATCAGGCAGCGCCTCCTTTGAAATTATCCGTGACCTGGTCGAAAAATTACCCGTTATGATCGCTCCGAAATGGTTGGGGACTAGATGCCAGCCCATCTCGATACGGAACGTTGTGCAATATCTATCGGGTGTTATGCTGAAACGGGAAACCTTCAGTAAAAGCTATGATATTGGCGGTCCGGATATACTTACCTATAAAGAGATGTTACTCCGCTTTGCCCGCATACGTGGTTTACGCAGATGGATCGGGATCATGCCGATAATGACTGCCAGGTTATCTTCCTATTGGCTCTATTTTGTAACGTCCATTTCCTACCCGTTGGCCACCAAACTGGTAAACAGTATGAAGGTAGAGGTTGTGTGTAAAGACAATGAACTGGAAAAGATGCTTGGGATCGTTCCAATCTCCTATGATAAATCCATCGAACTGGCTTTCGACCGGATTGAGCAGCACCAAGTGCTGTCAAGCTGGAAAGATGCGCAGACCAGTACAAAACTTGAAAAGGGATTGTCGAACTTTATTGAGGTGCCGGTGTTTGGATGTTATAGTGATATCAGGAAACGAAAAGTATCTGATTCCCGAAAGGCTTTGGAAAGAATCTGGTCCATCGGCGGGGAAAATGGATGGTACTATGCTGATTTGCTATGGAATATCAGGGGTTTTATTGACAAAATGGTTGGCGGAGTAGGCATTCGCAGGGGAAGAACCAGTCCTGAAGAAATTGCAGCCGGTGACGCCCTTGATTTCTGGAGGGTCATTTATGCTGATAAAAAGGAAAAGAGATTTTTACTTTATGCTGAAATGAAGCTTCCCGGAGAGGCATGGCTTGAATTTACCATCGACCGGGATAATATCCTTAATCAAACGGCGACATTTCGCCCGACTGGCATATGGGGAAGGCTTTACTGGCTTTCACTGTTTCCATTCCATGCCGTGATATTCAGAGGAATGATACGGAATATAGCCAAGCCCTGATTTTCAAAAGCTACTTGATATCGCTGGCTTTTGCTTCTTCCATGATGACATCATAGGCATAGCCGGAACCGAAATCTTTGTTCAGGTTGATGATCCCTTTAAAAGTAACCGTGTTGCCAACTGCAACGCTGTCCATGGTGGTCACTGTAAGGTCGAATAGATCTGAAAATTCAGTGCCATCCTGGATATGTGCCCAGTTTTTGTTCATCACAACGGGATTGTACCTGACTACCTTGCCGCGAATGGTTACCATCTTCCCTGCATAGGTAGTTTTATTTTTATAAAGTTCCGAAATGGTGATCCCGCCATTTGGCATCTCTACAGAAATTTCGGACCAACGAACGATTTTTACCTTTTTGGGTGTCAATTCCTGTTGAGATGCAGCCTGGGTCGCTACAAGCTTATTACTGGGATCATCTACAAAAAAGATCGAAGGAAAGGTGCGTCCCAACTCCTTGCTCACAAAATCTTTCATTTCAGAAGCCCTGGTATAGTAAACTGAATCCCCTGTCTTGATATCAACCTTCACAATGGCAATCCAGAATTTATTTTTATTTTCTTCAACCTGGAGGTAGGTATAGTTTGTCGTTTGAATGACCTCAATCACGCTGACGCCATGGGTGCCGGGAGGCAGCGTCGGCGCCTTGCTGTTTTCACCACTTCGGTAAAAGAGTGTTACAATAAAAAATATTCCAAGTATGGCCAGAAGGACGATAAGAATTATTTTGCTTTTATTCATAAAAGTGAATGGTTTATTCATGTTTAGAGCGCAAAGATAGATATTTATTCATTGCACATCCCCTATTCAGTTCTAATGGTGTTATTCATCATTTTGCCGGCATTTCCAGTCGGGTGACAGTTGTAACAGGCGGCACTGTTATAAGAATATCCTGAAACGCCCTGATGGTCATTGTTTGTAGAGCTTTGTGGGTGACAGGAGGTGGTGCAGGTAAACACCGCATAATTTGAAGCATTCGGATGACAATCAGAACATGTATTCCATTCTCCGTTATGTTGCCCTGAATAAATCGGGAAATACAGGTTGTCATGGTTCCAGGTGGATGGAGTCCATGCGGTTTGCGAATGACATGTTTCACAGGTAGTCGGAAATTGGGCTGCCGTATGCGAAGGATCAGTTGTTTGGTTGTATTCGATCAGGTGACATCCGACGCAGGTGTTGGGTGTGGAATTGTAATTACCATTATGACAAACAACACAGTTGTTGGCAATGGCAATGTGCGCGCCAGCCAGCACGTAGTAGTTGTTGTGGATCGGGAAGGTAGCCGGGGTCCAGTTTGGATTTGTGGTATGACATGTAGCGCACGTAGTAGGGATATTGATCGCCGGGTGATTGGGATTGGTCGTTGTATTATAATTTGGAAGATGACATCCTTCGCAGGTATTGGGTGTATTGACATAATTTCCCTGATGGCATGCAAAGCAATCGTTTGCTATGGTCGCATGTGCACCAGTGAGCGGATATACGTTGTTATGGTTAAACGTTGATGGAATCCATGCTGTTTGCGAATGACATGTTTCGCAGGTCGTGGGGAAGTTCGAGGTTACATGGTTTGGATTGGTTGTTTGGTTATAGTTATCAAGGTGACATCCGACACAGGTGTTTGGCGTTGAATTGTAATTGCCATTATGACAAACAACACAATTGTTGGCAATGGCAACGTGGGCGCCAGCCAGCACATAGTAGTTATTGTGAATCGGGAAGGTAGCCGGAGTCCAATTTGGATTTGTGGTATGACAGGTAGCGCACGCTGTAGGAATATTGATAGCCGCGTGATTGGGATTGGTAGATCCGTTATAATTCGTCATATGACATCCTTCGCAGGTATTTGGCGTGTTGATATAACTCCCCTGATGGCATGCAAAGCAATCGTTTGCAATGGTGGCATGGGCGCCAGTAAGAGGATAAGCATTGTTATGATCGAAGATTGATGGAGACCATCCCGTTGTTGAATGACATACGATGCAATTGGTCGGAAAGTTGGAGGTAACATGATTCGGGTTTGTTGTTGCGTTAAAATTCGGCAAATGACATCCCACGCAGGTATTTGGGGTGTTGACATAATTCCCCTTATGACAGACATCGCAATTGTTGGCAATGGCAGCATGTGCGCCAGTGAGAGGATAAACATTGTTGTGATTGAATATCGATGGATTCCATGCGGCTTGTGAATGACAGGTTTCGCAGGTAGTTGGGAACTGTGCTGTTGTGTGTGATGGGTTGGTTGTTTGATTGTATGTGTTCAGGTGGCAACCAACACAGGTGCTGGGGGTCGAATTATAATTGCCATTGTGGCAATCAACGCAATTGTTGGCAATGGGAATATGGGCGCCAGCCAGTGTGTAATAATTATTATGGATTGGGAAGGTGGCTGGTTCCCATCCCGGAAGCGTTGTGTGACAGGTTGCACAAGTGGTCGGAATATTGATTGCAGCGTGATTCGGATTTGTAGAGGTGTTATAATTAGGTAAATGACATCCGACACAGGAATTGGGGGTATTGACATAACTCCCCTGATGGCAGGCAAAGCAATTGGCAGCGATGGTGGCATGGGCCCCGGTGAGGGGGTAAACATTGTTATGATCGAAGTTTGACGGAGTCCATGCGGTTTGCGAATGACATGTTTCGCAGGTGGTGGGGAAGTTGGCGGTGATATGGTTTGGATTGGTCGACTGGTTGTACTTGTCGGCATGGCACCCCAAACATATTTTCGGCGTGTTGGTGTAATTCCCATTGTGGCAGGTTGCACAATCGTTTTCAATGGGAACATGGGCGCCTGCCAATACATAGTAATTGTTGTGAATTGGGAAGGTGGCTGGCTTCCATCCCGGAAGTGTTGTATGACATGTTTCGCATGTGTTAGGAATATTGGTTGTTACGTGGTTTGGATTCGTCGTTTTATTAAAATCTATGTTATGACAGCTATTGCATATGGTGGATGTTCCGGCATAACCTTTTTCGTGACATTTTATACAATCGGTTGTGATATGCGCCCCTGTTAAAGGGAATGCAGAGGTGCTGTGATTGAATGCGCCCTCGGCGGATCCAGTCGGATGACATTCAAAACAGGCCGGGCTGTTATAGACATATCCCTGGGTCTCATTGTGTTCATTATCCATGTCAGATTGGTTGTGGTCATGGCAATCGATGCAGGTGAATTCTAAATAGTTGGAAGGATTCAGATGGCATTGTGTACAGTTGTCCCAGGCATTTCCCTTGTTGTGATTTCCTGAATAGATGGGGAAGGATTTTGCATCATGTTCCCGGTATTCGGCGGGCTTCCATCCCGGGTCTGTTGAATGGCAATCGGCGCAGTTGGTTGAAAAATTAAGCTGAGTGTGGCTTGGATTTGTTGTGCCATTGAAGGTTGTCTGGTGGCAGGAAATGCAGGCAGAGGAGGTACTGGTATAATCAGGGGTTTTGTGGCACTCCTGGCAATTTTTAATATCATGGCCCCCGGTGAGTGGGAAAAAATTGTGGTTAATGCCTGCGCCGGTCCATGAAAATGCTGTCATGGAATGGCACTCAGTGCAATTGGTTGAATAGGCGCCTGCCGAATGATTCGGATTGGTGGTGGCGGCATAGTCTTTCTGATGACAATCGAAACAGGTGGTTCCAAGCGGGCCAAAGAGCAGGAGATTTGAAGAGGCATTGGTATGGCAGTCGAAGCAATCGGCGGTTACATGCGCTCCGACCAGGGGGAAACGGCTTCTTTGATGAATTTCAGTGATGTTATTTACGACCCAGGAAACCGGCGTGTGGCACCTGGAGCAATCAGGTCCTACTGTTTGGTTGTGGATATCTGTGTGACAGGAAACACATTCTTTTCCGGCTTTAGAAAATTCCAGGGAGGTATGACATAACTTGCAGGATACGGACTGATGCTGTCCAACCAGGGGGAACTTCGTCGTGCCATGGTTGAATGAAAGTGTTTTGAGATCAATTTTCCACCCGGTAGTGGAATGGCAATCCATGCAATTTACAGCAAAACCATCTCCGTGCGGCGATTTTTGAGCGAAGAGGCTTACTGAAAGTCCCAATAACAGAAATAATGATGATAATTTTCGCATTTGAAATCTTTTATCTTGTTAACTACATAAACAGTTTCATCATTTTGCATGGTCTTATGGGTAGTTACTCCAATTAAGGAGGGCAGTGAACGATTGAGAATTTTGATATCAGCGGTTTAAAACCGTTGGGTAATGTTGATATAAACGCGGTTAAAGATCGAATTCTTGTCGAAGGTTCCTTCGAGATAGAGCGAACATGAGAGTTTTTTGAAAATACGCCAATTGAGATTAATATCTGCAGTGTTTTGCACCAGTGTTGTTTCGCCACTGAGGAATTTATAACTTACATATTTGTAATCCAGGCCAGCGGAAAGTTTTGCAGGAACGAGATCCCGGAAGAGGCCGATTCCGAATATCCGGCCTGAGATATAGCTTGTTTCCAGGATGGTGGCAGAAATAGTAGCAGAAACATTGATTCCCGGGATCCGGCTGGCGGTCACATACCCATAGAGGTTTTTTGTTGGCTTTGGGTCCTGTTTGCTGTCGCGGTAACCGGTATTAACGCCAATGGAGAGGTATTTTGCAGGCTGATAGGTAATCTGAAACATAAAACCCTGCACTGTGGCCACTTCAAGCATTCTCTCAATAATATTTTTCGGAAAAGTTTCGTAATAGATGATGTTTTGTAGTGCACTGTAAGAGATGCTCAGCGAAAGCTGCCTGATGGGACGGTACCTGAGCGATAGGTACAAGTTGGAGAGGGTGGGAGAGCTACTGGTTTTGTATGTAGTATCTTTTTGGATGGTATCAACCGGATTCATCACCTTTTGATACAATCCAACCTCTACGGATCCGAAAAAATAGAGATTGGGGAGCAGGGCGTTGGAATGTTGAAGGTAGGCGAACCGGCGGTCGGTAAACCCATTGTTCATCTGCTGGATAAAGGCCACGGTAGTTTGCATGTTGCCTTTTTTTGTGACCAGATCATGTCCCAGATACCCTCCAAACTGGAGGAGATTTGGGTTAAAGCTGTAGTTTTTATAGTCGGGTCTAGTCCCGGCAATGACCCCAAGGGTAAAGGAGCCGGATTTCATTTCATATTGCAAACCGTCCACAGCGCCGGCATTTGAAATACGGGGATTGATTCTGCGGCCAAACCAGATTTTATGGTGTTTGTTGAACTCATAATTAAGGGCCAGGCTGTAAATTTTCAACCCGTTGAATATATCATCCTGCACCTCGCTCCATTCCCCGATTTTATGCACAAAATTGATGTAAGCCTCTGCAGATAGTTTCGAATTGCCGATGTTTTGTGCGTTTATTGAAAAGGAATATCTCATCCTTTGGGAATTTGATGCGGCATTGGAAAAATTCAGGTAGGAGGCGATAGAAACATTTCCGGTGATTAATTGGGTTCTTGTTCTGGTTTTTTCTTTGGTGGTTGAAATGGAATCCGGAGTCAAAACCATTGGAGATACTTCAGAGGCTATAGCTTTAATTTCGGTTTTCAAAGGGCTTAATGCTTTTTGCCTTGAAAGCACCCTGTCGGCCACCGATAACTTCAGTGAGGAGATAGGAGTACACACACATGAGATAGAGGATATCTCCTGTACGGACAACACAGGAACAGGAATTCCCTCCCGGAGGATAAACAGAGTATCCCCTTTCGCCATATTTTCAGTTGATTGGAATTTTACATAAACATTCTGGGTCGTGATGTAGGATATTTTACCCTCCCTGGACTCATTAAGATTTTGGCTCTTAACACCAGAGAAGGAGAGAAAGAAAACAAGCAAAGGAATTAAATATTTCATTGAGAATCGGCTATTCATTTTAATTCGGCTATTCATTTTAAATCGGTTATTCAGTTCTAATACTGTTATTCATCATTTTACCACCATTGCCACGCGGGTGGCAGTTAAAACAGGCGGCACTGTTGTACGAATAACCAGAAACGCCCTGATGTTCATTATTCATTTTCGCTTGAGGGTGACAAGAGGTGGTGCAGGTAAACACTGCAAAACTTGAAGAATTCGGATGACAATCAGAACATGCATTCCATTCGCCATTGTGTTTCCCTGAATAAATCGGGAAATAAAGGTTGTCATGGTCCCAGGTGGATGGAGTCCAGGCGGTTTGCGAATGACACGTTTCACAGGTGGTTGGAAATTGGGCTGCAGTATGCGATGGATTGGTAGTTTGGTTGTAGTTATTCAGGTGACATCCGACGCAAGTATTGGGTGTGTTGACATAGCTTCCCTGATGGCATGCAAAGCAATTGGCAGCGATGGTGGCATGTGCCCCGGTGAGGGGGTAAACATTGTTATGATCGAAGTTGGATGGAATCCATGCGGTTTGCGAATGACATGTTTCGCAGGTGGTGGGGAAGTTGGCCGTGATATGGTTTGGATTGGTCGACTGGTTGTACTTGTCGGCATGGCACCCAAAACATAATTTCGGGGTGTTGGTGTAATTTCCATTATGACAGGTTGCACAATCGTTTTCAATGGGAACATGGGCGCCTGCCAATACATAGTAATTATTGTGAATTGGGAAGGTGGCTGGCTTCCATCCCGCGAGTGTTGTATGACATGTTTCGCAAGCAGCAGGAATATTGAGCGATGCGTGATTTGGATTGATGGATGCCGTATAATTCTGAGCGTGGCAGCTATTGCATTCTGTAGGAGTTCCAGGATAGCCATGGGTGTGGCATTTGATACAATCGGTGGTGATATGCGCCCCTGTTAAAGGGAAGACTGAAGTGCTGTGGTTAAAAGATCCTTCGGCGGTGCCTGTGGGATGACATGAGAAACAGGCCGGGCTGTTATAGGCATACCCCTGGGTCTCATTGTGTTCATTATCCATATCAGATTGGTTGTGATCATGGCAATCGATGCAGGTGAATTCTAAATAGTTGGAAGGATTCAGATGGCATTGTGTACAGTTGTCCCAGACATTTCCCTTGTTGTGTTTACCTGAATAGATGGGAAATGATTTTGCATCATGTTCCCTGTATTCGGCGGGCTTCCATCCCGGGTCTGTTGAATGGCAATCGGCGCAGTTGGTTGAAAAATTAAGCTGAAGGTGGCTTGGATTTGTTGTGCCATTGAAGGTTGTCTGGTGGCAGGAAATGCAGGCAGAGGAGGTACTGGTATAATCAGGGGTTTTGTGGCACTCCTGGCAATTTTTAATATCATGGCCCCCGGTGAGTGGGAAAAAATTGTGGTTAATGCCTGCGCCGGTCCATGAAAATGCTGTCATGGAATGGCACTCAGTGCAATTGGTTGAATAGGCGCCTGCCGAATGATTCGGATTGGTGGTGGCGGCATAGTCTTTCTGATGACAATCGAAACAGGTGGTTCCAAGCGGGCCAAAGAGCAGGAGATTTGAAGAGGCATTGGTATGGCAGTCGAAGCAATCGGCGGTTACATGCGCTCCGACCAGGGGAAAACGGCTTCTTTGATGAATTTCAGTGATGTTATTTACGACCCAGGAAACCGGCGTGTGGCACCTGGAGCAATCAGGTCCTACCGTTTGGTTGTGGATATCTGTGTGACAGGAAACACATTCTTTTCCGGCTTTAGAAAATTCCAGGGAGGTATGACATAATTTGCAGGATACGGACTGATGCTGTCCAACCAGTGGGAACTTCGTTGTGCCATGGTTGAATGAAAGTGTTTTGAGATCAATTTTCCACCCGGTAGTGGAATGGCAATCCATGCAGTTTACAGCAAAACCGTCTCCATGCGGCGATTTTTGAGCGAAGAGGCTTACTGAAAGTCCCATTAACAGAATTAATGATGACAATTTTCGCATTTGAAATCTTTTATTTTGTAAAGCACATAAGTTGTTCCTTTATCCTGAATAGTCTTGTGACATTTGATACAGGCCACATTTTTATGTTTCCCATCCAGCGGAAAGCGGGTTTTGTTGTGTTCGAATTTCGTCGCGGGTTTAAACAGTGTAAGGTCATGACATCGTAAACAATCTGTTATTCCATTGATTTCAAACTGTTTCATATGCACATCGGTGTGACAATTTACACAGGTGACAGGCAAACCGGAAAATTGCTGACGTTCAACCCCGTTGTTGTCCTTTTTAAAATGACAATCCCGGCAGCTCTTCTTCGCATGGGCTCCGGCCAAATCGAAGTTGGTCTTTTTATGGTCAAAATTAATTGAACTCCATCTGTTTTCATTGTGGCAACTTTCGCAACTTGAAGCGGGATAATATTTTTCGCTGATCAATCCCTGGTGAATGTTCTGATGACAATCAATGCAATACTTTCCAATCTCCCTGAAATTCCAGATTGTATCTTTTGGATTGACTCCCTTTTTATGACATGCGAAACAAGGCGTTGCGACATGCGCACCCCTCAATGGAAATGATCCTTCGTTGTGCTGAGCAATGGGATAGGAAAATTCTTTAAATCCTTTAACCGTGTGGCATTGTGAGCAATCTGGAGAAACTCCCTGCCGGGCGAATTGGTTTTTATGGTAATCAGTATGGCAATCGGTACATCGGTCAAACTTCAACGCATTCGTCAATTTTGTTTTATGACATTGCTTGCATTCAACCTGCTGATGTTTTCCCTCCAGCTTGAAGTTTGTTTTGTTGTGATCAAAGTTCTGAACCCCTTTTATTGCGCTGAATGACTCTCCCGTATGGCATTGGGAACAATTTTGTCCGAATTTATTGTTATGTACATCTGTGTGGCATGGGGTACAGTTATTAAATTTTAATCCTGTAAACTCCTGGAATTTCTGCCCGTTTTTGGTTCCTGTTTTATGGCATTCGATGCAAGCCACTTGCTGATGTTTGCCTGTCAGTTGAAATTTGGCCTTGCTATGGTCGAATTTATTCGCTGGTTTGAATTTTTCTACATTATGGCAATCAGCACAATTGGTCGAAAGTGTTTGTTGATGGTAATCGGCATGGCAGGTTAAACAAGCAGGATTCAGTCCGAGGTAGGTGAACTTTTTCTTTTTGATTTTTTGATCCGTGATGTGCTCGGGTTTATGGCAGTCGACACACATCTTCTTGCTGTGCGCTCCCGTTAATTTGTACCCTGCCAGGTCATGGTTGAACTTTTCCTTTTCAAACCGGATGATCTGGAAATTTAATCCATGGTGGTCACTGTGGCATTTGACACACTCTTTGCCCCTGGTTTCAGATGAAGCATGATAACCCTTCTGAAGATCAATGCGTGCTTTTAGTTCCGTATGGCATTCCAGGCATTTTTGATTGGAGACTTTTTGACCCAGGATGTGGCATTTGGTGCAATTTGACATTCCTTCCAGATGGGAATGCACTTTGGCCAATTCCCCCGGTGAAATCTGGGCAACAGCCGGAAAACCTGTCAAGCCGACCAACAAAACGATGAATAAAACATCCTTTATTTTAATCCACATAGCCAAATATTCTGTCAATTCACAACGTGCAATTCTATTATTTGTGCTTCAACACTGCTTCTCCAAATTTTTTAGTGATTTGAATGCCCACTTTCTGTAAAAACTGGATCGGAAGTTCCCCTCCTGCAAAAATATAAACCAGGTCATTTTTAATCTTCAACTCCTGTTGATCCGTGCCGGATAACATGTTAACGGAATCTTTTTCGATACTGACCGGGTTTGAATTAAACATAACCCGGATACTGCCGTTGGCGATGGCTTCGTTTATCTTCGCGCTATTCTTTGGTTTTAGGCGGCTGAATGTTTCACCGCGGTAGGTGAGGGTTACCTTGTTCTGATCGGCCAGCAGCAGGGCTGATTCTATTGCAGAATCGCCTCCGCCAACAACCATGATATCTTTTCCGCTGACATCTTCAGGTTCAAGAAGCCGGTAAGCCACCTTCTCCGTGGATTCTCCCGGAATACCCAGTTTTCGAGGAGTTCCCCTCCGTCCGATGGAAAGCAATACAGCACAGGTGGTGAATTGTTCTCCGGAGAGTGTTTCCACTCTGAAATGGCCGTTTTCTGGAACGATTGCTTCAACCTTCGTGTTTTGTGTTATAACAATGGTGTTTTTATGTAACACACTTGTCCAGAATTCAAGCAATTCTGTTTTACTTGTCTCCGACAACTTCACCTTGCCGTGAAGGGGTACATCCATGGCTGAGGTCATAACAATTTTTGACCTGGGAAAGGTGTACACGGTTCCCCCCAGGGTGTCCTGTTCCAATGTCAGAAATTTCAGATGATGTTTTTTTGCATTCAGTGATGCAGAAATTCCGGCAGGTCCTGCGCCGATAATGATCAGATCGTATGTGGCCTGATGGGTTTTCTTAAGTGTCTTTACAATGTTGTCAACCGCTTGCCGTCCCTGTTCAACTGCATTCTTGATCAAACCCATTCCTCCCAGCTCACCAGCAATAAAAATACCCGGTACGTTGGTTTCAAAATTCTGGTTCACATGCGGCAATTCCACCCCCCTTTTTTCCGTACCGATGCAGAGTGTGATAGCTTGGGTCGGGCAGGCATGAAAACAGGCCCCGTGTCCGATGCAATGGGAAGCATTGATGGTGGTCGCCTTTCCATTTCGGATGCCCAAAATATCTTTTTCGGGACAGGCTGCAATGCAGGCCCCGGTTTTGATACAGCTGCCTTCATCCACCACGGGATGCAGGGATACAGGCTCATAAAGGCCCTCCAGCTTTGCTTTGGCGATTTTTTCTTCAACCTGTATTGATTCCCGCTTCTGCTTGCGTAAATAGATGAATACAATGATCACACAGAAAAGGATCGCCACAGCGTATGCTGAATATTTTTCGACAAGTAATTCCATAGTTAAAAGATCCAATGGTACCCAAAAGTAATCGTCACAACAACGTGAATGATCATGATGATCAGCATCACGAGCGCAAAAGGCAAATGGGCCACATGCCAGTATTTAAACAAATTCTGCATTGTCACAAGCCTGTCAATCCTTCTGTTAAGTGAGATATCACTCTTCACAAGGTCAAGGATTTGTTTTTTCTGTGATTTGGTAATTTTGTTCTGCCGCAGGACTGCTTTTACGTTACGAACTGTTTTCATATCGTCGCCATATTTCCGGATATAGCGCACAAAGAAATTCGGATGATAGAGTTCAACCTTCTTTTTGGTTGAGTCAACAATCACGCTGTAGCTCTTTTCATCCAGGGAAACCAGTTTATGAATAGTATCCCCGATGTTGCTCTTCATCTCCCTTACTTCATTTAAACTCAATTCCCGGCCTTCTATTGTGCGGGGGATTTGAATATAGATAAATCTGCCTATGATACCACTCAGGAATACCGCGACCATGCTCCAGAAGCTGATGGCAACCAATCCTCCGAATTTGAAGGAGGTGTGAAAAAGGACCAGAATTGGACCAAGTGAACAAAGAAAGATATGAAATTCAAGCCAGTGTTTCAACAGGCCGATCCGTGTCAACACCCTGAACCTTTTTCGTATCATATAAACTGACACGCCAATGATCATAAAAACCGACCCGATAATACCCAATCCATGACCCCAGTCTCCGCTAGGTTTCAGAATTGGATGGTCAGGATGAAAAAACCGCTCTTCAATAGGTAGCCTGTAATAGGAAAAACCCAGATAGGTAATGGTTGTGAAAGCTGCGATGACAATGATTGTCAACACGATGATGTAAAGTATATGAACAGGTTTTGACATATCCGTGAAATCTGATTAGGATAATGGATGAAAAAGAACATATATTCATTCCGTTTTGCAAAAATAAGCATTAGAGGACTAAAATTCACATTTACACCCAATTGAGAATCTTTCTAAACATTGAAATCCCTGCAATAATATGCCCAACAGCATACTTTTATTAAAAAAAACAGGTTAATTCTAAAATATTATTTAGATTTGTACCAAATAATAATAATAAAAGTAAATTCTATCAGTTATATTCATCTGAGACAAGCATTTTATACCTGGGTGCCGTAAAAACGATAAAG
>Ga0247840_10002006_pt1 | contig 37312 bp, 39 predicted proteins | sample LaCruzMarch2015__FD_192404 | JGI IMG/M metagenome (GOLD analysis project Ga0247840, IMG submission 192404) | Freshwater microbial communities from meromictic Lake La Cruz, Castile-La Mancha, Spain - LaCruzMarch2015_17m | ecosystem: Environmental > Aquatic > Freshwater > Lake | place: Spain...
TCTCGTTCGGTTGTCCTTGACTCCCTCCTCAATATCCGCAACACTCGATACGGGTGGCTGGTTAAGCCTTACCCGACAGGGACTTCCACCCTGTAAGAAAATGCCAAGCTTGGCCTGGCGCACTAGCAGTTCTCAAAGTTGTTACCGATTGACGCCGGCCTTTGACATCCGTCCCCTGGGAGCGCAGGCTTCCAGCCTGCACTGGGTTTTACAGAATTTTTTGCAGGCAAGATGCCTGCGCTCCCAGGTTGACCAAAAAGACTTTTGAAAAGTAGTGTAATGGGGGCTTCCGGTAAGGGCATCCCGTCATGCCGGACTTGCCTGTGCGTCGCACGCAGACAGGCTTGATCCGGCATCCAGAATTTTAGAATATACTTTGCAGCCGCACATCAATCCTGATTCGGACAAGAATTTTGGCAACGAGTATGATTTGCCCGACCATGCGGGAATTGAGTATGGTGTCCCGGCACCAAAATTGCCTTGCCATACAATTTTGGACTATTTTATTACCTGATGACTGGAGATTCTGAAAGAGGTCCCTACGATTCAAACTTGACCTTTCTGCCATATTCATTAATATTCCTTATGCGGGCATGAACTCAGACGACCAGAAACCGATTATCTCAGGGACGGTATTTATGAGTTGCGGGTGAGATACCGGCATGTCAACTACCGGTTGCTCTACTTTTTTCATGGGAACCAGATCGTGGTCCTGACTCACGGACTTACCAAGGAACGCGAGGTTTCACCAAGAGAAATCGACAAGGCTTTAGCATTGAGGAAAAGATTTGAATCAGACCCGGAATCTCACACCGTGATGACAAGTGAAATGGGCCGGACGGACTGCAAATAGTGATGAGGAGGTCGGTATGAGTATCAATACCACAGCGCTTCTCGAAACCAGCTCAGCTATCTGGCTATACTGGGGCTGTCTCCCTCGATCTTTGTGGACCCGAGAGCAGGCTTCGTTCCACCGGTAACTCCTTTTACAATTCCCGGACCGTCGGGATAATTCAACCCGGACATGGCTGACATCTTATTCATTGATGGCGCTTCCAATGCTGGTCCGTTCTTCCTCGAGAATTGGGTAACGACCTATTTGCGTACGCTTTTCCCAGAACCATAAGCCGCTGGAGACAAATATGAAAAAAACACGAAACAAAATACGTTCAGACCCTCCAGACACCTAGGCAAAATGACCGAGTGCGGAACAACCCGAGGCATACTCGGGAAAATAGCCACACCGATACGCCTGCGGGCGCGGAAAGGGAGCTTCGACTTCTCTGCTCAGCAACTGAATAATATCTGATTTGTTCATGCCGGTCCGGGATGACCTCAGTGATAGTAGGCAATTGTGGTTTACTGTAAGACATGAGAATTACAACTTGACAATGATACGTCAATGGCGTACTACTGGCAGCAGGTGACCATGGAGTTTGTTGAGACCCCTGTCTTTACTAAGTTGGTGTTGGATCTCTTCTCCGATGACGAGTACCGTGAACTGCAGGCTCGCCTGGCTCAATACCCGGATTCCGGTGTCGTTATTCAAGATGCAAGCGGTTTGAGAAAGATCCGATGGGCCGCTAAAGGACAGGGGAAGAGAGGTGGCGTACGGGTGATCTACTATTGGGCTGTCACCAAGGACCTGGTGTACATGATCTATGCCTACCAAAAGACCAGGCAGACCGATCTTTCCCCTGAGCAGCTCAAGACGCTCAGAAAGACGGTCGAACAGGAGTTTCCATGAAAAAAGAGATGTTCCAGGAACTGTTGCAAAGTGTCCGGGAGGCCGGAGCCATCATGCGTGGTGAGATGGAACCTTCCAGGGTCTTTGTCGTTGAAAAGCCGGATGTGAAGTCCATCAGATCCAAACTTGGAATCTCACAACAGGAATTCGCCAGCATGCTTGGAATCAGCGTGCGCACCCTTGAGAATTGGGAACAGAAACGGAGAGTTCCCAGGGGACCGACCAGGGTTCTCTTGAAGGTTGCTGAAATTCACCCTGAAGCGGTATGGGACGTTGTGAATCCGACAAGAGCATCTCACATCAAGAGATGAGGTGCTTGGATCGCCATGGACCTATTCAACCAAAGTCTTACGACAAGGAGACCAGAGAAGACAGTAACACCCGTCTCAGACCGTGTAAACTGTGCTATTATCCCAATATGTATGACCTGATTCTAAATTTCGGCTGTTTGACTCCAACGAGACTTATTTTCCGCACCAATCGACGGAGTTGAGAGATGATTTACTTAGGGGAATAAAATTTCCGCGACAATAGGACAGGATTTTGATAAGTGAGAGGCACCATCAGGAGGTGCAGAATGAGAATAATGCCAGGAATCCTGTCCCAAGCGGACGTCACACTGTATGGCCGAACCTATCGACCATCATGATACCTCAATAGTTCCTGTATGCAAACCGTTTTGCGATACGTCCAAGCCGTTGTCTCCCCGAAACAGTAATGAAATCCGAGAAGAAACCTGTCAAGACAAATCGCTGTCTTGACGCCGGGCTTTGAGCATCCGTCCCCTGGGAGCGCAGGCTTCCAGCCTGCACGGGGGGTTACAGAATTTTTTGCAGGCAAGATGCCTGCGCTCCCAGGTTAACCAAAAAGACTTTTGAAAAGTAGTGTAACGGGGGCTTCCGGTACGGGTATCCCGTCATGCCGGGCTTGATCCGGCATCCAGAATTTTAGGGTATACTTTGCAGCCGTTCATAAACCCTTATTCGGACAAGAATTTTGCTACGAGTATGATTCTCCTGACATGACGGGAATTGAGTATGGTGTCCCGGCACCAAAAAAAGCCTTGCCATACAATTTTGGACTATTTTATTACCTGTTGACTGGAGATTCTAAAAGAGGTCCCTACGATTCAAACTTGACCTTTCCGCCATATTCATTAATATTCCTTAATAAGAGAGACGGAGGAAGAACCACTGCCGCCGATCCATGTCGTATTATATAAAGAAGATTGCGAAACGGTTCCGGTCTTGGAATGGCTTGACGAACTTCCTATTAAGATTCAGGATAAGTGTGCGGCCCGGATCAGGAGGCTGATGACTTGCGGTTATGAACTCCGACGACCAGAAACCGATTATCTTAGGGACGGTATTTATGAGTTGCGGGTGAGATACCGGCATGTCAACTACCGGTTGCTCTACTTTTTTCATGGGAACCAGACCGTGGTCCTGACTCACGGATTTACCAAGGAACGCGAGGTTTCACCAAGAGAAATAGACAAGGCTTTAGCATTGAGGAGAAGATTTGAATCAGCCCCGGAAACTCACACGGTCAGATGGGAGCGTTAGAATGGAAGAAAAAAAACTCGATTCCGATGCCTTTGAATTGATTTACAACCGATATATCAAGGATGATCCGGCGCGGGTTGTTTCTTTTCAAGAAGAACTGACCAAAGCCGAGATCGCAAGCGAAATTTATCACCTACGTGACCAGGCGGGTCTGACCCAGGATCAACTCGCCGACCTGGTGGGAACCGATGCATCGGTTATAGACGACATCGAAGAAGCGGATTACGAAGGGGATTTCCTTTCAATGGCGTCAAGGATAGCCAATGCTCTCCACAGAAGGGTAGAGGTTCGTCTCGTGCCTGTGGAAGGAAAAGAATCGGTGGGAGTAACCGCGTAGGATTTTCAAAGTAAGCCGAGGCCAAGTCTGTTTTTCTGCACGCCGAGGCGGGCAATCTTCACCGCCGGGAGTGAGCCGAAACGCTTTTGGTGTGGCAAATCCTTCGCAATCTTGTGCCAGAACCCACCCATCAAACGAGATTCTATTTCTTGTTTCTTCTTGCATCAGCAAGAATCTCTTGACGAAGCTCCTCCAGCCTCGGGGTCGGCACCAAACCAAGCTTTTTCCCTTCCTCTTCCTGAACTTTCTTTAACCACTCGGCCGATTCCTCTCCTTGGAGCACCGGAGTTGATCCAATTGGGACTGCCATGACGTACCACTCCTTTTTTCGAACCGAAACCTCCTCAAATCGCCATTATGAAAGCGGGCAAAACTCATTCAAATCCTGATTTGAAGACCATCATGATACCTCAATAGTTCCTGTGTGCAAAACGTTTTGCGATAAGTCCAAGCCGTTGTCGCCCCGAAACAGTAATGAAATCAGAGAAGAAACCTGTCAAGACAAATCGCTATCTTAACGCCGGCCTTTGAGCATCCGTCCCCTGGGAGCGCAGGCTTCCAGCCTGCACTGGGTTTTACAGAATTTTTTGCAGGCAAGATGCCTGCGCTCCCAGGTTAACCGAAAAGACTTTTGAAAAGCAGTGTAACGGGGGCTTCCGGTAAGGGCATCCCGTCATACCGGACTTGATCCGGCATCCAGAATTTTAGGGTATACTTTGCAGCCGCACATCAATCCTGATTCGGACAAGAATTTTGGCAACGAGTATGATTCTCCAGACCATGCGGGAATTGAGGATGGTGTCCCGGCACCAGAAAAATTGCCTCGCCATACAATTTTGGACTATTTTATTACCTGATGACTGGAGATTCTGAAAGAGGTCCCTACGATTCAAACTTGACCTTTCCGCCATATTCCTTAATATTCCTTATGCGGGCATGAACTCAGACGACCAGAAACCGATTATCTCAGGGACGGTATTTATGAGTTGCGGGTGAGATACCGGCATGTCAACTACCGGTTGCTCTACTTTTTTCATGGGAACCAGATTGTGGTCCTGACTCACGGACTGACCAAGGAACGAGAGGTTTCGCCAAGAGAAATCGACAAGGCTTTAGCATTGAGAAGAACATTTGAATCAGACCCGGAATCTCACACCGTGAAGACAAGTGAAATGGGCCGGACGGACTCCAAATACAGATTAGGAGGTCGGTATGAGTATCAATACCACAGCGCTTCTCGAAACCAGTGCCAGAAGACTTTTCCCCGATAAGACGGTTGAGCAGGTGTTGGCGCAACTACTGCTGGAACGGGCGCAGAGGAATCTGATCAGGTACCAAAGCTTGGCCCGTCAGTTCGAGGTCAAGTATAATCAGAAATTCGACGCCTTTCGTCAGCAAGTCTTGAATGCACAACCTTCATGGGATACTGAACAAGATTATTTTGATTGGGAACTGGCGACCTCCGGCATCACCGATATGGAAAAAGAAATTGAGCGATTGAGGGATCTGGGAGAAGAGTGATGAATGTCGCCGACCTGCTCATTTTTTTGCGACAAGAGGTCGGACACCGGGCTTACATCAGTCGCCTGGACCTCCTTGACCAAACGGCGAGTTTGATCAAGGCGCGATTGTATATTGCCCCTGAACTGTTCATCCAGGTTTATCGTAACGACAGGTTTGACTCCACCAATCTGGTTTTGATCCACAATGGTCAGCGGCTCTATGGTCGGGATCAACTGGGAGGCAAATGGCATCGTCATAACCATACTGCTCCGGATCGGCATGACACCAGTCCAGCCGGGCAACAACCGGTGACGCTGTCCGAGTTTCTGGACGAGGCGGAAACGGTCCTGGCATCAATGGGATTGCCCTAAGGCAGGAAGTTGCTCGCTGTTTTCGAAAGGGCCTGTGCGAACAATGGTCGGTCAAATCCTGGAAGGAGCATGGACGCTCTGGAAGGAGTATCTGTTTCAAGGTACTCATGCCAAGATCCGAGTAACCATTTGTAATTAACCACAAGAGTGAGCGCTGGATGCTTTATATTGCAGTTCTCAAATCTTACCGATTGGTGAACCTTGTTGCCGCTTCATTAGCTTTGAGATTGCTTCGTCGCCTACGGCTCCTCGCAATGACAGTACCGCCGTAATCAGCGCGGTGTCATTGCGAGCGAAGCGAAGCAATCTCTCAACGCTCTTGAGAATCAGTATGAATCTAGCGGACAATCGGAACTTATTCTCGAAAACTGCTTTATATAGCAGTTCTCAAAAGTTGTTACCGATTGGTGCCGGCCTTTGAGCATTCGTCCCCTGGGAGCGCAGGCTTCCAGCCTGCACTGGGTTTTACAGAATTTTTTGCAGGCAAGATGCCTGCGCTCCCAGGTTAACCAAAAAGACTTTTGAAAAGCAGTTATTAACGGGGACGGTTAGGAAAAAACCGGTTTAGGCCTCACTGTCTTTGACAAATAGAAATGACCCTGTACTGCCCGCGTGGGGAACAGAATCCCGGAGTGAGAATTGACGGGTTGCGCTACTGGCTCCTCGAAATTAAGATGGGAGTAATATTGTGCCACACTTCATAAATTTAAGAACATTCTCCGGCAAGCCACTTAACATTGTTTTTCAGGTAACGGCATTTGTGATTGTTTTCGGTGTTCTGTGTTCCATCTTTAATGATGACCCAGTTGTCGCAGACGGTTATGAAAACCTCACGACCGCCATGAATATACGGCGAAATGGGGTATTTTCCTCCCAGGATTCTCCACAGCCTCTTCCAGATATGAAAAGGGAACCGCTGCATCCATTTCTTGTACTGCTCTACACAATACTCCTGGGCTTGAGCGATTACAGTGTCAGCCAGTTGGCAACTGAATTCGCCTCATACTTCAAAGTATATAATGTGCTCCTCATAGCTCTCGCGGTTTCAATCGCAGTAGGATGGGGACAAGCGCTTACTGGAAAATCCCTATTACCCTTTGCCGTGGTCACAGTTTGTGCGTGTGCTCTTTACGCTGGGGTTCCCAGGCTTGTTAACCGATTCAATTCGGAGCCGCTGGGTATGCTCTTGCTATTGCTGGCATCACGGTCTTTTTATTTCAGCGTAGTAGGTGAATCTACTCGTCCAAGCTACTTTCTGGGGATTTGGTTAGGGCTTCTCGCACTTACCAAGGCTCACTTTCTTCTCCTCGGCCCCATCATACTTGGTATTGCAGCTCTCAGAGTTCCGAAGAGAGCATTGATTGCAGGCATTGTCTTCTGTGTTCTGGTGCTCCCGTGGATGCTACGGAACTATATCCAATTTGGCGATCCCAATGTGTCCAAGCGGGGGATGCCGGTGCTCGCCGTAAGGTACTCCTTAGTCAACGATCTAACGGACGAAGAGTTCTCATGTATGGCATACGCGGTCAGCCATCCGAGGATGCGCGAAACAGTAGGCAAAGTCCTTGGTGTAAACTCGGACAGCTTCCTTCGCCACGGGAAGTGTCAGCGGCTCAACCGTGAAACCTGTTTTGACACCGCATTGGAGAGGGTTCCATGCAAAGCTTTTCCCGAAGATGTGAAGGCTGTTGCCGATCAAAATCCTGATGAAGCGATCCAACTTTGGTACAAGGGAATGATTACCGGCCAGCTTCTTGAGGCAAAGAAATTACTGGCGACGGAGGTGTTCAGGCCGACACTGGCAACGATTTGGAGGTTCTTAACCACATTGCCGCTGTTCATGTACAGAGGCGTCTGGTTTACTGAAAGTATTCTGTTGTGCATGATCTGCGTCGTATCTCTGTTGGCTCTACTTTTCTCAGAATATCGCTGGATTTCTGTAATCGCGCTCTCGTCCTGTTTGTTCCAAGTGATTGCCACCCATAACCTGCCACGGTTTCATCTTATTGAGACTGCGGTTATGCTGGTTGCCATTGTTCTAGTAACCAATAACCTCGGGTCTTTTTTGCGGAATTCGCTGGGGAAGATTATTGTAGGGAGGAGAGGCGGACGACATGATTAAACTTCTAATTCAGATACCTTGCTACAACGAAGAAGAAACATTACCAGTTACTCTGTCACATCTGCCAAGAGAGGTTCGCGGTATCGATCGTGTCGAGTGGTTGGTCGTCGATGACGGCAGCACTGATAATACCGCCGAACTGGCCAGAGAAAACGGAGTTGATCACATAGTTCGTTTTCCCGTCAGGCGCGGACTGGCCAAGGCATTTCAAGCCGGGATTGATGCCTGCCTCCAATTAGGTGCTGACATAATTGTAAATACAGATGCCGACAATCAATACCGAGCAGACGATATTCCAATTCTAATAAGTCCTATACTGCGCGGTTTCGCCGACATGGTGATTGGTTCCCGGCCTATCAGTGAAATTAGGCAGTTCTCCTCATTTAAGAAGATCATGCAGGAAGTGGGCTCTTACGTGGTTCGGTTGGTCAGTAATACTGACATCCCTGATGCTCCCAGTGGCTTTCGGGCCATGAGTCGCGACGCTGCTATGCGTCTAAACGTGTTCAGCTCTTATACTTATACCCTCGAAACAATAATCCAGGCCGGGCAAAAGGGCATGACCGTACAGTCGGTTCCTGTAAGGGTAAATCCGCAGTTGCGTCCATCACGGCTTGTCACCGGGAATTTGTCCTACATATTGCGATCTATTATTACTATTTTGAGGATTTTCGTCGTTTACAGACCTTTCAGGTTTTTCGCGAGTCTGGGCTCGGCCATCTTCTTCACGGGTTTCTTGCTGGGATTGCGATTTCTCTATTACTATTTTGTCGGGGAAGGCTCAGGAAAATTACAGTCACTCATACTCTCTTCCATCTTAATCGGAGCAGGTTTCCAGACTATTCTCGCGGCATTTGTCGTAGATTTGTTATCGGTTAATCGTAAGCTTTTGGAAGATATTCAATATCGTCTGAAAAAAATAGAATTCGGACATGTTAGGAAGGTGTCCAATGGCTGACCAGACTTCAGGCCTTTTTTCTCCGTGGCTTAGGAAAAAACGTTTAGCGATGGCAAACCAACTGTTTGTTTTCACTGCGTCAAGGCCGTCAACGAACATCGCGAGCTAGAATCTTCGTTTAGAGGTTTCTTCATGGAACGTTTTGTATTTGTATTGGCATTTTCCCCCATCCTTTTCTTCGCCTCTTGGACTATCGCATGCCATTTCGCCATAATAACGGGCCTGTCCTGGGATCTGCTTCAACCAGCATTTGCTTGGGCGGCGATACCGTTGTGCGTGCTCTGTATTGCAGTCACATCTCGGGTATCAGCCTTATGCAGTAGCATCTCAAACCGCGAGACACTTCCTGAATACAATTGGCCCTGGAAGAATCTGGTCATTTTCGCTCTTGTCCTGGGGATCTTATTTACCATCACCCAGTACAAGGTCAGATGGGCAATATGCTTATTGGTACTCATAATTCCAATTGTTCTGCACAGATCTAAACCCCTTTCTTGCAAGGCTCAGGAATGTGCGTCGGGCACCCCAAAGCAACATTGGTTATTCCTGTTTATCTTAGCAGCGCTTGCAATAACATACACGCTGATTTCGCATCGAACAGACGCGGATGACAGCACTTATCTCGAAATAATTCGATCCACACTGGAGCATAGGTCTCTACCGATTTTTAGTTTTGACGTCTCCTTGGGGGAAATGATTCCACACTTCCGTTTCCCAGTTTACCGGGCCTCAACTTACGAACTACTTGCAGGATTTCTTGTCAATGCCACAGGAATTGATCTCCTAACGGTTTACTATCTCGTTCTTCCCTCTATTAACGCTTTTCTGACTGTTGCAATGGGATGGATTGTCTCCAGATTCTTTCTGTCGTTTCAAGGGGCTACTTTGGCAACGGCTTTGCTCATCATCATCCTGATGGCGTGGGGTGAGACTCACATCGCCTTCGGGAATCGATTGTTCGTTAGGTTGTTCCAGGGCAAAGGGATGTTGATCGCATGTACGACGCCGGCATGTGTCTATGCAGGTCTCCTGTTCTCTCAACATCCGAGGATGGGTACATGGGTGCTGTTGTTCGCCTCTGTGGTGGCCGGGATCGGCGTCTCTTCATCCGGCCTTGTTGTTAGCATCGTTGCTGCTTGGATAGGCCTTTTGGCCGGATGCGCGAATCTTGGCACTGACTCACTGAAGAAGCTTCTTGTCGGCGGTCTGGTCTCTCTTTACCCCGTAGTGCTCGCCTGGTATCTAATGAGTGGTTCAGTGACGCTCACTGGAACCGGGACCTATCTTCCGGTGGAGGCCTCTTTGGGGGCAGGCGCCCGTCCAGCCATCGCTTTGGGAATTCTGTGTTACGGAGCCCTTTTTCAGTTGTACCGTCTGCCACGGCAGTTCCTGGTCCTTTGCCTAGTCACGCTCCTATTTACGATGAACCCGGTTCTGTCCGAGATTCTAGCAAGCTTTACATCGCGGAACATGAACTGGCGAATTATGTGGGCCGCGCCGTTGCCCATCCTCATGGCTATTTGTCTGGCCAGCGGTTTGGAGACGTTTTCGACCGATAAACTTAGGAAGAGCTTGAGCGCCTTGATTGCCGTGGGCCTGCTGGTTGTTTTCCTGGCATCCGGTCAGTGGACGATGTCTCCAGCCAACAATAATCGTATCGACGTACCGCGGCCGAAGGTTGAAAATTACTTCTATATCGCCGGAGATATCACGGCCATCATCGAATCCAGTGTCGAGAATCCGATAATATTGGCTACCGACGAAATTGCAAGGTGGATACCGATGCATCGGAAGAAGTCGTCTTTGGTAATGCCGGGCCACGTTTACCCAGTTCTGTTGAAGTTTGTAATCGGACAGGAGGAATTCTCCGAACGTATGCAACTATTTGCTCTCGTCAACAGCGATTTCACCGGGCAGAGTCGCGATAAGATAATTCCCCTCATGAAAAAGTACAAAGTCAGTTGTATTGTTGTGCCTGCAGCAAGGAAATTGACACCACGTATTCAGGACCTGTTCTCGCAAACTTCTGACTGCCAAGCAGAATTATTGCCATCGAATATTCATGGATATGATATATTCTTGGTCAGATGTTTCTGAGATCATGGCCAACGCCTCTTGTGGTGCAATAACTGTTGTCAAGAAAACCGACCCCCCAGGAATCATCAAGCATAACCTACCTTTGGGGCTTACTTGACTTGTACACTTCATTTTGTCAAAAAGGCAATCTGTCATGACCATTAAACTGGACCTTGATGCCTTCTTGGGCCGTCTCAGTTTGAAGTTTCCGTAACGTGTCGCTAGACGCCACTGAGTGATCCCATCCGAGTGAGACCCTGGATCGAGAACCTGGTGCCACAGATTCATCACGCCATACTAACATTGCGAAACAAAATAACTTTTCACGATGCACTGTAGAAGATGGGCTAGCCTATGCCGTGGCGCCATCCCTTGACCCTACCTGTGAGAGGGCCGTCGGGCAACCGGCGGTCCTGCCTCGATTGTTGTAAATTCTATTCCGCACTCCAAATCGTCTTGTTTTCTGCATCGTTTGCCTTTTGGACGGAGACATCCCCCGCTAACCCGTCCTCGGTTAGAGCCAATATTCGAAACTGTCGAAAAGGCTTTCCTTTAAGAGAACTCAGAGGCAATTCTACGGCGAACCCTATTTTGTCCATTTGCGAATCGCCGAAGTAGTTGGCTAAATCCGGCCTATTTGTGGGTCGCGCCACGCCCAAACATTTCTCTCCAAGAAATAAAGCGAAGACGCTCGGCGGTACCTTACGCTTTTGATCGCCTGCCCATCCCACCAGGACCACCCTATTACCTTCAATTGAAAATTGCTCTAGAAGGCCTTCAACTGCTTCATTTCTTATGGAAAAAACCTTCCCATCCGGCGCTTTGACCATTTCATTTCCATCAACATCCCGCTGAATACTTAATGCTACCTCGTCCAGGCCATTTCCTATGTAGTACGCAACAGCTATAGGAACTCCATCCACTGTGACTTGGGCTGCTTGTGGAGCGTCGAGTGTTCGGTGATCTGGTTGCCCCTTGAAATTTGTAAGAAAATAATATGGCCTCCCTTGAGGAGGCTGGCCTTCCACCCATCTGATACGGTTTTTTTGTTCTGGGGTGAGTATTTGAATATTGTCTCTCGCTGGCCTATGGTAACCTTTCACAATAACTTGAGGGCCAACTTGTTTAAGTAGCCTTTCATATAGCTGTTTGTAGGAGAGTCCCCAGTAATCCATCTGGAATTTCCCGTCAGCCCGCTTCACTCCGCCAACAAGTTCATTAAAATAGACGTTTTGATGAGGGTGATTGCGGATCATGAAAAAAACTATATCCGCGATGTTCAAAGCCACCAGAACTGTTAAGATTGTCATGACGAGATTAGGAATAGTCCTGATTGGCATGGTATACAGTTTATTCCAAAACCACTGAAATCCGTTTACTGCGATCATGACCACAGCAGGATAAATGAAAAACAGGTGTCGCCAGCCGTCACAAAGCGTGGAGCCGAAAAATATGATGGGGGCTAGGACCGAGAACGCCCATACGTATGGCAATAATGCCAAAGAATCCCCAGAGTTCTGTCCGTTAATAAACTTTTTCAGGTTGCTCGGCAGGCACGCTAAACCAAATAAAAACATTATTACTACACTGATCGGCGATGTGATGCCAATCCAGACAGGCGCATAATGCCAGGGCAAGCTGACAGCCGGTACAAATTCTCCGAAATACAAGAGTTGGCCCGACTTAGGAAAATTGACCGTGACCTTAAGATAGTTTATGAACACTTTAATGGGGTTGTTCCAAAATATGGGCCAAATTGCTACAGTTGTTATGACGAACGTGAGAGAATAGACTAATGTACTCGAGAAGAATTTCGCGGTAAAATTGACTTGCTTCATTCGGACCAAGAAATTTATCCCAGCAAACAGTAGAGTAAGAATTGGAACATATAGGCCTACAATACGAGTGCTTATACAGAAAGCCGTAATAAGGCCGTGTACAATGGCCCTTCGCCAGCTAAAATTCTCGAGATACCAGGTCATGGTGAACATGGAAATTATGAAAAGAGATAAGAACGGAATATCCTTGATATTGTAAAAGGAGTTTGCAAAGATGTGGGGATGAAGAACCAAGAAAACACAACACATATATGCCCACAAATCATTATGGAAAAAGTTCCTGCACAGACGATAGTAGAAATAAATTGAAATGAAGTACAGAAAGAACACCATGAAATGTTTTACGCGTAAGTAAAGTTGCCACGAATCAACACAAAGGATTTTAGTGGCAACATGCGTGAGTGTCTGGAAGAAGGGACCATTACTGTATGGTCCACCTGGCTCCCATTTGAAAAGATACGATTTCCCCAAAAATATCGTGTCAAAGGTACTTATTCCCAAATCTATATTGCGGAATTCATCCCAACCCACACCATAATCAGCAAATATAGCCGCACCTAACACGAACAAGAGAGCAAAACTCGGCAAACACAGGTACTTTACGCATTTTGATATACTCATTTGGCAACCGTCAAGTGAACACCCGATTCAGTTATAAGTGTCGGGGGCAGTGATCAAAGTCACTCCTGTTCATGTGTGCGTATTTCGGTATGGCATGATTTCAATTGATGCTCTTTTCGCAGCAAGGACTGAACATGAATCAGGCTTTGATAAACGTATTGAAGCTGCAAACTAATCACGCTGAACAATCCGCAAATTAAACCGATTGTTACCAGAATGAGACCATAGTTGACCAGAAAAGGGACTGGGGCACGCGAAAAAAGAAAGAGTTTGTTGAAAACTCCTATAGTCATCGTCATCAGGCCAATGACTCCAAATCCTAAACTGGTCCAAGTGAGAAACCTGACTGCCCCTTGGTTCAATGACATCATCATGTGTGGCAAAACGAACCTTAAAATTCGCCAACGGCTCTTGCCTTTACTTTTTTGTTTTGCTTCGGAATCAGGCCAACGAATGGTCGCAGGTATTTCCGTTATTGTGAACCCTAGGGCCATAGCTTTGGTGACGATTTCCAAATGAATCTCTTTGTCGTTTTGCTCCAGGTAGAGGCTGTCAATGACTTCCCGGCGATAAGCCCTGGTCATACCGGACAGCATTGTCAGGTTGCCTCCGAAAGCCATGCGCATGATAAGGTTGCCCCCTCTACTTAGCGACTGGCGAGTGGTAGGAACATTCTCCAGGCCACCCCCTGGAAGGTTCACGCTCGCAACCACCATGTCAACTAACGACGATGAAATCTCGCTGTAAAGCCTGCCAATGATTTCTGGTCCCCAGGTAAGATCCGACTCGGTGGTGATTATGTATCTGCCCCGTGCTTGCGAGAAGCCCTGGCGAAGGGCATAGCCACGCCCCCGATTTCGGGGGTAGTGAATTATGCGGCAACAGGGATGGGCATTTAGCATTTCGCCGGCTATTGCCAGAGAGTTGTCTGTGGATCCGTCATCCACTAATATGTATTCCCATGAAATATCAAGTCCCTGCATGGCAACGAGTATCGAACGCAGGTTTCCCCTGATGTGTTCCGCTTCGTTGAACATTGGTGTTATCAGGGAAACTTCCGGCTCTTGTCGCTGGTCACGGCTCATGGGGAATAAAATCCCTTTATTTGTCCGGTAGACGCTTCTTACTGAAGAGCATATTGCGAAGCCAACTTCCTTCGTTATTGCCTGTAGCCAAAGCCACAATGTATCCTCGAAATGCTGAATCACCAAGCTGCAATATCATGCGAGCCAGAGTTCCGGGACGTAGATAAAAATCACGGTAAGCCTTCCTTGACAACTGATCCAGTTTTAAGGCTGGAACATAGCAATACGATATGCCCCCTTTCAACTGGTAAACATCCCACTGGTCCAGAGTCATGTCACTGATAGTTTTCAGCTTTTCTTCAAGAGGTATGCCTGGAAAAGGCACAAAAACATGAAAGGTTACGAGAAATGGACTCAGTTCATTTGCAAACTTTATGGTCCGCTTAGCAGAGTCCAGTGTTTCACCCGGCACACCAAGCAAAAAAGATGCTTCGGGCTTGATTCCGGCTTTCCAGGTATCTTTGAACGTAGTTCGGATTTCTTCGAGACTGATTTTCTTGTTCATGGATGCAAGGACCGCCTCGTCTCCGCTCTCCACTCCGTAATAAATGTGCCTGCAACCAGCGTCGTGCATCAGTTTGAGCAAAGAAGGATCAACGCTGGTTACTCTTGTGACGACACGCCAGCGCAGGTCCGGATATTTTCTTGAGACCAAGAGACGACTTATTGCTTCAACGCGTTTCGCAGAAACGCAAAACTCCACGTCCGAGAATTTGATCCCCCTGACATTCCATTTGCTGTATAGGAGATCAATTTCCTCAATAACCTTTTCCGGGTCAGTGGCTCTAAATGCAGGGCCCACATTATGTTCCTGCCGCCTGGAATTCTGGGCCCCGAAACAATACGTGCATTGGAAAGGACAGCCACGGGAACTCAAGAGTTCAGTGGTTCTATTTGAAAAATAGCTGGGAAAGATAAATTCTCGTTCTGTCACGGACTCTCGATCAGGAATGGGCAATCTGTTAACATCGGGATAAGGTCTTTTGGCTGTTCGCTCTACCAAGTGTTTTTTGAGCAGAGCCAGGCCGGCAACCTCACTCAATGAAGTATTCTCGGTTACAGCCCTGGTGACCTCGACGCAGATATCCTCTGGTTCTCCAAGAGCTACGGCGTCAACCGCGGGGTCTTTTAGGAGCACAGCCTCCATCACGGTATTCAAAGGCCCTATTAGTAGGGTGCAGCATCCGCGACAGAGTTCTTTGGCTGTGCGAGAGACCTGTATGGCTGAAGAAATTGTGGAAGACGGACAGTTGTTATGAAACTTATAACTGGTACCCGCTATGACTAGATCGGGCCGTATCGCAGCTAGTGAAGTGCGAAGGTGATCGTAGCTTTCGGGATCACTGGAAGAGAAGTTCAAAACACAGACCTGATGTCCGGCTTCTCTGAGGCAGGCGATCACGTAGAGGTATCCAAGTGGAACCATATAACTGTGAAAAGTGGGTTTGCTTATGACAACAGCAACCCTTGCCAAGTCTTTCATAATCTATTGTCCCTATCTGCCTATCTTCTGAATGCGCTCCAGCACCGGTCCTAGCGCCGGACCTATGGCCCAGACTCCCGCAAGACTGGGAATAACCAAGTCAATGACAGCAACCAGAAAAAAACTGCTGAATACATCAGCCTCACATAGTCCTGCCCTTCTTAGGAAGAAAACAGCCATGGCTTCCCTTGCGCCAAACCCTGCCAGAGCAAAAGGAACTAGGTTGCCATCCATAGCCTTGGTTGGCGAAACATAGTAAAGAAGTCCCAGGAACAGCAATGAAGAACGTGCAAGCTTGATAAGCACAGGCTTCTTACTCATTTGCCGTTCCGAAGCAGACGGTTTATTACTCCTCTCGCAAAAGCTAGAGAATTGACGATGCCGGGCCACACGCCGGACCGCCTGAAAACATTGTAGTAAATTCGGCCGGGAGTAAAATAGAAATAAATAAGCCCCATGAGTTGCATGCGCTTAAGGTCCCTGGCCGAAAGATCATTCACCTCTATTACCGGATCGCCGTATCTTTTGTACCTGGAATAATCTCTCGTCAATAGTCTCATTCCGCCCCTGCCGTTAGCCGCATAATCGAACAACTCGGTTCCCGGATACGGGCATGCGACGTTAAGAAAAATCTGTTTCAGCTCGGGAATGCTCCGAATGAATTTCAGAGTTCGCCATGCAGTTTCACGCGTCTCGTACGGATGTCCCAGCATGGCGGAACCTCTTGTTTCAATACCAACCTTGGCCGCTATCCTGTAAGCATCACGAATTTCTTCTAGAGTAACTTTCTTCTTTATGATTTTCAGTATCTCCGGATCACCGCTTTCAATACCAAGGCTTAATCTTACCAGCCCTGCGTTTTTCATAACTCGCAATAAATCCTCATCAATAGTGTTTGCGCGAGTCCAGCCTTCCCAGGTGAAGTCTAACCCCTCACCTATTATTGCCTTGCACAGAGCCAGAGTTCTCTTCCTGCTGAGCGTCAATGTATCGTCCATGATGATGACATGATGTATATCGAGGTCGCGCACAATATGCTTCAATTCCTCCATAACCCGATCAAGATTAAACCATCGCATCCGCCTGCCATACATGGTGTGCTGACTGCAGAAGATGCATTCAAATGGGCACCCACGTGAGGTAAAGATCGTGGCATAGGGAACAAAACCTTTCTTGCCTGGTACGCTGTATTTGTAGAGATGGCTATTGACAAGGTCTCTCGCTGGAGAAGGAACGATGTTGATGTCTTCTATAGGAGTCCGCGGAGGGTTTTCTATTATCTGGCCGTTTTCACGGTAGAGCACTCCCTTGATGTTGAAGAATGATTTACCTGCTTCAAGAGCCGCGATGATTTCCTGGATGGTTTGTTCGCCTTCTCCGCGTACTTGAAAATCCAGTTCAGCACACTGTTCCAAAGCCTCACTACCGATCACGGTTGAATGAACCCCACCTAATCCTAAAGTAAGCTTCGGGTGGCTCTGCCTAATAAGACGTGCCAAACTGCAGGCATTGTCAAATATCGGTGTGGTGGCTGTAAGTCCAACAATGTCGGGGCTGTAGTCTGCAATGATTTTTAGAAGAGCCTCGGGAGAGACATTCTGTGTCTCCATGTCCACGACACGGCAATCGCTGCCAATTTTGCGGATGACGCCCCCAAGGTACATGAGGCCCAACGGCGGACTGGCACAACCTAGCCTTGCAGCCTCCCTGAAGTCCCCGTAGACATCCAGCCATGGTGGAGCGACGAGCAATATCTTCATACTTTGTTCAGCGCTTTCCGTCCCGCCAGATAATAAGCTTTTGACATAAGAGCTGTAAATCCCATCAGATATCCGAGTAGCATGCTTGGTGAGGCATGGCTCAGCATTCTGATAATTTGGTTCGGCCTGAAATAGAATTGCTTCTGGGCGCGGCTCACCAGGGCCGGCAAATCAGATACATCCAAGCCATTTAATCCGGTATATCCCTTCACATAATGCATACCTGTAGATGCGACAAACTGTCCATAATCTATGGGCTCTTCAGGGTGAAATTGCATATGTTCTGCAAAAACTCTGGTCCCTGGATACGGAATCAGGATGGAAAACCCGGCCATTGTTAAGGGCAGGGATTTCGCGAACTCGATGGTCTGCCTCGCGGTCTCGGGCGTCTCGCCGGGCAACCCCACAATGAAAGCGCCGTAAGTCCTTATGCCCAACTTGGCGCATGAATCAACCGCTAGCCTGACCTGAGAGGTTGTTATGCCCTTGTGGGACCGCTTAAGGATTTCATCGTTTCCCGATTCAATACCGAAGAAGATGTCGTTCAGGCCAGATGCCTTCATTTCGGCCAGAAGATCATAATCCACCGTGTTTACACGGCCCATGCAATGCCACCTCAGTCCAGGATGCTCAGAGGCCAAAGCCCGGCAGAATTCACTGACACGGGACTTTCTCATGGTAAATGTGTCGTCTTTGATCAGAAGGTAATCAACTCTGTACTCAGATCTGAGTAACGCGATCTCTTCCATGACGTTCTGGATACTGCGCTCACGGACTCTGGAACGCAGCGCGTGACCTGAGCAACAGAATACGCACCGGCCAGGACATCCACGGGAAGTGTAAATGGTAGCTGCTTTCCTGGAATAGCTCAGGAAGCTTTGAGCCCTGTACAGGGTCTGGTCAATTATGGAACGAGCCGGAAATGGCATGGAGTCCAGGTCCTCGATAGGCTCTCTAAACGAGTTCAGTCTTATGAGTCCTTGATCGCGCCAAGCTAGTCCGGGTATGTGACTAAGATCGGTCTGTTTTTGAACCAGTGCTTCCAGAAGTTCTACGGTGGTCGCTTCCCCTTCGCCGATTACCACAAAGTCTGCTTCAGGAATTTCATTAAGGGTTTCAGAGGGCATGACGCTGGAATGAGCCCCCCCGAGGACTAAAGGCGTCTCGGGAGAGACTGCCTTGATGGCCTGAGACCATTTTCGAGCGGAAAAAAATTGAGGGGTCATGAAAGACAGGCCAACCAGGGTAGGTTTGTTGCGGTCCACTTGTTGGGCTATCTGATCCGGGGTTATATCCTGAACATTTGGATCAAAGAAGCGAACTTCATACCCTGCCATCTTGGCAGATGCAGCAATGTAACCGAGTCCCAGGGGAAAATACTTGCCCGCGGCTCTTCGCATTGGACCATAGTCTTCAAAGTAAGGGACCTGGACCAGGTACAAAATCCCTTCAGATGGGTTCGTATTTTGCATGGGATGATAGAGTTGCGATCATTATAGTAGAAAAAATACATTAGTTGGGATCATGCCCCTCGCCCTATCCATCGGCTCAATGAGACTTGGCCGAGCCATCCCTCGGCAGGTTGCTCGCCGGCAGTGCCTGCCTCCGTTTCACCCGGCGATATTAGTTTATCATAGCCACCAGCTTTTTGACACTGTTACTCCAAACAGCCTCTATTTGTTATTTCTCTTTGTTATCTTGACATAAGGGTCCACCATGCTGTTATCATGAAACTTCGACGTATAAAAATGCTAATGTTTATAACCATCATCACGATTTTCCGGCAATTCGCGCAGATGGCAGAACTCGCCGGAGTGACGCTATCTCGGTTGTGCTTACAAGGTCGCCGCATAATTTCGGATACGTAGAATGTTAAATTTGGAAATGGGAGTAAAGTGTGCTCACTAATAAATTAGTCAAAAACACTTCAAGTTTTTCCGTTGTAATTCCCTGCTTCAACGAGGCTAAAAACATAGAGACCGTGATAAAGTTGGTGAGGGAGTCCCCTCTGGAGAATGTTGAAATAGTAGTAGTAGATGACTGTTCCACCGATGGGACGCGTCAACTGCTTACAGGCAGCCTTAAGTCTTTGGTCAATAAAATCATTCTCCATGATAAGAATCGCGTAAAAGGGGCCGCTCTGAGATCGGGTTTTGCTGCCTGTATGGGTGACGTGATAATAATTCAGGACGCAGATCTGGAGTATGATCCGACTGAGTATCCCAAACTTGTTCAACCCATTCTTTTGGGAAAGGCCGATGTAGTTTATGGGTCCAGATTTGTGGGAGGCGAGCCGCATAGAGTACTTTTTTTCTGGCATTATGTCGGCAATAAGTTCCTTACTCTCGTCTCGAACATGTTTACTAACCTAAATCTGACTGATGTGGAGACGGGTTATAAAGTTTTCAAACGAGAGATCATTTCTCGAATCAACGTAGAAGAAGATCGTTTCGGATTCGAGCCTGAAATAACGGCTAAAATAGCTAAACTTGATTGCAGGATTTTTGAGGTGGGCATCTCATATTCTGGTCGAACATATGAGCAAGGCAAAAAGATTGGTTGGCGCGACGGTTTTATGGCGTTGTGGTGTATTGTGAAATACGGTTTGCGGAGATGACCGCAATCCTGCAAGGTATTTACAGCACCGTAAAGAGGCATTTTGCGAAAATTCACTATATGCTGACAATCCGGATATGGGGCAACACCGATCGCATTGCAAAGCCAATTTAGTGACATAACACCAGCCGTTTTTCAACCAGTCTTTCAAAGACATCCTCGTCTCCGACTAGAAAGATTTTTGGTTCCTGAATGAGGCTGGTAAGGAAATGATGCCCCCCTGAGACTTTCTCCATGATAACTACATCAACCGGATAAACAGACGGGTTTACCTCACGTCCTATGGATTCCTGCGCCGCTCCTAATAGGTCGGCAAACTCTGAGAATTTCATATCTCCGATAATCAGGACATCCACGTCACTGTCTGCATTCTCTGTACCTTTAGCGAGAGACCCATAAATGAAGGCTACCGCTATCCTATCTTTCAGAGGCTCCAGAGCAATTTGTAGTACTCCCGCAACGCCGCATGTCTTGGTCATCAGAGATTTGAGTTCCGGGAAGGTGGGTGCCGTTGTGTTAGCCCGATAGTAAACATGGTTTCCTTCTTTTTTCCGAATCACTAACCCGACGTTTACAAGATGAGCTAACTCTCTCTGAACTGCTCCCTGCCCTAAGCCTGTGAGGCGTACTATCTGATGGAAAAAAAATGACTCGTCACTGTGGCAAAATAGGAGAGCCGGCAATGAATTCCGCACTTTACCGAACAATGCTTTACTGACGCTGGACCAGCTTGTACCCATAATGGTAGCCATTGTACCCAAAATTGGAACGGATGGCAACGATCATGTGGATCATGTCAGTCCCTGTATGCAGATTCTCCCGGTAATCAGAATCCTCAGCCAGCTTGCGTCTGTGCCATTTGCGCTTTCGCTCGGTTTGACATTTCGGCTCTGAGCAAACAGATGGGTCAGTTTTCCCGAGCATAGGTGGGTCACCCATTAAAAGGCCCTCTGTCAATTCTGGCGAGTGTCAAAGAGTAAGGTGTTCGCGCATCCTTCCGGCTTTGAAATTTCAAAATTATCTTTGAATATTCAGGGAGAGGATATATTCTTGGCCAGATGTCTCAAGCTTGGAGCGCTGAAACAATCCCTGAACGGGATCTTGTCTATCTCGAAAGCCTGTGGTAAATTCCTCTTGGCCATCGGCGTTCCCCTTCCCATGTTTTTTTCAAAAACGGGTATGGCAGGAACGCCGATTGTTTTCAAGTGATTCATCCACAATTTCAAACTATTGATCCAAAAAAGGCGAAACTATAGTCAGAGGAAAAAACTTTTTTAAATATACACCATTTTAATTGTGCAGTTTGCCCTAATGTAACTCAGAAGGCGGAGCGGTATCAGGTGAGGGTGACCAGACCCTTAAAATTAAGGAGGTGTTGCCATGCAAACGGGAATTTTGACGAATGAACAGTACCGGGATTTCTCCAAGAATCTCATCAAAGCAGTTGAAAGCCGCTGTCGTATTGTGCCGATAAATTCGTTGAAAAAATCGGGCTATACACTAAACCAGCCGATTTACATCTCAATTGAAACCGATGAAGACACCGTCATTGCCTCCCTTGACGACATTGAAGCCTTTGCCTGTGCCGACACCGAATTTGAGGCCATCAATTGTCTGTGTGAAGAGATTATTACGCTCTATGAAGATCTAAAGGCAAATCGGGACAACCTGGGAATCTTACCTGGAAAATGGCTAGGCTATCTTGACTCCGTGATAACGATCCATGAACAAAGTTGACATCGAGAGAATATTTAATAAGTTATCGTTGCAAGTTCGTTCGACGGGACATAATTACGGATGGCTGACCGTCAGCGACAAAAAAATTCTCAGAGTTCATTATTCTCAAAGGACTTTAGGGATTTGGTCGCGTGCCCTCTGGCATATGAGGACTATCTGGATATTCTGAAGAACAAGGGATTGTTGTGAAAAGCGCCATGGTACCCTTCGATAGACTCATGGCAATAACCTCCTGTGCCGTATCATAGCGCTATGTAGGCACAGCGTCAAGACGACGTGCGGGAGATGTAGCGAATAAAATATTGACAGGAAAACATGTTTGTAGCATCCTAATAATAAAGGGACTTACAACACTGAGGATAAGAAAGAGACTATGCCCAGACCAGTAACTGTAAATTTCGGTGGTGAACCATACCAATACACAGCGATGGGGAACTATGTAGTCAAGGCCAAAGGTGTTTGTGGAGGTCGCCCCACTTTCATATTCACACGGATTCTAGTGTCTGGGGTGCTTGATAGAATTAACGCCGGAGATGGATTGGAAACTATTATCAAAAGCTACCGGGGACGAGTTAGCAAAGATGCAATTCGTGAGGCGATTAATCTATTTAGTAAACCACGAAGTGGAAGTAAATCTCCCAAAAGTATCGCAGTAAAGTGATAGTGTTTGATGAACAGCTCTTGGAGCCGGAGTTAGAGGAGAGCTTAAAAAAGTGGTATCGTGGATCAGTTGTCGCAGTGATTGATTTACGACCCAGCACAATCGTCAAGGATGACGTCATTCCGCAACTTCTTTCCAGAACGAGGCAACACCCAACTTTCATAACCATAAATGTGAGGGATTTCTGGAACAAAGTGCTAATAAACCAGGGATTTTGTGTTGTCTGCTTTAAGATCCCAGATACACAAATCGCGATGATATCAGTACTCCTTAAAGCGTTATTCCAGAAGTTCAAAACAAAAAAACAAAGAGCAGGACACGTATTCCAGATTGACCATAATGGCAACTGCCAGTGTTATAACTATAACAACCCAGAAACCAAAATTACGTTCAGACTATAATTTCTTACCTACTAGAGGTGCTTGAGGAGCCATTGGATATTTGCTATCTGAACCTATCAGATTTGTTCGGTTGATTAATATCCTTTCAACTGACAATGAATGTTGAGGCCGGTTTGGCCAAAACAGATAGTATTCCAAATTGGTCTGTTAGCGAAAACAATCCCTGAACGGGATCTTGTCTATCTCGAAAGCCTGTGGTAAATTCCTCTTGGCCATCGGCGTTCCCCTTCCCATGGTTTTTTTCAAAAACGGGTATGGCAGGAACGCCGATTGTTTTCAAGTGATTCATCCACAATTTCAAACTATTGATCCAAAAAAGGCGAAACTATAGCAAGAGGTACAAGATTTTTTCTGAAATGCTGTTGGGAGCAGATGTGGCTGAAATAACTTTCAAGTCACTAAATCTTAGAGATGCTTATATTTCTGCCGGTATTTTATCACCACGATGGTCAGATGACGCTCTCCATGTGGCAATAGCAACTGTTAGCCGGTGTACTATGATTGTGAGCTGGAATTTTCAGCACATAGTGAATTTTCGAAAAATGCCTCTTTACAGTGCTGTAAATACTTTGCAGGGTTACGGTCCCATCGCAATCTATTCTCCTATGGAGGTGGTAGGTTATGGAAAAGAAGAGGAAGAAATTTGATTGTGTGGAGATGAAACGCAAAGGGGCTGAGAAATTGCATAAGGTCATCAGCGGGATGACCTTGGAGGAAGAACTCAGTTTCTGGAAGCAGGGTACGGACGAACTTAGAGTACGGCAAAATGAGATTAGAAGGTCACGACAAATGGCTCAGAAGGTCTCAGATGACGAGCCTATATACGGTCATTCGCCTTCAAGATTTTTTTAAACTCTTCATACGTGATAGTCGGTTCATCTGATCGTTCCTCAAAGGCCATGAGGTCTTCCTGGTCCTCGCGAAGCGCCTGCCGAACAGCATCATTTACAATGTCGGAGATTGAGCGCTGAGTTACTGTGGCTTTGAGGCGCAGGGCCTTGTGGAGGTGCGGCTGGAAATAAACGGTAGAGCGCCTGGCGGTATTCTTCATGCCAATAACCTCCTATGCCGCATCATAGCACTTGTAAGCACAGCGTCAAGACGTTTCAAGGGTCCTGGAATGGCTCCTGGAATGGCTTGACAAACTTCCTGCCAAAATTCAGGATAAATGTGCGGCTCGGATAAAAAGGCTTCAAGTTTTTGGTCATGAACGCCGCCAACCCGAAACCGATTATCTCAGGGACGGTATTTATGAGTTGCGGGTGAGATACCGAGCTGACAACTACCGGGGGAATCGCTCCCCTCTCTGAGACAATGCGGAGATACTGATGGAGAAGAAGCGCCTAATCACCGATAATCTTGTTCGAGATATTCAGGCAGGGCTGCGTGACATTGAGATTCGGTACAACCAGGCGTTTGATGGTGTCAAGGATACGGTGTACTCCGGGACAGACCTGAAGGATTTCGACTTCTACTTCGATTACGTCGTGGGGGAGTGCGAGAAGCTAAAGCCCCTGTGGGAAGAATAGCCGCCAGTCTTTGGAATACTCCGGGTCCTTCATTGCGTGGGCTAGATAGAAGTCATGACTCATCTCAATCTTTCGGAGCAACCTTATGGAAGACTCGTCATAGACACCGGCACGGTCCAGATAGAAGCCGATAGCCTGGTGGTAGGGATAGACATAACCTAGTGTCTTCAGCATAGCGGTCAATTTGTTGATCGAGACCTTCCCTTTCGCATTCCTGAACGCTTTGAGGACCTCAAATACCCCTCCGGCGTAGCCAGGTCGTACCGTGATGTCTATGAGAGTCCTTTCCACATTGGTTAGGCGTATTTTTTGGCCTTCCGGCTGATCCGCTTCAACCACCCCTAGATTAAGCCCACCCATGCTACTCAATAGGCATATTTCGAAATCTCCGAACTTTGCCACGGTCTTCGATCTTCGCATGGGCAGTTTGAATGCCGCGTCCATATTGGCCTGATCCAGCCTTTTGGGCGGAGGGGTTTTTCGTGGCTGCTCGACGTTGAGATAGATCGTCTTGGGTATTTGCTCGGTTAAATCGTGTACATACACCGCCGTGAAGTGAGACAGATACGAAGCCGGATGCCATGAGAGAATCATCTCATAGATCTGAGTTTCTCCCCAGACATACCGAGTCATCGTCCTACTCGGAAATGAGATCTCTATTCGGTTGAGGCGGCCATATCTGGTCAGGAATTCTATGAAATCCTCCAATGTTGTGGACTTGGTCAGTCTCCAGTATTCTCTGTTTTCTTCGAGTACCTGTTGGAGATCGGAATAGGCAAAGACTCTCCGAGGATGTTCACGAAAGAGGTTGAGAACATCTGATTTTGCGGCATCAAAACGAAGTTGCCGTGGTTTTTTCATGACGAGTACCTAACTTAGTATACAGTATATATACTGAATACCAAACCCTGATAGATTCGTCAAGTGCTGGGAAATAAAGTGATAAATAAAGTATTTATATGAATCCAAAGAGGGGTGCTATGCGCCTTTCTGACTAGTATATATACGAGTCAGAAACCACTATTCTCTTGACCTCGCCCATACCTTTCGGAATACGGAAAAGAGCGTTACCACGACGTCCCCTTTCACAAATCGGCCCATGCTTCGTCCTGTTCTTTCCGGTTCCAATCACGGGCCAGCACTCCCTCGGATACGAGCATCGTTTCCAGGGCAGTGCCAGGACAGCGGTCGGCCATGTATGAAACAAAGTCGTAGACCACGAGAAGCTTTTCAGGAGGTAGTTCCTTCAGGCGCTCTTGGATCGCATCAATACTGACCGTATTCATGACAACACCTCCTTGGGGTCCCGGCGCATCGTGGCACTCAAACGGGCTGACTTCCTACCGGTATCTGCTTGCCCATGGCCCGTATTACTCTTTGGAAATAAGTCAATAGTGCCCAGGAGCGAACCGAGTTGTGCTGTCAACCGCTCGTCCACAATTCTTGACACAAACACCCGCATTTCCCTTTCATACGAACCCCATGAGCCCAGAAAAAGTTAGACTTCTGAACGAAAACCCCCAATGGTATTTTTCGCACAATAGGACTCTATCCTTAAATATCGAACAAAGAATCTCATTGAATTCCCTTCTGGCTTACTCTATCCTGTTTCCCGTCGTGAGCAAGTTATCTAATGAAGACGAATCTAGCAGGTCCTATTATGAAAATCTTTCCTATTCCAACTCCTGACTTGGGAACACACTTGATACAAACACGGTCATAGAAATCATGGAATCCCAAAGGATCTATGCTGATACGTCCGTTTTTGGGGGAGTATTTGACGAGGAATTTGAAGTCCCCAGCAGACAATTCTTTAAAAGTGTTCAGCAGGGAGTCTTCAATCTGGTTGTCTCAGAACTTATAAGGAAAGAAATTTCAGAGGCACCACAAGAGGTACAAGATTTTTTTTCTGAAATGCTGTTGGGAGCAGATGTGGCTGAAATAACTTTCAAGTCACTAAATCTTAGAGATGCTTATATTTCTGCCGGTATTTTATCACCACGATGGTCAGATGACGCTCTCCATGTGGCAATAGCAACTGTTAGCCGGTGTACTATGATTGTGAGCTGGAATTTTCAGCACATAGTGAATTTTCGAAAAATGCCTCTTTACAGTGCTGTAAATACTTTGCAGGGTTACGGTCCCATCGCAATCTATTCTCCTATGGAGGTGGTAGGTTATGGAAAAGAAGAGGAAGAAATTTGATTGTGTGGAGATGAAACGCAAAGGGGCTGAGAAATTGCATAAGGTCATCAGCGGGATGACCTTGGAGGAAGAACTCAGTTTCTGGAAGCAGGGTACGGACGAACTTAGAGTACGGCAAAATGAGATTAGAAGGTCACGACAAATGGCTCAGAAGGTCTCAGATGACGAGCCTATATACGGTCATTCGCCTTCAAGATTTTTTTAAACTCTTCATACGTGATAGTCGGTTCATCTGATCGTTCCTCAAAGGCCATGAGGTCTTCCTGGTCCTCGCGAAGCGCCTGCCGAACAGCATCATTTACAATGTCGGAGATTGAGCGCTGAGTTACTGTGGCTTTGAGGCGCAGGGCCTTGTGGAGGTGCGGCTGGAAATAAACGGTAGAGCGCCTGGCGGTATTCTTCATGCCAGTAACCTCCTGTGCCGCATCATAGCGCTATGTAAGCACAGCGTCAAGACGTACTAAGAAACGACGTGCGGGAGATGTAGCGAATAAAATATTGACAGGAAAACATGTTTGTAGCATCCTAATAATAAAGGGACTTACAACACTGAGGATAAGAAAGAGACTATGCCCAGACCAGTAACTGTAAATTTCGGTGGTGAACCATACCAATACACAGCGATGGGGAACTATGTAGTCAAGGCCAAAGGTGTTTGTGGAGGTCGCCCCACTTTCATATTCACACGGATTCTAGTGTCTGGGGTGCTTGATAGAATTAACGCCGGAGATGGATTGGAAACTATTATCTGGCCTGATGTAACAAGGCAGCGAAACCTCCTTGGATGACTCAAGGCCTATCAATCCCAAGAACGACGTTTTTACGTTCTTGTAGAATTCGTACCCGGTGTCCTGCAAAAAATCACGGAACTCTTCCGCGGTCATCCCATTTATATATTCTTCCATTTCTTTTTCCCATTTGGGTTTGCTCATTATCTTTTCCCTTTCTCAACTCGCACAACATTTGATATGTTGTCCACCTGTAGGACAGAGATCTGAATATACGATCTCTTGCTGCGAGAAGACCTGAATGGTAACTCACCAGGAAATCCCGGGAACCGACATCTCACCGTATCGAATCCACCGCGATATTTTCTTGCAAAACTGTTGATGATCCACGACTCTGTTAAGTCCAGCTTTGTTTTGCACTGCAACAGGTTTATCCATTTTTCCAACTGTTTTTTATATGTTTGCGTGGTCAGATCAAGGCACTTGCCAAGCAAGATTGACGCTTTTAATACGCCATATTCCTTGCTTTGTTTTTCTTTCGCTTTTCTTTTGGCCCATTTTACAGCCAAGACGATTGAGTCTTGAAAGAAATAGACACCATCTCCGAGCCAATGATCCGGTCCCCGACTTGGCTGAAACCTGTTTCCGGCAGCAATTTTATCTGCTGTCGAAAGATCTGTTCCATGATAGGCTTGATCCACAACCTCATCAACCCACTCTATCGAGGGTTTAACCATTTTGCAACGTCAAGCGGTCATTGCCGTTTCAGATGCTTGTGCCACGATTGACCTCCCCATATTCCGTAATGGATACCTCACGTCCTCCTGAATTGCAAACAAAAGAAGGAGAATTGCCAGGAGCGATGTTTCATTTTTAAACTCGACAACGGGCGATGTCAGTAATTTTCTATTGAAGGAGTCTTTCTCAAATTCCAGAAGTCGAAAAATCTTGACCCAGTACCAGGGAGAATACTTTTGCATCATTAATATGCTTTTTCTGTCATGACCCAGTGGGCCGCTCAATCCGCATCGAGGACCTCACGAATCGTTTGGAGCAGTTTGGTCTGGTCATACGGCTTCTCAACGAAACCTCTGGCTCCTGACAAAAAGGCACCTTTTCCAGTTCCGCCGGAGGTGTAGCCGCTGACTATGAGGACTTTCACATTAGGATTGATTTTGAGAAGCTCCTTGAAACACTTCCGGCCGCCCATCTCCGGCATGATGAGGTCCAGAAGCACCAGACAAACGTCGGCCTGCTTTTCTTGATAGACCTCCAGTGCCTCTCTTCCATTAGATGCGGTTAACACTGTGTACCCGGCTTGGCGCAGATAATGTGATCCCAGATCTTGTACCAACTCTTCATCCTCTACCATAAGAAGGGTTTCGGAACCACCCGGAGGGCTGGAGACATCCACCTGCTCATGCTCTTCCTCTTCCTCTTCCTCTTCCTTTTCCACTGCCGGGAAATAAATCCGTAACGTTGTTCCGTGACCGGGCCGGCTCTCGCAACTGATGTAACCGTCATGCTGTTTGACTATACCATAGACCATGGACAGCCCGAGACCCGTACCCTTACCAATTTCTTTGGTGGTATAGAAAGGCTCAAAGATATGCTCCAGAACCTCTTTGTTCATCCCGTGGCCGGTATCTGACACGGAAAGCATTACGTAAGTGCCGGGCTTTGCCCCAAGATGCGCCTTGCAGTATTCGTGGTCCAGGACAACATTTTGGGTTTCTATAGTCACTATACCTCCGTCGGGCATGGCATCTCTGGCATTGACCGCCAGGTTCAGGATGATCTGTTCCAACTGGTTAGGGTCAGCTTGAATGATGGACAAGTCTTCTCCCAACCGAAGCTCAATCTTGATCATTTTGGGAATAGTTCGATCGAGCAGGCTTCCCACCATAGTGACCTGATGGTTAAGATCCAATGGACAGGGGCTGGTTGCCGTCTTTCTGCTAAAGGTGAGCAACTCTTTCACCAGGCCTGCCCCACGACGGGCCACTGAATTGATCTTCTGTAGATTATCGTGTTCACGGGAATTTGGTGGGGTCTTAGCGAGAAGCAATCCCGAATAGCCAAGAACAACCTGGAGCAAGTTGTTGAAATCATGGGCCACTCCTCCCGCAAGAGTTCCGATGGCCTCCATCTTTTGAGCGTGGACAAGCTGAGCTTTTAGTCTGTTCTCTTCGGTGATGTCTAAAACGAAAGCGAGCAATGCGGGCTTGCCCAAATAATCAGTACGCCTAGGCCATACACTCACTTCAAAACTCTCACCACTTTTCTTTATCCCTCTGACCTTATAGTTTGCGGTGTTATCCACGCCTACCAGTATTTTCCCAACCTTTTCCATAACCGAATCTCTGTCTTTATAAACGATGAACTCAAGGGGAGACAGGCCGACTATTTCTTCCGGGGACTTGCACCCCATTATCATGACAAGTGCAGGGTTGACGTAAGCATACTTGCCATCCTGTACAATCCCAATGCCGACAGGTGATCCCTCGATCAGGAGTCTATTTCCTTTTTCTGAAGCCATCAAAGCCTTCTCCACAACCTTTCGCTGCGTGACATCGAGAAGAGTAACCACCTCTCCGATGGGTTTACCGGTGGCGTTTCTCATGAGTGCCGCACTGATTTGTACATCAAGGACCTTGCCGTCCTTGGTTAAACGTCTCGTCTCAAACGATGGTAACTTCTCACCTTCAAACAGAAGCGTCATAGTTCGCATTGCTTCGGGCAGTTCTGCTTCCGGCACATAATCAATCCGTTTACCGAGCAATTCCTGTTGGGACCATCCGAAAGTTTTTACAAAGGCCGGATTGATGTACGTAACAAGTCCGGCTCGATCATATACAACGATCGGATCCGGTGAGGATTCCAGCACCGTTCGATACTTTTCCTCGCTCTCTTTGAGGGCCTGTTCAACCTGCTTACGATCGGAGATGTCTCTGGCGATGCCATGGATACCGACCGGCTCTCCGTTCTTCTTCATGAGACGTGAGAGGATCTCAAGCCAGACAGCAACGCCGTCTTTGGACCGCACAACTACTTCGTAAGGACCTGTTCTTTCAATTCCATCACGGACTTTCTTTTGAAAGGTTTCTTCCGTTACAGGTAAGTACCTGGGATCAACGATGTCTCTGAAATTGCGCTGCAGGAACTCCTCTTCAGTATATCCTAGAATCCTTGTCACACTCTGGTTGGCTGACGTGTAATTTCCCTGAAGATCCTGGGTGTAAATCATATCATTCGCGTTTTCAAAGAGATCCTTGTACCTGCCCTCACTCTCGTGAAGCGCCGCTAGTGCCCTCTGTCGGTCCGAAACATCTTCGATGATACCAATGCCCCCGACAACCATCCCCTCACTGTTGAGAATGGGGGCAAAATTACAGGTTGCCGTTACGCTTTTCTTCGCACTCACCGACACATAGTCGCCCTCACAATGTCCCATGTGTCCATCCAGGGCTTGTTTCACCGCTGATATCACGCGATCATCCTGCAGATCAGTGATCATATTCAAACCGATCAGGCTTTCTCGCGAAGACCCTATAAGCCGTACAAAACTCGTGTTGCATTCGGTTATCACTCCCTGATTGTCGAAATGCAGAATCCCTACAGGAGACTTGTCAAAAATCATCCTCAATTTTTCTGCCTGTTCGAGAATCGTCTTCCGCTGCAGGAAATCCTGTCGCGCATAACGCTCCATCGAGTAACATGCCCACATCCCTGTGATATTAAACGCAATAAAGAAAAAAGAGTTGTTAATGAGGATTGGACTGGAGGTACCCTTTATCCAGATAGCCGTAACCTCATACAGAAGAAAAATAGTCCATGAGAGAACGGTGGCGGGGAGAAACCGCAGTCTTATAAAGGTGTAATAGAACCAACAGGTGAGAAGTAATCCCGCGTAGTACAGATCGCTCCCTGGAGGAGATGCCAGTGCAATCATGGCAACGATCCCTGCACCAGCGATAAACCCAAGCGTGAGGAGAGAAAACTCCAGCAACTTGTGGAAAGACCTCAAGTGAGACAGTGCATAGACGAGAAGTGCCAGAGGACAAAAAACGAGATACCGAATGATCCACGCTTCATGCCTAACTTCGGGGATAATCGCCTCATCGAGGACGCCAAAAAGCGCGTAGAGAAAGGCTGCCAGCAATATGGTAAAACGAATGCGAACAAGGGATTTCTCAAAATGATCGGAGCGAAAACCCTTCTCGAGTTCCCTATCCTCGAAGCGCAGCGTCATCAAGCTGGTGATTTTGTCTACAATACTGTTCATGGGTTGAAGTGTCACTTGAACCGCTTTTTCTGTCATGACCCAGTGGGCCGCTTAATCCGCATCGAGGACCTCACGAATCGTTTCAAGCAGTTCCCGCATGTTGTACGGTTTCTCGACAAAGCCTCTGGCTCCTGTTAACGACGTTCGCTTTATAGGCCCGTTTTGAGAATAACCGCTGGCTATGAGAATCCTGGCTTTAGGATCAACACCGAGAATCTCGACCAGACATTGCTTGCCATCCATTTCGGGCATGATCAAGTCCAGAATCACCAGCGCGATCCTTTCGCGCTCCCTCTGGTATATCTCAAGGGCCTCTCTCCCATTACCGGCTGTGATGACTTCATACCCGAAGTCGTTAAGAAGTTCCGTGCCTAATTCCCTAAGGACCACCTCATCTTCCACCAGAAGAATAGTCTCCGTCCCGCCTGGAATGGGCATCTCCTCTGTTTGGGTTTCTGTTTCCTCCTCTGTCTGAATTGAAGGGAGGTAAATCTTGAATGTGGTCCCGTGTCCCGGTTCGCTGTAACATAGTATGTGACCGCCATGCTGCTTGACGATACCATACACCGTAGCAAGTCCCAGACCGGTGCCTTTTCCTGCTTCCTTCGTTGTGAAGAACGGCTCAAAGATATGGGATAGTGTTTCTTTGTCCATTCCATGGCCGGAGTCTGAGACTGAAAGCACTACATAACGACCGGGCTTTCCTTCAAGATGGGTTGCACAATAGTCCTCGTCCAATTCAACATTCGCTGTTTCAACGGTCAATGTTCCCCCATCCGGCATGGCATCCCTTGCGTTCACCCCAAGGTTCATGAGAATTTGCCCTACCTGAGACGGATCTGCCTGGACTAATTCCAGGTCGCCGCTGAGATGGAGATCTATTTTTATTGTCTTGGGAATGGTTCGAGAAAGAAGTTTTTGGACCTGAAGTATCTCATGGTTTAAGTTTGAAGGACGAAGCTGTGGTTCGACCTTTCTGCTAAGGGTGAGTAAGCTCTGGACGAGATCGGCCCCGCGCTTACCAGCCTGAGATATTTTTTTGATACCGGCATAATCCCGGTCTCCTTCCTGTTTACCCTTGAGAAGGATCTCACAGTAACCCAACACTATCTGGAGCAGATTGTTGAAGTCATGAGCAACACCGCCTGCCAGGGTGCCTACAGCCTCCATCTTTTGAGCTTGGAGAAGCTGTTGTTGGAGTTGGGTTTCATGGGTTATGTCTCTCTTTACCGCCACATAATTTATAATCTTGCCCGAGGAATCTCGCACAGGGGATATGGTAGCATCCTCTCGATAAAGCGTGCCGTCCTTTTTCTTGTTTACGAACTGGCCTGTCCAAGCCTTTCCATTGGTTATGGTCTGCCAGAGCTTCCCGTAAAATGCCTGATCGTGTTCTCCGCTCTGCAATATCCGGGGATTTTCTCCAATCACCTCGTCAGGTGAGTATCCGGCAATCTGTTCAAAGGCCGGGTTTACATACTGGATAGTTCCCCTGGTATCCGTAATAACGATGGCCTCGGCGGCCTGTTCAACAGCTATTGCCAAACGCCTCTGTGCCTCCTCGGATCTCCTTCTTCCTGAGATATCCCTCACCCACACCTGAATCCCATCTTCTCCCCCCATTTTCACCAGTCTGGCGCTGATTTCTCCGAAAAAAGATGCCCCGTCTTTTTTTTGTAGCATGACCTCGTAGTGGGGAGTGACTTGTTCACCTCTCATTCTAGCCAAGGCCCTATAGCGAGTGATTCCATGGTAATCCGGATGATAGACCTGCCAGTGGTCCATACCTTCCAACTCTCCTTCAGAATAGCCGAGCATCTCGTAAAGGCGTGAATTCGCAAAAATGATCTTCTGACCCTTTTGGACAAATATGCCGTCAAAACTATCCTCCACAAGGGAACGGTACCATTCTTCGCTCTGTCGAAGTTCCTCTTCCATCCGCTTGCGCTCAGTGATGTCCTTAATTATTCCCCGGTATCCGAGAATCCTTCCATCAATGGCCTTTCTGACGGTTCCAGTTAGCTGGCAGTCAATCTTGGTTCCATCCTTCTTCACAAATCTGAGTGGATAGTCCCTAACGGAGCCTCCGTTTTCTATTTCCCGCCGGAAACGGTTCCGGTCCTCAGGAGTCGCATACAACTTGATGACGCTGGTCCCAAACATCTCATCTTTGGTGTAACCAAATAAATCCAAGAAAGATTGATTGGCATCAATGAGCATACCGTCCGCTTCGTTGATAAAAATTCCGTCCATTGAATCATCGAACAAACTGCGGTACTTCTCTTCACTCTCCCTTACAGCCTGTTCCGCCCTAGTGCGGGTGGTGATGTCTTCACAGGTCATCAGATCTTCGCCCGAATCCAACTTTACGGGGCGAAAATGGATTGTCTTTTCAGTGCCGTCCTTGCAGGTCACCGTAAATACTCTTGGTCGCGTTTCCCCCCGGACAAGGTCGTTGACATCCTCCATCCAGCCCGAAATAACCGTATGTCTGTAGCCGGCGTCTGGATAAGCTTTTCTGAACCACTCTCTACCATTGGGTACATCACCCGGGTCATAACCGAACATCTCCCTGAACTTGGGATTTGCATAAGAAAATGAGCCGTCAGGCTGGATCATCACCATGCCGAAGGGTGAATTCTCTGCGAGTCTCTGAAACCTCTGTTTCTCAAGGGTCAGAGTTTCCTCTGCTCTGTTCTGCTCGGTAACGTCGCGAAAGCTCCACACTCTTCCGACTACTTTATCTCCTATCCTTTGCGGCTGAGAATGACACTCGAAAACTTTGCCGTCCTTGAATTGGAGCACGTCGGAGCTGTCTAGCTCCGGCTGGTTATACAATTCCTTCACCTTCTCAAGAAAAGCTTCAGGATTCGTCAACTGGGACGGTACAAACGCCAGGGCCTTGTCATCATCCCGGGACTCCAAGACATTCTGTGGGATTTGCCACATTTCAACGAATCGCTCATTAAAAACGACTATCTTCCCTTCGATGTCGACCACGAGAATTCCGTCGGCTGTAGACTCAATGGTTGAATGAAGAAGAGAAAGAGACTTCTTGAGTTCCTCCTCGCTTTGCCTGCGGCTACGGATATCGCGCTGAGCCATCACATAGAGGACGATTACTGCACCCCCAACAAGAAAACAGAGGATGAGAGCAACGTAGCCAGTCTTCCCCACCAAAGGATTGACAAACTTCCCAGAGATCTCTTTAACGCTATATAAGGAAACAAGCCTCCATCCCGGGCAGTTTTCAAGGCTCATTTCATGGATTAGGTAACCTTCCCCGGAGTTGTCCACTGCATGATTGTCACCTCTTGTCTCCAATCCGGTCCAATCCCATGGTCCTTCGCCGAATTGCTGTGTTTGCTCTATTTGGGACAATTCTTCGGGTGATAGTCTCCACAAGAGTCTCAAAGTCCAGTCTTCCCTGTTGGAAACAAATATCATTCCACTCTTGTCTACCAAAAGTTCAGTTCCGGTTCTGACGCGTGAGAACTCTGAGTCAAGACCCTGGGTTGAGACTTTTATGACTGCTACTCCTATGGGTCTGCTGCCGTCAGCCCCGTACACCGGTTGGCTGAAATAAATCCCTCTTATCCCTGAGGTCACACCCACGGCCAGGTAAGTGCTCGGTCTGCCTTGAATGGCTTCAATGAAGTACGGACGAAAGGAATAGTTGCGCCCAACAAAGCTGTCCGTCTGATTACGGTTACTGGATGCTATTGTCTTCCCTGAGCTATCCATAAGATAACCGATATCGTAGGCAAGGTTTTCCGCAAAATGGTCGAGGATCCGGTGAGCTACTAAAAGGGACTCTTCATTTTGGTTTAGCAGCGCTTCTCGAATCTGTTCAAACCCAGCTAAAATCCGGGCCTGGCTCTGATTTAGCAAGATGAGGTCGAGAACATTGTCCTTGAGCGCTTCACTTGTATTAGTCAGCTCTCTTTTGATCTCTCTTGCGGCGGATTCCCTTGCGGAGTGATATTGGAGATATCCCCCCGTTGCTGTGGAGAGCAGGGCGAATATCGCTAATATGAGGACGATTGTCCGAACGTTCATTTGGAATTCCTCTTCGAAAGGGAGGTACTATGGGTCACTTCATTTCCAACTCTTCATGAACTGAATCTTGTGGTGACATGCACGTTACCTGAAGGACCGCAGCTTGTGCTTGAAAATTCTACAATTTGTCATGTAGTCAAGGGCGTTTTGTTAACAAAAAAGCGTCGCCTACGAATAATATACCATCTGTATAAGCCGAGTCAAAGCCGCTCTATCGACCTGCGGATACCGTGGACAGGAAAGTCGGCAACGTAATAACCTACCACATCTTAACGTCAATCCACGATTTTAAGTTTATTTCGTCTTAGGAAGATGATGTTTGAGTCGGTATTGGTTTCACAGCAATTTCGTACGGAGTCCGTTTCAACTCACGGACCTTACTTTCAGCCTGAGCCAAGGCTACAATCAAATTATTCTCAATTTCTACTCTGAATCCCTCATAAGAATCACGCTCGAGTCCTTTGGGGACTATAGTTGGCTTTCCGAACCCAATCACTATTGTGCTGAAAGGAAGCGGCAAAATCATGCGGTCCCAGGAGCGGAATTGGATGTGCCTGGTCGTCCAACTAACTACGGGAAGTACGGGGTTGCCGGTCTCCCTTGCCAACGATACTATGCCCATCTTGACTTTGTAAGCCGGTCCTCGGGGCGCATCAACCGCCAAACCAGAACAACAGTTCTTGAGCTTAACGGTTTCGATCATTTCCAAAAGAGCTTCCTTGCCATTGAGTGATGAGGAGCCCCTGGCGGTTTCATATCCCCAGCCTCGGACGCATCCGTTCACCAGGTCGCCGTCCCATGAGCGGCTGACCATAGCCACTCCGCCATAGCGTCGGAAATAATAAGCCGGGTAAAGCGCGGTACCGTGAAAGCCGGCAACCACGAAAGCCCCATGTTCTGTAACCTGTTCTTCGTATTCCCGGTTGAGAAATATCTTTCTGGTCGTCAAAGACACGAGCTTGAAGTAGATTCTGGTCGCCCATGGCAACAGTCGAAGCACAATCCGGAACCAGAGACGCTTACCTTTTTCTTTTTTAATTCCCTTAAAGGTGGATTTGTCCACTTTCACGACTGATTCCTGTGAATTCATGGATACACGGACCTGTTCGGGGCACCGACAAACGCCTGGACGATACAGGCATCGGGGAGATGCGCTAACACGTTGAATCGATATAGTCAAGTTATGGTTTTTGATATTATTATAATACCTTAAAGTTATTCATAAATATGCATTATTTGTGACCAGAACTGCCTTCACGGTAAAGTTTCTTGTGCCGCTTACGAACTTCAGGGTCGATCTGGATACAGCCTCTGTGGGTCTCGCGATATTGCTCTTAATTCTTTTTCCCCTGAAAAGAGAAAACCGAGGTCTTTATGAGACCAACGACTTGCTCTCCGTTTGGTCGGTTGTTGCCCGACTCTTGACCCACTTGACCCAGCCTGTCGACTCATGCGAACTATTGTTGGGAGTGCACCCGAAGCAAGAAACTCGTCATTATTGATAGGGGTAGGAACAGCCGGTTAAACCCGGCCGCTCCCCCCTCCGAACCGTACGTGCGGATCTACCGCATACGGCTCTCCGGTCGGTGGTTCACCTCCGGGAGGATTGACAGGCTGAGGCATGG
>Ga0247840_10002008_pt1 | contig 37306 bp, 27 predicted proteins | sample LaCruzMarch2015__FD_192404 | JGI IMG/M metagenome (GOLD analysis project Ga0247840, IMG submission 192404) | Freshwater microbial communities from meromictic Lake La Cruz, Castile-La Mancha, Spain - LaCruzMarch2015_17m | ecosystem: Environmental > Aquatic > Freshwater > Lake | place: Spain...
GGCTCTTCCTGATCTGGAAAAAGGTCATCACCTGGCACGTCCCCGCGGCGATGCTGGGGACCCTGTTCGTGGCCGCGACCCTGGGGCACCTCGCCAACCCGGAGCGCTTCACCGACGGGACCTTTCAAATCCTGTCGGGGGCGGCCTTCCTGGGCGCCTTCTTCATCGCCACCGACTATGTCACCTCGCCGGTCTCGAAGACCGGGCAGTTGATCTTCGGCTTCGGGGTCGGGCTGCTCACCTGGATCATCCGCAGCTTCGCCGGCTACCCGGAGGGGGTGGCCTTCGCGGTCCTGCTGATGAACTCATTGACCCCCATCATCGACCAGTACACCCGGCCGCGCCGGTTCGGACGGACCCGCCGGGGCGAGCCGCTGGCACCCCAGGGGGACAAATGAACAAGAACAGTTCTCTCTATCACGGCCTGGTCCTGGGGGCCTTCTGTCTGGGCTTCGGGCTGCTGCTCGCCGTCACCGACGCCCTGACCGCCAAGGACATCGCCGCGCGGGCCATGGAAGACCGGCAGAACTCGCTGGCCGCGGTGATCCCCGACGCCATCCATGACAACAACCCGGTCGTTGACACCATCCTTCTCGACGTCGCCAAGGACGAGGGGCTGACGGTCTATCTCGCCAAGAAGGACGGCTTGGTCACCGGTGTGGCCTACGAGGTCAGCGGCATCGGCTATGCGGGTCGGATCAAGCTGATGCTGGGGGTCGGCGCCGACGGGCGGGTCCTGGGTGTGCGGGCCCTGGCCCACAAGGAGACCCCCGGACTCGGTGACAAGATCGAGATCAAGAAAGGCGACTGGATCGAGCGCTTCACGGGCCTGAGCCTGGGCCATCCGCCGATCGAGAAGTGGAAGGTCAAGAAGGACGGCGGCCAGTTCGACCAGTTCAGCGGGGCCACCATCACCCCTCGCGGCGTGGTCGGGGCCATCCGCGAGGGTCTGGTCTTCTTCGACGCCCGCAAGCAGGAGCTGACCCAACCGCAGCCCCCCCAGAAAGTGAACGAGGTACGCTGAGATGGCAACCGGATACGGCAGAATCGCCCGCGACGGACTCTGGGACAACAACGGGGTCCTGGCCATGCTGCTCGGCATGTGCCCGACCATGGCCATGACCACCAGCGCGACCAACGGCCTGGGCATGGGGCTGGCCACGGCGGTCGTCATGGCCGCCTCCGGGGGCCTGGTCGCCACCTTCCGCGACTACATCACCCAAGAGGTGCGGATCCCGGTCTATATCCTGATCGTCGCCTCCATGGTGACCTTGGTGGACCTGACGATGAACGCCTACATGCACGACCTCTACAAGGTGCTCGGGCTCTTCATCCCGCTGATTGTCTCCAACTGTCTGCCGCTGGCGCGACTGGAGTCCTTCGCCTCCAAGGAGCCGGTGCTGCCGTCGCTGGCGGACGGGGTCTTCATGGGCCTGGGCTTCACGCTCGCCTTGACCGCCATCGGCGCGGTGCGCGAGATCCTCGGCGCCGGCACCCTGTTCGCGGACGCCTCGCTACTGCTCGGCCCCGCGTTCAGCTTCATGGAGGTGCGGGTCATGCCGGAGACGATGGGGACCCTCATGATGATCCTGCCCCCGGGCGGATTCCTGGTCACCGGGTTCCTGGTCGTCGGCAAGCGCATGATCGATGTGGCCGGCGGTAAAGCCATCCAAATGGGCGGCGCCCACGCCGTCTGACGCCTCCCCAAGGGATCGATGCGATGAAGGTTCAACTCGTTTACGCCAACCCGGCACGCCAGTTCTGGGTCTATGTGGAGGTGCCGGACGGCGCCACGGTGAGAGACGTCGTGCTGCGCTCAGACGTGCTGCGGCAGTTTCCGGAGATCGATCTGGAGCAGCAGAAGCTGGGGATTTTCGGCAAGCTCACCCCCTTGGATGCACCGGTAGCGGACGGTGACCGGATCGAGATCTATCGCCCGCTGGTCGCCGACCCCAAGCTGGTGAAACAGCGCGGCAAGGCGGGCAGCGAGGCGACTTAAGACGCGGCGGTGCCCCTAAGCCCGCCCGCCACGATGACCGTAAGACGCGCATTTGGCGGCGCCTTCATTACTCCGGCCACCCTGTTGGACGGGAGCTCGCTGGTCCGCACAGCGGACCCTACGGGCTTAGTAAATCCTGGGGGCCTTGATCCCAATCTCCAATGCCACGTCATCTTGCGTCACGACCCCAACGGGGTCGTACATACCAGCCCAGGGCAACGCCCTGGGGATGGCGTTATATTGCTCCGGCAGCCCTGTAAGGGCGTGACATAGATGCCCTCTGGATGTCACGCCCTTACAGGGCTGAACTCAACTGCACCTCGAACCCAGGGCGTTGCCCTGGGCTGGTATGTCGCGCCCCTTCGGGGCTTGAATCGGCGGCGAGATTAGCCGAAATGCCGTACCAGTACCGCACGATGCAAATCCTCGGACTATTGACCGCACCGCGACCGTAGGGTGAGCCGTGCGCACCATGGCGCCGACCGAGACCCTGGCCGCAGCGATCAACCGCAGCCTCTCAAGATGCGCACGGCGCACCCTACGCCAATGGTCCGAGCAACTGCGTCAGGTGGTACTAGCCGTCGCCTGTCGAGGCAAGACCAAGCTCGCTCAGTGCCGCCTTGAACTCCTCGATCTGCTGCGCGGAGAGCCCCCCCGGCGGACTGACATCGACATTCACCCGCACGGTCAAGGCACCCGAGTTGACGAACTTTGCCAGGACCTTGGTGTAAAAGTTCATCCACTTCTGCGGCGGTACCTGGCCCGACCAGTTGATCCCCGGGTTTGCTGGGGGCACCTTGCGCCGGTCGACCGGGCCCGTCTCCTGGCGCTTGACCCCAATCCGGACCGTCGCCCTGGTGATGCCGCAGGCCGCGGACACCGTGTAATCGCCCTCCTCGTCGCCCGCGCGGAACACGCCGGCCTCAGTCATCTCCCCACCGGTCGCCGACCAGTTCAAGGCCCCTAGCGGATACTCCTGGCCGTGCTGGTCCAGGCCCTTAAATGTGAAGGCCAGGCTCTTGCCTGGCTCGACGCTTGCGTGATCGGGGCGAACTTCCAGGTACTTGAGCGCCGGCGGCTCGATACGTTTCTTAGCCTCCTCGGCAGTGACGATGAACATATCGTCGCTGAACTCGACTTCCGCCGAGTCGATATCATGCTCAAAGAAGAATGGATCGTAACGCCCATCCGCGGTCTTACCGGCATAAGCGATCACTCCGCTGGCCACCCCGCGGGCGATGGTGTCCTTGAGCTTGTCGATGACAAGCAGTCGCGGGAACCGGGGCGAGGCGAAGAAGGCATCCCTGACGGCCTTGGTGCTCCATTCGGTCAGGGCCGGCGGCCAATTACGGACCAGGAAATTCGCGTGCACGCTTTCCACGGCCTGGTCGTCCTGACGCAAGCGCCCGAGGATGAGCCCGGCCAGACTGTCCGCAGCGCTGGAGTGCACCAGACCGAGGTCGATCGTGCGGATCTGATTGTCGCGCCCCAAGAGTCCGATCGTCTTGTAGGTACGCCAGACCGCCTCCCGCAGGTCCCGCTCAGACTTCTTCAGGCTTTGGGCCAGTTGATGCCTCTGGGCCTCGTCCAGGCGGTCGGACTCCTCCTCGTCGATGTCCTGCCAGGCCAGCAGCTTACGTGCCTCCTCCAAGAGCCCTGCGGCCGCATCGGGGATGGACCAGATCAGCGCGCTCTTGTAGGTGCGGCCGGAGTTCCCATAGTCGCGCGTGACCTGCTCGATGAAGGCCAGCGTCTGCGCATCGCCCAGCCCCTGATCCGGCGCCAGGACCACAATGGCGATGACTGGGCGGTCCGGGACCTGATTGCTGCGCTCCGGGAAATAGACCCGCTCGACGCCCCCCTGACTGGCGAAGACCTTCTGGACCTCAGTCCTCACCCGCTCATCAATGCGCGGCGGCTTGATGTTGGCCCGGCGGTCGGACAGGAGCTTGTTGAGGTTCGGCGTCAGGCTGAAGCGATACCGGTTGTTATGGCTGGTGAGGAAATAGCAGTTGGTTTGCAGTTCCTCCAGCACCGTCTCGACGTTGCCGATCTCAAGACCAGGCTCGGCGACCGCCAGGCGAATCTCCGCCAGGCTCGCCTCCTTGTGCTGCTGTCCCCCGCTCGACTCGAAGAAGATACTGGTGGCGACCTTGCGGTGCAGCCGCGCCTTCTTGATGGTGTCCACCGCAGCGCTGTCCAGGCGTATCGCGAACGAGTCCGGCTTGCCGATGATGTCGGTGGTGATCGCGCCCTCAAGGCGATCCTCGCCCAATTGCTCGAACATGGCGCGGCGGAACAGCGGATCATCGAGCGGGGCCGTACCCAGACCGATCAGACCGTCCCGATGGGCACCCTTGAATCCGCTCAGATAGGCGTTCGACACCCATTGCGCCAGCAGCCGCAACATGCCGCGGGTCTGCTGAAAGCGGGGCAGCGTTTGCCACTTGCGCTCGAAGACCGAGAGCACGACCGGATGGAAGGGGTAGGTCGCGGCGAACTGGCGGCGCCCATCATCGACGGGGAATTCGGCGGGGATCGATTGGCGATGCTCCAGCAGCCAGTCCGCATAGTCATTGCAAGTGGCCAGCGCATCCTTCGTGAGCAGCACCCGCCCGTCCTGGCCCACCGCCCGCAGGTCCCACTCGAAGAGTCGACGGCGGATGATCTCAGAGGTCTCGGCCTCGGCCGACATCACCACCGGCTTACCCAGGCGGTCCAGCATTTTCTTCAAGCGGTCGTAATCCGACTGGTCTTCCGCCGTCATCTCCATCTCGGAGGCCGGAATCGATACCACCAGGACACAATTGCGCTGCCCGCGCGCCGTCTCGGACAGGTTGTGCAGAAACTCATAGAGTTGGGCCGCGAGTCCGCTCTTGCGGCTGCGACTGACATAGTTCATCAGCTCGTCCATGAGGATGAGTGCGGGCTTCTCCTTGGGCAGGAAATCGCGGATGACATCGCCCGCCGGGGCCGTGCCCTCCTGGTCGTGGCGCGCGACCTTTTCAAAGGCCGCCGCGCCGCCCAGTTGGAAGGCGATCTCGCCCCAGGGCGTCAGGCGTTTCGGGGTGCCGTCGTCCCCGCCGCGCCCCCGGATGGAATCGAATTCGGTGCCGACGAAAACGGCGGTGGCCGCCGCCGGTACCGCACTGACCCCCGCGGCCCGGAGCAGCGTTTGGACCCCCGTCCATCTGGATGCCTGCGGGCCGTGCTTCGCCAGGTGATAGACCAGGGTCTCGGCATGGGTCTTACCGCCGCCGAACTGGGTCGCCATATTGAACACGGCCGAGGTTTCCGTGACCTCGCCCGCGAGGCGTCGAATGACCTGAGAGGCCAGCAGGATCAGACTCTTGGTGAGATAGGTCCGGTCGAAAAAACGCTCCGGGTCCTGGTAGTCCACGGCGGCGCGGCCGTCCCGGACGTGATCCAGATGAACGGCGAATTCAGCGGCATCGAGCGGCCGGCCCTCGCGCAGATCCTCGCGCGGCGTTGCAACCTTGTACCAGGGTTTGATAGCCATCAGGCCACCCGCAACGTGAGGTGATCGGTCTGCTGGGCCGCATAGAACAGAGCGGCGCTGATGTCAGCGTCTTCGAGATATGGGTAATCTTCCAGTATCTCTTCACGCGACGCGCCAGCCGCGAGCATGTCGAGTACGTCCTTGACCCGAATTCGCATCCCGCGCAGGCAAGGACGGCCACCGCAGACCTGAGGGTCCATCGTAATCCGCTCCAATTGGGTCATATCAGTTTCTCGACAGTTGGTACTTGGCTAATGCGCTGGCCGAATCCGTACGCGATCCGAGGTTACCGTCAGTATGGCTCCCTGAATCAACGGGCTTTCAAATCGCTGCAATACGTTGACGCAATACGGTCCTTGCTGACGACCGGGAATGTTCACCAACCGGATGATACCGCAGTGGGGTTTGCCGTAGACAATGGCCAACTCGCCAAAATCCTTGTCGAGGGTTATCAGCACGCGGCCATCCCCATACGCACTGTGCATGATCGCCTCGTCGCCCGGGTCCGGTTCCAACTCGCCCGTCCAGCGAACGTCGTGCCCCGCGGCGGCCAATGTCGCGACCACGCCGCCCCAAACACAGGTGTCCAGCAGGACCTTCATGCCGCCGCGCTGACGATCAGGGGCTCGACCCGCTCATGCTCAACCATCCGGTGGGCGTAGGCCAGACACGCGAGTATGTCCTCCCGCTCCAGCCAGGCGTAGCCCTCCAGAAGGGTGTCGAGGTCGTCCCCAGCCGCGAGCATTCCCAAGACATGCTCCACCGCCAGCCGACGCCCACGAATGATCGGCTTGCCACCGAAGATCGCCGGATTGATGGTGATGCGCTGTAACAGTTCATCGTTATTCATGAGATTACTCGTGCATTTAATGAATAGTCGCTCAGTCGACGGCCATCAGCGTATCGAGCGCCGCCCAAGGGTCCCGCACTGGAGGTCGAGGCTTTAGCCGGACCAGCGCCGCGCAGGAAGCGATGCCGACCGGCTAAAGCCTCGACCTCCGGTCTCCTTGCGGTGCGAACGATGATCGATGCCGCTCAGTCCTCGCGTCGCATCGCCTCCATCAACTCATCAAAGGTCTCCTGACACACCGGAATCCGGCGGCGTGCCAACGCGTCGATGAACTCCGCGCGCGACAGACCCGCGATCTCCGCCCCTTTTCCCTGGGACACGCACTGTTGAGCATACAACTGCGTCGCCGCCTCAATACGCATCTCCTGGTCGAACCCGTTCGGTGCCCGACCGAGCGCGGACAGCAGATCTTCACCCAGTTCGATCGATTCGGTCGCCATGTTGGTTTCTCAAAAGCCGAGCGATTTCTTACGCGCCAGGACCCCATCGACCCAGCGCTTCTCTTCGGTGTGGGCAGGGTAGAGCGCGGAGAGTGCCTGGGCAAGCCCCCAGAAGCGCTGGTCGCGGCCGGCGCCGTCCTCCACGAGGAATCGTTTGAGTGCCTCGCCGCGGCCGGCGGCGAACAGGATCATGCCCTGGTGGATGCGGTCCAGGGCCGTCTCGCCGGCCTTGGGGGCGCCGGTGAGGCCCCAGCCGGCGTCCTCCTCAATGTCCTTGAGTTCGGCGAACAGGTCGCCCTGAACCGGCTTCTTGTGGCCGCGTCCGCGCGTCGGGGTCTGCGCCTCGCCCTTGCCGAACAGGTGTTTGGTGCGCTCGGAGACCGGCAGCAGTCGGGCCTGATCGCCCTTGATCTCGACCAGGTGCGGCAATTCTTCCAGGTGAGCGCCGAGGCCCTGGGCGATCTTGCGGGCGGCGTCGTATTCCAGGGTGAATCCGCCTTTCAGCTTGCCCTTGGCCACGGGTTCTTCGTCTTCCCCTGCCTCGCTGAACAGATCGTCCTGACCCGCCGGCGCATCGGCGTTCGTCCCCGCGTTCAGCGTCCATAACCACATGGCGGTGAGCCGCGCATCCGGCTCGAAACCCGCGGTATCGGCCCCGGCGAAGACCAGCGAAAGGGCCTCCTTGGCGACTGCCGCCCAGACCTGCTCCAGGTACTCCTTGAGCGTCACGGTCTCGCCGCTGGCCTTCTCCACCCGGGCATAGCGCGAGAAGACCTCCAGGGCCGGGCCGAGACAGGCGAAGATCGCGTCCGCGCCGACGACGCCCTCCTCGGCCAGCCGGGGCATCCAGTCGTGGATACGCACCGGCAACTCGGCCAGCACGTCGCGCCAGGCGCCGATGTCATCGGTGCGGACTGAGCCGTCGGGGTGTTCGCGCGGGCGGCAGACCAGATGGACGGAGGAGGCGAGGCGCGATTGGCCTTGGGCCGAGACGCGATTCTCCAACTCCGTATCGATCGGCCAAGAACCGGTAATGATCCAGCCGGCATCGACCACGGCCTTCAGAATGGCCTCCCAACTGGCCGTCGTCTTGCTGGCAAATACAATCGTTCCGATGGCATCCGGCTTGGCGATTCGTCGGCCTTCCGCAAATGCCTTGGTCAACTCGCTTTCGTAAAACGCGATATCGTGCGTGGTGTTGCTCAGCTCGTGCGTCCGGTCTACGACGATTTCGGCATCCTTGGGAACGGCGGATTCCTTGAATAAATCCGGGTGAACGTGACCAATGCTGCGGCGCAGCCACACATAGAAGAAGTCGGAGAGATAGGCGTAAGGAACAGCATCATAATAAGGTGGGTCAGTCACGAAGGCGTCCGCACAATCGCTCGGTAGCGTATGCGCCGCGGCTGAAGCCTCTTGCGCGACCCCCACTGTCGAGATAACCGCTTGGCGCTGGATGAACTCCAGCATCGTGTCAAGTGTCACGGAATAGTTGCCGGCCGCGTCGGAGAAGACTTGCGGCTCCGCAAAATCCCAAATCATCGGTACCGCTTGCCTGCCAAAAAGGTTCCGAACCTGTGTCTTGGTCGCCTCCCATCGGCAAAGTGAATTACAGATGTCGGTCCATCGGCTGATCGCCAACCCCAGTATCGTCTGAACCGCCGCTGACATTCCATCCGCAGGCCGCTGCTCGGCAGCCGCCCTCACCAGTGAAACGTAGGTAGTGAGCGCCAACAATTGGCGGGGAGAGAACAAATCTCCCCACACCGTCATTCCATAGATAGGAACACTGATTCGCCTGATTCCGTTGAGAGAGATTTCCTCGCTTGGAGACAGGCTCAGACTGCCACCGTGGGCCATTTTCCTCCGCTTCAGCTCGTCATCAGCCTTCTGAGCCGCCATCAGGTCAGCCGGAATGGGCAACCGAAAGGATCGTCCCGGCTCATTGTCGCGCGATGCAACAATCGCCAGCAGTCTGGCATCTGCTGTTCCACCACGCCTGTCCTTCAACTGTTTGCGCACGTTCGCAACCGCTGTCGTATATCCGCAGCACGGGCATGTCGCAGAACCGCGTTTGACGGTACCATCCAGATCCGGGTCTTGGATCTGGTATGATGGGTCGTCGTTATCCAACCAGCCATCGCGCGCTTTGCGGATGATCCGAAAGTCCACCCGCTTGGCCTCGGGTCTGGGCGCCAACTGCAAGGCAATGGAGCGGGTGGACTTCTTCGCCAACCAAAGCGAACGGATCAGCGGAACCTCAGCCCCGCATCCCGGCCCCTCACATTGAATGGTCCGCGCCCACAGATAGGCAATGGGCGTCGCCCCGTCCGGGTCCTTGGGATAAAACTCGGCCAACTCTTTCTCGGCCTCGCGCTTGATCCACTCGCCCCATTTGCGGACCTCATCGGCGAGCCGCTGCCCGTACTTGGGGATGTATTCGAGCACGACCTTGTTGAGCAGCACGGCCACCGGATTGAGGTCACTGGCAAAGGCATCCGCCCCCACCCGCAGCGCCTCCAGCGGGATGGAGCCGCCGCCGGCAAAGGGATCGACCACCAGCGGGCGGGTTCCGGGCACCCCACCCAGAGCCTCATGTGCCGCCTGGGTCAGGGCGCGACTGGTGGCGAGATACGCGGGGACGGTGGAGTTGTCCCAGTTGGCGAAGTCGGCGATGAAGTCGAGTAGCGCCCGGCGCAACACCAGCGGGTCTGCGAGCCGGTCGGGGTCCTTCTGGGTGGCAACCATCCGCGAGGCACTCTCAGGGCTGGCAAGCCGCAGGTGCTCCCGCGCCCAGTCGAGCATCCGCTCCTTTGCCACCCGTGTGAATGCCTCCGGACAAAGGTCATCCGCCGGGTCCGGCCACAGCGCCGCGCAGATCACCGCCCGGCAGGCGGCCAGCGGACGCCGCGCCCACCAGATATGCAGGGTCGAGATATGCCCGTGCCGGATCGACTTCTCGCGCCGCGCATGGGCGGAGATGCGCTTGATCGGCAGATCGACCTCGATCAGGCGTTTGGGGTAACGATGGTTCAATGATCATCTCGCAAGTTGTTCGAGTTGTGACAGCCAGGCGTCAAAACGCGGGCAGGCGGTCCGGATGGCCGGCAGGCCGATCTCCATCGCCAGCAGAGGGCCATAGAAGGTCTTGTCGTAGCGCTGGTTCAGATGATCGTGAAATAGGGTGTTCAACCGCTTCGACGGTGCGGTCTGCGGACCGTCGTTGACCTGTTCGGCACCCCCGCAGGCGACGAGGACGCTCTCCATCACTGCGCCAAGCGGGGGACTTTCCAGGTACCGTGCGAGCGCGGGCGGCGCCGAGAACAGCAGCGCCTCGAACTCGTACACCTGGACGTAAGGAAACAGGTGACGCGGTTGGTCCAGGCTCAGGCTCATCCGCCGACACAGCGCATCGGGTGTCTCACCCGGCTCCCGGCCCTTGAAGCCATAGAAATCATACAGCGTGGTCACGAAGTCGAACGATGGCAGCAAGCGCCGGACCTCGTTGCGGAAACGCTCGATGCCGATGGCCCCACCGGTGGCGTTTGGACCCGACACGTTGCGCTTGGTCACGACGATCTTGGGCTCCACATGAACGGCGAACGCCGTAAGATGGGGCCTGAGCACCTCGCGACAGAATTCGTACTCCGTGGGGCCTTCGACTGAAACCGCCAGTCTTACCGTCACGGCGTCCCCCCCAGAATGTTCTTCTCCCACAGCTCGCCAATCGCGTAGTCGTCGAGCCATTGCTCCACCTCCTTGGCCTCAAGTCGGCGGAAGCGGGAGGCGTCCGCCACCCGGTCGACGACGATGAGGTCTTCCCAGGAGAACTGATTGGCGAGTGTCACCGATTGGGTAGAGGCAATGATCTGGGTCTTGCTCGCCGCGGTGCGCATCATCCCGGCGAGGAGTTGTAATGCATAGGGGTGCAGACCGAGCTCGGGCTCATCCAAGAGGAGGATGGTCGGAAGCCGGGGTTGCAGCAGCAGGGTCGCGAGACAGATGAAGCGCAGGGTGCCATCGGAGAAGTCACTGGCGTCGAAGGTATCGTCAGCCCCCCGGTGCCGCCAGCGCAGCCGGATCAGGCTCAGGTTGCCGTTCTCGGGCTCAAGGACGAAATCCTGAAAAAAGGGTGCGACCCGCTGGATCGTCTGGACGATCAACCGGTAGGCGAATGTCTCGCGAATCGAGCGCAGGAAGGCCGCCAGATTGTCCGCTTGGGGAAGCAGGATGTCGGTCTCGCCGATGCGTCCCGGCTGCTTTACCTTGGCGGATTCGCTGGTGTCGTGAAAGTGGTAGACCTTCCAGTCGCTCAGATAGGCCGCGACTTGACCCGCCGGCGCTCCCGTAGTGGGCCGATTGGGTAGACCGGATTCCCGTGCCCCGGCGGCTCCGAGTTGGTAGCCCCTGGTGACTCGCAGAAGATCGCCCTTGTCCTTGGAGTAGCGAAGGGTTTCATTCTGTAATAAAAGGCCACCGGCGGCATCCGGGGCCAGGGTCAATGAATAGTCATGCAGCGTAAACTCAACATCGATGTGAATCGCTTCCGTGCGTTTGCGACCGAAGAACAGCAGCTTATCTGCGCCGAGTTGTTGGGAAACGTAGAACTGCAGGTTCTTGTGCAGAATCTGGTTAACGAACCGGAAGACCCCGATAAAGTTAGACTTACCGGCGCCGTTGGCACCGATCAGGATGTTCAGGTCCTTCAGCCGCACGTCGAGTTGCTCGATGGACTTGAAACCCGCCACCCGCAGCCGGTCGAGTCGTTCGCGGTCACTCATGGTCTCTTGCCTATTCATTGCGCTCCGCGATTCCGGCGGTGATGATCTGCTCCGCGCCGACATGGTAGTGTTCGATCTGAACCACCGGTTGCCAACCCAGGCGCGCCGGGTCCTGGACCAGATGGACCTTGGGCGTTGTCGCACAGGTGAACACCGCGTAGAGCCAGTAATCCCGCTTCAGGCGTTCCGCGGTCTTGTACTCGTTGCTCGTCAGGGCGATTTCCCCCACCGCGGCGCGCCCCTTCACCTCGATGAAGCGGACCTCGACGGCCGTCGCGGGGTCTTCCTGGTGCGGCCGGCGGGAGATCAGATCAAAGCCGCGGTTCTCCTGCTCCACGCTCTCCACCACCCAACCGCGGGCAGTCTCATGGGCGATGACCGCTCTGACGGCGATCCGCTCGATTTCTTCATCCCGCACCATGGGGGCAATGGCCGGCGATTGGCGCTCGGGATGCGGCAACACCCAGGCCCGGCCGTGATGCTGGATATCGGCGATGGTGCAGTGCCGCTCGCGATCAAGGTCAGCCAGCCGGGATTCGCGCCGGTGATTCAGCTCATCGAGCCGTTCCTCACTCCGCTTGAGCGCCGGCCGGAGATTGACCTCGCCCGCCTCGGTGCGCAGATGCAGGTCGGCGTACTTCAGACTTTCCCGGTTGATCAACGCGTTGAGACTGATCTCCAGATGCCGGCGGACGGTGTCCGTCTCCTTGAGACGTTCGCCCGCGACCTCATGGAGCAGCGGATCCAGCGCTTGCTCGATCAATGCTTGCTTGACCTGGACGTCGCTCGCGAAGGTCGCGCCGTCAGGGATTGTGTGCCCCGATTCACCTGCTACCAGGTCGAGAAACAGGGTTGGCTGCCGGCAGTTGAGCCGACCATCCGCCTCCGACTCCACAACGAAAATGCGGCGATGCACGACGTTTCCGCGGCCGTCTTTGACGGCGCCGGAGAAGCAATCGAGCCGGGCCGGTGAGGACCGGTGGATGTCATAGAAGACCGCGCCCCGCTGTAAGTCTTCGCCAGTCTTCCCGGCCAGGTCCTCGCGCACCGCCTCGAATAGCGGATGTCCGGGCGTGACCCATTCCAGGGTCGCGTCAAGCCCCAGGAACGACTTGTCGAAGACGATCTGACCATAGTCCCGGCCCAACCGACCGAAACGGGGTTCCAGGCGCTCTCCGACACCCCAGAGACCGCGGGGCACCTTGCCGATCTGATAGATGTGGGGGTCTTTGCGCGGTCCCTTGGTGCTCACTGCCTTCGTGCTCAGACCACAGATCGGGCTCGCCTCGAGAAAGAATGCCTCGATCACCTCGGGCACCAGGCGTCGCTCCTTGGCCGCCGCGGACCGACCGATGATGGCCGAGAGATTGAGTTCGCGCTTGGCCAGACCCTCCAGGGTGGAATGGGTGATGGAGCGGAAGCGTTCGGTGTCAACTTCCTTGACGATTCGCTCCTTGATGGTAGCCTCCGACTGGTTGCGGGCATACATCTCGCGCACCATGCGCTCCAGGAAGTTGACCGGGAACACTTCGCCCAGGACGTTGAAGACCGAACCGGTCTGTTGGGGGTCCAGGTCGTCCTCGATGCGCTTGATACGCTCGAAGAGCTTGGCCATGACGCGGCCCTCGCGGGTGCTGATCGCCACGAAGTTGATGATGAGACAATCCTTGTCCTGACCGTAGCGATGGATACGGCCCATGCGCTGCTCGAGGCGCACCGGGTTCCATGGGATGTCGTAGTTGATCATGAACCAGCAAAACTGGAGGTTGATCCCTTCGCCGGCCGCCTCGGTCGCCACCATGACCTGGGCCGACTCGCGAAAGGCCCGCTCGGCGTGAATGCGGGTGCCGGGGGTGTCCCGGTCGCCGATCTTCATGCCGCCGTGGATTTGGGTGACGGTGAGGCCCCAGGCGACGAGCTTACCCACCAGGTAATCGAGCGTCTCCTTGTGTTCGGTGAAGATGAGCAGCTTCATCTTGGGGTCGCTGAAGACCCCTTGTTCGGTGATGACGGCCTGGAGCTTGGTGAGCTTGGTCTCGATGGCTCGCGCTTCCAGTACGCCCGCCTCAGTGATCAGCCTGGTCAACCGGGCGATCTCGTCGCGTAGTGAGGCGGGGTCGATGCTCGGTACTATCTCCTCCAGGCGCAGCATGAGGTCCTGCTGTTCGTCGTCGGGCAGATCCTCGAAGTCCTCTGGAATGCGCTTGAGGATTTGTTCCTGCCGATAGGCGTTCGGATCGGCCAGGATGCGCTCGCGCGTCGCCTTCATGCGCGTAAGGCTCAAGCGGACCGCGTAGACGCTGGAGGCAAAGCGGCGCTGGAGCATGGCCATGGTGAAGCCGAGCGCCCGGCCGCGGGCACTGTCGTCCTCCGACGCCTTGATGGACTGATCTTCGACGTAGCGCGTCAGTTCGTCGTAGAAATCCATCTCTTCGGGGTTGAGCTTGAACGGTGCCGTCTGGACCTTGCGGCGGGTGAAGAGTTGGTGCACTTCACCCGTTTCCGGGTCGGGGAAGGAGACGAGCGCCTCCTTGATCCGCCGGAGATAGAAGGGCGCCTCATGTTCCCGCATCGCCTCTTCGAGACTGGTGATGTCGCCATACACGTCCTTGTCGAGCAATTCCAGGAAGAGTCTGAAGTTCTCCGGATCGCCTTTGTGGGGCGTAGCGGTCATGAGCAGGAAGTGGTCCGTCATTGCGGATAGATGTTCCCCGAGCTGATAGGCCAGGGTCTTCTTGTCCGCGCTGTAAGCGCTCATCTTGTGGGCCTCGTCCACGATGATGAGGTCCCAGTCGCTGCGCAGCAGGCTCTCACGGGCATCCTCGATGCGCGAGACCCAGGAAACCGAGGTCACGACCTGGTCGCGCTCCTGCCAGGGATTCATGCCGTAGTTGGCGCGCAAGGTGTCGCCGCGGATGACCTCGAACGACTCACGGAACTTGTCGCGCAGTTCGCGTTGCCACTGAAAGGTCAGGTTGGCCGGGGCGACGATCAGGATGCGGCGGATCAGGCCGCGGATCTTCAGTTCCTTGATCAGCAGCCCGGCCATGATGGTCTTACCGGCGCCAGGATCATCGGCCAGTAGAAAACGGATGCGCGGCACCCGCAGAAAATACTCGTAGACCGCCTCCAACTGGTGCGGGAGCGGATCGACCCGGGCGATGGAGAGGCTGAAATAGGGGTCGTACTCGTAGGCGAGCCCCAGGCGCATGGCCTCGACGCCGAGACGGAATCGCTTGGCATCGCCATCGAACGGGGCCTGCGCGGGAGGGGCCGTCAGGAGCGCGAGCTGTTCCCGGCTGAGGATCGGGTCGTGGAACTGTCCGGTCTCCAGGCCCTTTCCCAGAATCTGGGTCGAGCCCCCCATGGGGATCACCGCGACGACCTGGATCGGCTCGGGGATGACGGGGCCGCGGATGATGACGCCGGGCTTGAGGTTTGCGGGTTCCATTGATCCTAAGAAGAGTATTTGGCCGCAAATGAACGCAAATAAGCGCAAATAAATCTGCCGGTTCGCATCGTCGGGGGCGTCACCCGGACGGTAAACATGGAGCAAAGGCCAAATCTCTGATTATTTGCGTCAATTTGCGTTCATTTGCGGCTAAACTGCTTCTTCTGGGTTTATTCCTTGACTGGCCATGTTGAGCCGCCCGCTCCGTAGCCACTCACCGCGGGCCTCTCTGGGGGCGCGACCGGGCTACCAACGATGCCAGCGAGTGTAATCCGGTCCTTCGCTCAGGGCGAGTCCGATGCGGTGGCGCATGGCCATCTCGTCGGCGAAGCCGCCCGCGGTCTCGTTTGATCCCACATAGTAGAGGCGAAAGCCGCCGTCCGGCAGCGGCACGATGCAGGGCGTCCCCACCGCGAAGGCGTCCCAGCGGCCGGAACCGCATGGGGCGTGGGCAAAGACCGAACCGTCGGGCTCGGGTCCGGGTTGCCTGACCCACAGCACCCCGTCCTGTGAGGTGGCCAGTCCGATCGAGCGGTGGCCGTCGGCGGCGACGCCCTCGTAGAACATCAGATAGCGGCCGTCGTGGTGGATGACGTGCCGCGTGCCCACCCCCCCGGCATCGAAGGTCCCGGGCGCGCCGGCCCCGAATACCTCGCCCCGCTTGGACCAGTTGAGCCCGTCCGCCGACTCGGCCAGGCAGACGACGAAGCGCATCCGCACCGGGTCCAGGCTGTGGTACCAGAGGCGCCAGACCCCGTCGGGACACTCCAGGACCTGGGGCCAGGCGCACAGGGCCGCATCGGGCTCACCGGGCGCGCCGAGATCAAGCAAAGCACCCCGATAGGGTCCCTCGACGCGCGACCAGTGCCGGCCGTCGCGCGAGATGGCGCAGCCCGGACGCAGGTTCAGGCCCTTGACCGCGAACTGACCGAAGGTCTGGCGACTGTGGTCGCCGCCGAAGTACCACATCCAGTAGAGACCGTCACGCCGCTGCACGTCGCTCAGGCCCACATGGGCGGAGTCGAAACGCGCCGGGTCCGGGTGGGCCTCGAAGACGGCCCCGCCGGTCAGCGGCCCCGGCACCCGCTGCCAGGTCAGACCGTCGGCGGACTGGGCCAGACCGCAACGGCCGGTCGGCAGGTTGATCTCCCGATCGAACTGGGTATCGCGCCCGTAGTACCACATCCGCCAGGTCCCGTCCGGCCCGCGCAGCACCCGCGGCCCCGAGACCCGCTCGTCGTCCCAGGCGCCGGCCGGTCCAGGCCCGAACAGCAACCCCGCGGGGCGCTCGGAGGCGTCTACCACGTCGTCCTGATTTGCGTTCATTTGCGGACCTCTCCTCTTGCACTTGCGAGCGAGGCCCAAGCGCCCCGCCTCAGCGGGTAATGAGGACCGGATCCCCCGGACGCAAGCGCGAGAACAGGAACCGGGCGTCCGACCCGCGCAACCGCACGCAGCCGTGGGAGGCGGGGTAGCCCGGCAATCGGCCCTGGTGGATGAAATAATTGCTCTGGAACTGGATCGCATAGGGCATGGACGCCGGTCGCCCGTCGGGGCCGGCGTAGCGGTTGGAGACCTTATGGCGCTGCTTGCTCAAGACCCGGTATGAGCCCGCCGGGGTCCCGTAGCCGCGCCTCCCGGTGGACACCGGGCCGGTGCGCAGCACCTGCCCGCCCTCCGCAAAAGTGAAACGCTGGGAACCCAGATGGATGTTGAGCCGACGCGACGGGCCTGAAGGCAGGACCGGTTCTTTCTTGACGGGTGCCGACGACTCCCCAGGGGCTGGCCCGGCCGCCGCCTGACCGGCGGCGCCGTCCGGCGTTGCGGTCGCGCTCGCCGCGGAGTCGGTCGGTGCGTGCGTGGGGGCGCTCGCGAGCCCGGCATCCGCGGGTGGGGCGGCGACCGGTGCGGGTGGGCTGGTCGTCGGGGTCCCGAAGGGGTCTTGCGCCAGGCACTCTGTGATCGGCAAGGCCGCCACCAACAGGGCTGCGGCCAAATGGACGCGGAACCAACTCATGTTTTTCATCACCACAGAAAGGTGTGGGTATCCAGCAGCAACCGCATCAGACGTAGTCCTCGAACCCGTCCGGGATGGCGTCGAAGTCGGGCGCCATCCAGAGCAATTGGCCCTTCCCTGAGCCGGGCTGCCGGGGGCGCCTGGGGGCTTGCAGCGGGATCAGCCGAACCAGGGGGGTGTTGTCCCGGGCGATGATGACCTCTTCCCCGGCCAGGGCCCGGCGCGTGAGTTCGGAGAGCTGGGCCTTGGCCTCGGCGATGTCGTATTGGCTCATCGGGCCCTCTGGGATCGATACGGTGGTGGTCATGTTAGATGACTAACCGCGGCCGTGGAAGGGCGCGTGTACTGGACCGGGGGGGCTTGGGTGTTGACCTTGACCATCGCCGCGGGCGGCGGGGCTCGGCGCGCGGCGCGCGGCGCTCGGTCCGCACAGCGGACCCTTGTATGTTCTGTTCCCAGGGATTGACAGGGACGGTTGATACACGGATGTTGCGGAGAGTGCCCGGGAAGCCGTCGGACCCTGAAGCCTCGAGCTTGCACGTAGATTGGCTCCCCGCCCTCTTCGCCCATTCCGAAGAGTATCCGAGGCCGTGGGCACTGCCCGTGAGCCTGCATACACAAGGTCGGTAGGCGAGGGTCCAGGGTCGGGGAACCGGGACACGATGCTACAGTGTTGGAACCTGGAGAAACAGAGTGATGAAGCAGGAAAAAGTGGCGGGGATCGACGTGGCCTGCAAGACCTTGGCGCTGGCGATGCGCACGGGCGAGCAGACCGGGAAGGTGCGCGAGCTGGCCAACACGGCCAGCGGCCACCAGGCGGTGATCAAGGCGCTCAAGAGCGCCGGGGTGCAGCGGGTGTGCCTGGAGGCCACCGGCGCCTACCACCTGGACCTGGCGCTCGCCCTGGACGCGGCCGGGATCGCGCTGATGGTGGTCAATCCGACGGCCGCCAAGCGCTTTGCCCAGGCCCTCATGACGCGCTCCAAGAGCGATGCCGTGGACGCCGGCGTCTTGGCGCAGTTTGCGCAGACGATGCCGTTCCAGCCGTGGCAAAGTCCGGCGTTGCCGGCCCTGGAGTTGCGCGCCTGTGCCCGGCGTCTGGCCGCGCTGGTGAAGGCCCGCACCCAGGCCAAGAACCAGTTGCACGCCGCGAGCCAGACCACCAGCACACCGGCGATTGTCTTGGCGGATCTGCGCCTGACCATCGCCCAATGCGCGGACCAAATCGAGCAACTGCGCGCCGGGGCCTGCGCGCTGATCGACGCCGATGCGGCGCTGCATGAGGTTTTCACGCTGCTCAACAGCGTCACAGGCATCGCCGCCGCCAGTGCCATCCAGATCATGGGCGAGATCCTGGTGATGCCCGCGGATATGCAGGCCAAACAATGGGTCGCACAGGCCGGGCTCGACCCGCGCCACGCGACCTCCGGCACCAGCGTGAACAAAAAACCGCACCTGAGCAAGGCCGGTAATCGCTACCTGCGCCTGGCGCTGTATATGCCGGCCTTGAGTGCCGCACGCCATGAGAAGCACGTCAGCGGCTACTACCAGCACCTGATCGTGGATCGCGGTCTGAAGCCGATCCAGGCCGTCTGTGCGGTCATGCGTAAGCTCCTGCACGCCATCCACGGTATGCTCAAGGCGCGCCAGCCGTTCGACGGCAGCCGCTTCTACGCCCTCGTCGAGACCCCGGCGTGAGCGGTCTGCGGGCTGCTCCGGTCGCCTATCAGGATGACAAAATTTGATGATGATTGCGCCGCAGGCGTCCGCCGCCACCACGTTGCTCGCGCGGCGCAGTGTGGGCAAAGGGTGAATGAGTGGGGACAAGCGGGGGGCAACTCGCCACCGCGATGCGCGCGTACCGGGCACGACGCCCGGCGCGAGTTGTCCCCGGCTTGTCCCCACGCTCGCTCGCGACATTCACGCTTTGTCCACACGGAGTCCGCCCACGCGAACCCGGCAGCGCGCTCCCTTGCGGACGCGTCATGACCCTTTTGATGCCGGTGGTGGCCCCAACCGCGGCACCGCGAGCCTCCACGGGCGAAGGGGCTCGTTCACGCAACGACGAGGCCAATTTACGGATCGGAGGCAAATCGGACTTGCGCTTGAACAGAGTATCTACGGGCGCGCGGCGCGACGCCCGCGGAACCCTCGTGCGCCTGGCGTATACCCCTAATTTGCGTTAATTTGCGTTCATTTGCGGACAACAGCCGCCCGGCATGACCGAACGCAGCCCTCCCTACCAGGCCCACCCGCCCACCGAGCACCTCGCGGGCTCCATCGAGCGCGTGACCTTTCACAGCGAGCAGAGCGGGTTCTGTGTCCTGCGGGTCAAGGTCCGCGGGCAGCGGGACCTGGTGACGGTGATCGGCTCGGCGGCCAGTGTGACCCCGGGCGAGTACCTGGAGTGCCAGGGCGAGTGGGTCAACGACCGGCAGCACGGGCTGCAGTTCAAGGCGCTGCAACTGCGCTCGGTCCCGCCCTCCACCATCGAGGGGATCGAGCGCTATCTCGGTTCCGGCATGGTCAAGGGCATCGGCCCGCACTTCGCCCGCAAGCTGGTGCACGCCTTCGGGGAGCGGGTCTTCGACGTGATCGAGGACAACCCGGACGAACTGCGCAAGCTCCCCGGCATCGGCCCCAAGCGGCAGGCGCGGGTCACCGGCGCCTGGGCCGAGCAGAAGGTAATCCGCGAGATCATGGTCTTTCTCCAGTCCCACGGGGTCGGCACCGCGCGCGCGGTACGCATCTACAAGACCTATGGGGACGCGTCCGTTGCCCGGGTGACCGAGAACCCCTATCGGCTGGCGCTCGACATCCACGGCATCGGCTTCAAGACCGCGGACGCCATCGCCCAGCGGCTGGGGATCGCGGCGGACTCGCTGATCCGTGCCCAGGCGGGGGTGCGCCACTGTCTGCAGGAGGTCGCCGGCAACGGGCACTGCGCCGCCTACCGGGAGGCCTTGGCCGAGCAGGCGGTCGCGCTCCTCACCATCCCGGCGCCCGTCATCGAGCAGGCGATCCGCGCCGAGGTCGGCGAGGGGAACCTGATCGAGGAGCCGATCGAGGAGCGCCCGGCCCTCTTTCTCACGGCCTTGCAGCGTGCCGAGCAGGGCATCGCGGCTGGCGTGCGGCGGCTGCAGTTGCGCCTGCCGGTGTGGGGCCACATCGACCCCGAGCGGGCCATCCCCTGGGTCGAGGGGCGCACCGGGCTCGCCCTGTCCCCCTCCCAGCGCAGTGCGGTGGCCGCCGCCATCAGGGGCAAGGTCACGGTCATCACCGGCGGCCCCGGGGTGGGCAAGACCACGGTGGTGCGCTCCATCCTGGATATCCTTGCCGCCAAGGGGGTCGAGATGCTGCTGTGCGCGCCGACCGGGCGCGCGGCCAAGCGCCTGGCCGAGTCCACCGGGCGGGAGGCGCGCACTATCCACCGGGTGCTGGAGTTCGACCCCAAGTCGATGGCCTTCAAGCGCGACCAATACTCGCAGCTCAAGACGCACCTGCTGGTGGTCGACGAGTGCTCCATGGTCGATACGGCCCTGATGAACCAACTCCTGCGCGCGGTGCCGACCCCGGCCGCGGTGATGCTGGTGGGTGACGTGGACCAATTGCCCTCGGTGGGGCCGGGCTCGGTGCTCGCCGACCTGATCGCCTCCGGGGTGGTTCCCACCTGCCGCCTGACCGAGGTCTTCCGCCAGGCGGCGGCGTCACGGATCATCGTCAATGCACATCGCATCAACGCCGGGCGGCTGCCGGAACACGCGCACGAGGGACCGGCAGACAGCGACTTCTATCTCATCCCCTGCACGAGCGCCGAGGAGATCCAGGACCGGCTGCTGCGGGTGGTGCTGGAGCGCATCCCGCAGCGCTTCGGCCTGGACCCGGTGGCCGACGTCCAGGTCTTGACCCCCATGAACCGCGGCGGACTCGGTGCCCGCTCACTCAATGTCACGCTGCAACAGCGTCTGAACCCCAGCGCCGCGCCCCGGGTGACCCGCTTCGGCTGGACCTATGCCCCGGGGGACAAGGTCATCCAGCTCATCAACAACTATGACAAGGATGTCTTTAACGGTGACCTCGGGCGCATCGCCGCCATCGACGAGGAGGAGGGTCTGGTCCAGGTGGAGATCGACGGGCGGCGGGTGGAATATGAGTTCGGCGAACTCGACGAGTTGTCGCTCGCCTATGCCACCTCCATCCACAAGGCGCAGGGGTCCGAATACCCGGCGGTGGTGATCCCGCTGGCGCTGCAGCACTACATGCTGCTTGAGCGTAATCTGCTCTATACCGCCGTCACCCGCGGGCGGCGGCTGGTGGTGCTGATCGCCGAACCCCGGGCCCTGGCGATGGCGGTCAAGCGGGTCGGGTCGAATCTGCGGTTGACCAAGTTGCGGCAGCGCTTGATCGAGGCGGCGGCGGACGCGCCCGTCCTTGCGGACGAAGCGCGGTAGCATAAGGATTCGGATACCAATACCGACCAACCGGAGGTCGAGGCTTCAGCCGGCCGAGGCCCGAGTGGGAGACCAGCCGCCTCAAGCGGGCGCTGCCGACTGAAGCCTCGACCTGATAGGTTTGATATTAGTGGAAATTTTCATGGTCTGCGACTGGTTGGTGGTACCATATTCAGGCTGATTCTAGACCCATCGCCCGGAATCTGCCATCGCTTCCCGCTTGCGGCGGACCAAGACCGGCGCTGGCGGAAGCTTCCTGAACAACGCCAAGGCCCGCCGTGGTAGGCTTTATCAGATACGAATCCCCACGGAGCGAGAGACCCATGCAACAACTCACCCCCGCCGGCCAGCACCTGGTCGCTGAACTGGCGCAACGCCACGGCTTCAGCATCGACGCGGTCACGACCATGCTCTTCGCCGTGCGCAACGGCAACGGTTCCATGGCCCAGTTCAGCCACCCGGAGTTCGGCGGCGGCGGCCAGTGGATGCAGGGCGGGATGCTGATGCTCGGCGACATGTTCAACCAGGCACTGAAGGGCCGCGTGGACGCACTGTGCAACGACATCTCGGGCCTGCTCGCCCGTCAGCCGGGGCTGCTGCAGACCGGCAGCTTCCAGTCCCAGAGTCAGGGCGGGGCCGGCTACCAGAACCAGACGACGGGGGGCTACCCCGGCCAGTCGAGCCTCTTCGTCCCGGACCCGGCCCAGCACTGGTGGCCCGCGGAACTGGGCTCACCCAGTGCCACCGGCGCCCAGAATCAGGTGAAGTACGCCTATTTCGCCGCGATCCGGCGCCTGGCGGTGGACACCGGCGGGGAGTGCTGGGTCTACGACACCCAGGACCAGCAGATCGGCGGCTTCTCCCAGCAGCAGGGCAGCGGGTCCTCGATCACCTTCACCAGCCAGTACGGCACGGTCAACCTGGCGACCCTGCCGGTGGTCTCGCGGGGGCCATCGGCGCGCTGAACGGGAGCGGGGGCGTCCCGCCCCCGTTTGGCCGCGGCGGGGCGGGACGCCCCGACCCCGTGTGGCTCGCGCCTCAAAACCGGATCACCGGCCCCTGCCGCTCACCCGGCGGCACCACCCGGGCGCGCGCCAGGGCCGCGGAGGCCGGACCCCAACCGCGACCGGCAGTGACCCCGGGATGCAGTCGCAGGAGGTTGAGCAGGCGCTTGGCCCAGCCGTAGACCCGAAAAAAGCGGACCACACGGGCGCACTGTGCGGCGCTCGGCGGTTCCCGGGCACAAATCAGCTTATCATCATAGAGACCCCGGTCCATGAGGCCGACCGCCCCGTGGGCGGCGACCCGCACCCGGCTCCCGCGGGCCAGGCGCGGACCCAGGACCACGGCATCGAGCAGGTCGCCCTCCAGCCCGAGCAGACCGGGCACCGAGCCGTAGTTGTAGGGACAGGGCAGCGGCGAGATGAAATCCAGGGACCCGTCGGAGCCGCGTTTGAGGAAGCTGCCGCGGGGGATTTCAATCACAACTTCAACGACGGGGGCGACCAAGGAGGCAACGACGGGGGCGACCAAGGACCGGGCACGGGCAACGGCGGCGCGCTCGGGGGCTGTGGTTCGTTCCGGCGCAGAATCCACATCGGTCTGATCAAGCATGGTCAGTTTGTCACGCGTCGGGCCGGTGCCCGGCGCTCCCAGGTGAGTCATTATGATCTCGGTCGCCGCCTACCTGGAAAACGAGAAGGTCGCGGATCTCAAGAGCGAGTATGTGAATGGCGAGCATCTCCCGATGGTGGGTGCCAGCCGTTTGCACGATCAACTGTGCGTGCGTCTGGCCCGTCTGCTGCGGGGGCAACTGACCGGATCACCCTACCGCCTGTTCCGCCCCACGGTGAAGGTACACGTCCGCGGCGCGGGCGACGAGCGATTCTACTACCCGGACCTCCAGGTCAGTGGTGGCGAGGGCGCCGAATACCCCGACTTTCTGGAGTCACCCAAGCTGATCCTGGAGGTGATGTCCCCGGCCAGCGAACGGCGGGACCGGGAGGAGAAGGCCCCGGCCTACCGCCGCATCGAGAGTCTCGAAGAGTTGGTCCTGATCGCCCACCAGGCACCGCGCGTCGAGGTGTGGCGGCGCGCGCTCGACTGGACGCTGGAGACGGTGAGCGGCACCGACACCCTGCGACTGCACAGCCTCGGTTGCGCGATTCCGCTGGAACAGATCTATGGGGGGCTGGCCCTGCCCGGAGGCTGAGCCGCGGGCGGCGAGGGTCGGCCAGGCTCATGGGTGCGACCGCCCGCTTGCCGCGAGGCTGCTGGTCCGCACAGCGGACCCTACGGGGGCTGAGCCGGGGGCGGCGAAGGGTCGGCCGGCACAAAAAGAAAAGCCATCACAACCCGAAGGTTGGATGGCAGATACGGCTCGCGGGCCTGATGCGTGCGTCCTCGGCGTATTATATTACCTAGCTGTTTGCCGGGGGCCCGTGGTGCTCGCATTAGTCATCCCTGTCCCGGTGGTCGCGGGCTCGGCCGGTCCGAAACCCGGGTCCTTGCGACTCTTCGGTTTTTTCACTGTGCGTCTGGTCATGGCCGTCGTTGCTGTGCGTTTGCTGCTTGGCGATGCCGCTGTGCGTCCGACCCTGGTGCTGCTCGCGTCGCTTTGATTCTTCCTGCTTGCCGGAAGATGAGCAGGCATCGTGCCAACTATCGATAACTATGAAAAACAGCCGGATAACATTGCGCGGGTGGATTTGATCAATTGCATCCCGAGAATGAGGACGATTTTGCGTCTCAGGGTCCGCGGGACGCCGGACCACTCGCAAGACGCGATGAAGAATGCGAATGTTCAGGCAGCGCACGCAGGGTTGCAGCCTCCGGCCCGGGTCTACAATGACGGGTTTTCCCGCACTCAGGCGACCGCCATCGTGGACCAAGCACCGGATCTCTTTTCCCATCGCAGGCACTGGGCGCACAAGCTCGGGACCGCCCCCGAACTGCCCATGTCACGGGCGCAGATGGAGTTGCTCGGCTGGGACGCCTGCGACTGCATCATCGTCACCGGCGACGCCTATGTGGACCACCCGTCCTTCGGGATGGCGATCATCGGCCGACTGCTGGAGGCCCAGGGGTTTCGGGTCGGCATCATCAGCCAGCCGGACTGGACCTCGGCGGACGATTTCCGGCGCCTGGGGGCCCCGACGCTCTTCTTCGGTATCACCGCCGGCAACATGGACAGCATGGTCAACCGTTATACCGCGGACCGGCGGACGCGCTCCGACGATGCCTACACCCCGGACGGCGCCGCCGGACGGCGCCCGGACCGCTCGGTCACCGTCTATGCGCAGCGGGCGCGCGAGGCCTGCCCGGGGGTCCCCATCATCATCGGCGGGATCGAGGCCAGCCTGCGGCGCATCGCCCACTATGACCACTGGTCGGAGAAGGTACGCCGCGCCGCCCTGGTGGACGCCAAGGCGGATCTCCTGATCTTCGGCAACGCCGAGCGCGCCCTGGTGGAGGCGGCCCACCGCCTCGCCCGCGGCGAGCCGATCGCCGCCATCCGCGACCTGCGCGGCACCGGTTTCATGGTGCGCGGGATACCCGCGGGCTGGACCGAGATCGATTCCAGCCGGATCGACCCACCGGGTCCGGTGGAGCCCCATCCCGACCCCTATGCCGCGGCGCCGCCGGGCTGCGCCGCCACCCGGGCCGAAGCCGAAGCCGTCCCCATCCAGTTCCACCACCGCCCCCGCCACCTGGACCGGGGCCGCACCGTGGTGCGGCTGCCGTCCTACGAGCAGGTGCGCGACGACCCGGTGCTCTACGCCCACGCCTCCCGGGTCTTCCACCAGGAGACCAACCCCGGTAACGCCCGCGCCCTGATCCAGGGCCACGGCGACCGGGCGGTCTGGCTCAATCCCCCGCCCATCCCGCTGACCACCGCGGAACTGGACCGGGTCTATGAACTGCCCTACAGCCGCCGCCCCCATTCGGGCTACGGCACCGCGCCCATCCCGGCCTGGGAGATGATCCGCTTCTCGGTGAATATCCTGCGCGGCTGCTTCGGCGGCTGCACCTTCTGCTCCATCACCGAACATGAGGGGCGGATCATTCAGAGCCGCAGCCAGGCCTCCATCCTGCGCGAGATCGAGGAGGTCCGCGACCGCACCCCGGGCTTCACCGGCACCGTCTCGGACCTGGGCGGCCCCACCGCCAACATGTGGCGGCTCGCCTGCCGGGACCGGGCGATCGAGTCCGCCTGCCGCAAGCCCTCCTGCGTCTACCCGGCTATCTGTGGGAACCTGAACACGGACCATGGCCCCCTGATCGAGCTCTATCGGGCGGCGCGCCGGGTTCCCGGCATCAAGCGGGTGCTGATCGCCTCGGGGCTGCGCTACGATCTGGCGGTGCGCTCACCCGACTACATCCGGGAACTGGTCACCCACCACGTCGGCGGCTATCTCAAGATCGCCCCGGAACACACCGAGCCCGGGCCCCTGTCGAAGATGATGAAGCCGGGCATCGGCACCTATGACCGCTTCAAGTCGCTGTTCGACAAGTTCTCCAAAGCGGCGGGCAAGGAGCAATACCTGATTCCCTATTTCATCTCCGCCCATCCGGGGACGAGCGATGAAGATATGCTCAATCTCGCCCTGTGGCTGAAGAAAAACGGCTTCCGGCCGGACGCCGTCCAGGCCTTCCTGCCGACCCCCATGGCCATCGCCTCGGCCATGTACCATACCGGCCGCAACCCTTTGAAGCGCATCACCCGCGACAGCGAGCGGGTCAGCGTGGTGCGCGGCCAGCGCCAGCGGCGCCTGCACAAGGCCTTCCTGCGCTATCACGACCCGGAGAACTGGCCGCTGCTGCGCGCGGCACTCAAGGCGATGGGCCGGGCGGACCTGATCGGCAACGGCAAGCGGCACCTGATCCCCGCCTTCCAACCAGCCGGGACCGGCCTGAGCCCCGAGGGACGGCGCCGCGCCGGGGCGTCCATGGCCCCCGGCGGCACTACCGCCATGCGGCCGGTGCGCCCTGGCAAGCGCCTACGCTAGCAGCAACAACGGCCATCGACCCTTGAAGTCTTGGGGTGCTCCGCAGACAATTCTTGCGGCACAGGCGCGCGAGTGGCGGTTTGCATTGCCGCGAGCCGGAGTTCCGATCAACCGCATCCGCGCATACAATGTCACGCATCAGATCCCTCGGAGAGAACCCCGATGAGCATGACCAGCGTCCAGGTGTCGGACGACATGATGAAGCGACTGGAGTCCACTGCCACCCGCCTGCGGCGCTCCACGGGGAGGGTCATCAACGATGCCTTGCGCGAGTACCTGGAGCGCGAGGAGCGGCGCACCCAACGCCTCGCAGAAACCCGTGCGGCGTTGGACGAAATGCAGGCCGGCGACGTCATCGAAGGTGAAGAAGTGATGGCATGGCTGGACAGTTGGGGCAGTCCCGCTGAGCGGGAGCCGCCGCTCTGATGCAGCTTCGGTTTACCCGGAGCGCGACCCGCGATCTGACGCGGCTGCGAGACTTCATTGCCCGACACGATCCCGGGGCCGCTGCCCGCGTGAGCAAGCGCTTGGGCCGACTCATCCGCCTCCTGAAAGATCAGCCCGCGCTCGGTCAGCCCGTGGAAGAGCTTGTCGATACCCGGGATCTCGCGGCCGGGGACTATGTGGTGCGCTACACCGTGCGAGGGGATCACGTCGTAGTGCTGCGTATCTGGCACGGCCGCGAGCAGCGGTGATCTGCCCTGGGGGACATCCCAATCAACATTGCGGATTACGATTACGACAACGACAACGACAACGACAACGACAACGATTGTGCTTTTGTTTAACTTGTTCTTGACTCGTTACTTGTGGTTACCGGTAACAATAGATATCGCGATAGGCCATATAGCTCGCGATGATCAGCACCGGCACCAGAACGAAGAGGGCCAGGCCCAGGGTCAGGATACTGGCCAGCGACAGACCCAGGGCCGCCAGGCCGAAGACCAGGAAGGGCAGGATGTTGCGCCAACAGCCTTGAAAACTGAGTGTGAAGGAGCGCAGTACCGGCACCTCGTTCAGGGCCACCAGGACCGGGGCGAAGAACGTGGCCATTCCCAGGGGGACGAACACCAGCAGTAAGAGCAAGACCGGCAGGAGCACGAACACCATGTTCTCAGGCCCCAGCTGGCTGGGATCGAAGCTCTTGTGATCGATCCCGGCGATGAAATCCGGGCCGAAAAGCAGATACGCGGCGAGCACCCCAAGCAGCGCTATGGCGAGCAGGAGCAGGATGGCCAACCCATACGTGGCCACGCCGACCAGGGCGAGGGACCCGGGATTACGCTGGAACCCCGCGAACAGGTGCGCGACCTGGAAGCCGCCGCCCTGTTGCTGGACTTGGGCGCCGATCATCAGGCCCCCGGCCAGGATGGGGCCCAGCGCGATCATGAGAATCCCGCCGAGGCTATAGGGCACCGCGTTGAGCACGATGGAGATCAGGACATAGACCAGGAAGGCACCGATCCAGGCCCAGGGCCGACCCTTGAAGAGCCCCCAGGCGTCGCGCACCCAGCCCCAGCCACGGCCGGCAGACACCGCCCGCGGTGGGCGCAGGGCCGCGCCGCGCCCACCTCTCGCGGGCGGGGTCAAATCCGCCGTGGGCGGGGCATAGGGGTTGTCGCCACGGGCCGCGCCCGCCCCGTTCGCCTGTTCGGCGCGCCGGGCGAGATAGCGCTCCACCACGAGCCCGCACGCCTGGCAGACCCCCGTGACGGGGGAGACCGCGGGCTGCCGACACTTGGGGCAGCGCGACCACTCGGCGGTCAGGCCCGAGGCGGGTGCCGAGGCCGGTTGCGAGAGCGCTTGCGAGGTGGGCGTGTCGTCGTAGTACGAGGCCATTTCGCTGTGGCCGATGTCGATGCTCGGGGTCAGATCCACCGACAGTTGCGACGTCGGGGGCGGGCTCTCGGGCTGGGGCTCCAGCACGATCAGGAGTCCGACCTTTTTCAGCGCGGCGCTGTAGCGTTGCGCCTTGGCCTGGTCCAGACCGTGCTTGAGCACGGTGCGGCGCCCGGCCAGGATGATCTCGCGGGCGCGCTGTTCGCGCACCCGAAAGCGCTTGACGAAGGCCGCGATGATCTGCTCGGCGGTCAGCCCGGGGAGCGTTTCACCGTTGAAGACGATGCGGTAAAGGGTTTCCATCGTGCTTGCATTGCCTCTGGGGTTGAGTGGGCCAAAGGGACGCGTCGGGCCGGTGCCCGGCGCCCCCGGGTCAGGCGGTGACCCGCTTGAGCCAGCGCAGGATGCCGGGCTCGGCCTCCCAGACGTCGCGCATGGCCTCCCGATACATCCAGGCCTGGTCCTCGCCGCCCGGGGTGACCCCGAGCGGGCTGAGGCGCGGCCGCTTGATGCGTTTGCGGGTCAGATAGCGGGGGATGCGCGGCAGCCGGTCGACCGCGGTCCCCAGGGCGGCCCGCGCCCGCTCCTGTTCGCCCATCCGATACAGGGCCAGGACCTCGCCGTAGGCCAGGTCCGCCAGCAGATCGTCCGGGAAGCGGCGCACCAGGGCCAGCGCCCGCTGGTCCTCACCGGTGCGCAGGTAGTGGTTCATGAGCTCGGCCCGCACCCCATGATTGTCCTGCGGATTGAGCCGCAGCAGGGTCTCCAGGGTGAGCGCGGCGGCCTGGGGCTGGCCTTCATCGAGCTGACACAGGTAGCGCCGGAACAGCAGCCGCAACACCGGCCGGTTACGCTCCCGGGTCCAGGGCAGGTGGTAGGAGACCTCCGGCGGCAGGGCGCAGGTGACGAGCGCCCAGGCCCGGTCCACCAGGGGCCGCAGCAGGGCGTGGGCGATCCAGGGCAGCGCGCTCTCCGGGTGTTCGTACAGGGCGGAGGCCAGGTCGTCCAGGCACTCCAGGCTGTCGGCCGCCTCCGGATGGCCAAGCAGGTAGTCGCTCCACTGGGCGGACAGCCAGACGCGCCCCTCATCGCCCAGGGTCAACTGGGTGGATTGCGGCTTGCCGCCGGGGTAGAGGTCACGCCACAGGGCCTCCAGACGCCGCACCGCCGGGGGCGGGCGCAACTCGGCCGGGATGCTGTAGACCATCAGGGGACGGCGTCGCACCAATCCCTGCCCGTCGTCGAACAGGGGGAGTTGGCCCGCCGCCTCGACCTCCCGCGCCGGCCGCACCGGGGCCACCCGATAGGTCGGCAGGGGCCGGGCGGTCGCCACCGCCACCCAGTCGTGCAGGTCCAGGAGGATCGGGTCCAGCGCGTCGGCATGGCTGTCGACCAGGGCCTCCTGGGGGTCTTTGACGGCCTGGGCCAGGAAGTCCATGAACCCCTCCTCCCGGTACCCGACGCGGCGCAGCCGATGCAGCCAGAAGCGCGCCCGCGCCCGCGCCAGGTCGTCCTTGTGCTGGGCGGCGAGCAGGGTAATCTCCAACAAGGCGGTGCCGGGGTTGTCCGGGTCACTGCGCAGCGCCGCGGCGAAGGCGCGCTCGGCGCCCGCGAAGTCCCCCTCGTCGAGGTACATGGTACTGCGCCGCTGCCAGGCGGCGGCCTGCAGCGCGCGGCTGCCCTCGCGGCCGAGGCGCTCCAGGAAGGCGAGCTTCTTGCGCCAGTGATCGAGCCGGTCATAGGCGTCGCACAGCACGTCGAAGGCCGGCTCGTAGTCGCCGTCCAGGTCCGCCAGGGGGCCGGCGAAGACCGGCTCCAGCAGGGTCACGGCGCGCCCGGGCCGGTCCTGCTCCAGCCAGCGGTCCGCCAGGCGGGCGAGCAGGGGGCTGGGGATGGCCCCCGCGTCGAGGGCCTCCTTGAGTGTCTGCTCGGGGAGTTCGTCGAGCAGCAGCTCCCAGATCAGTTCGCTGGAGAGTTCCGGCAGGTCATCGACACCGCCGCAACAATCGCGGTAGCGCTGCCCCGACCCGCAGGGACAGGGCGCCTCGGGCAGGGGACAGGGCAGCGGCTCCGCACTGAATCCCAGCGCCGGGCGCGGGGTCGCGTTCCAGATGGAGGTCGCGAGCAACTGGGCCAGGCGCCTGATTTCAACCACGTCAAGCTCATGGTCATGCAGCCCGAGCAAGTCGGGGATCTCCGCTTCGGCCCAGGTGAGGAAGGCCTGCGGGGTGGCCCCGCCGATGATATGACGCACCGCGAGCAGGATAACCTGCTCAAAGCGTTCGGTGTCTGCGCTCTCATGGTGGAACATCTCGCGTTCCTCCTGCTCAGGTGGCGATCCGATAGCGCTCAAGTAGGATTCGGACGTCAGCGTTCTCACCTGGGATTCTACCCCGGTTGCGGGCCTTCGTGTCGACCGGAGGTCAGGCCGCCGACCAGCGCAGGCACGGCCTCGGGGGCGGGGACAGGGGACGCGCCAGGGTGCGGACACTGCCGACACGCGGCCTTGATCATCACTTCGGCCACCCGCCCTTGCGGTAACCCGTCGCAGCCGGGGGCCGCTGCTACGACGCAGGAGCGGCCCCAATGCCATTAAGCTAAGCCATTCTGGCTCCCACGCTCCTGCGTGGGAGCAAGTGCGGGCGCTCCGCGTCCGGCGCCAAGACCGGACGCGGAGCGCCCGCCCGGCATTCCCACGCGGAGCGTGGGAACGAGAGGCCGCGCCGTCGGCGCTAGACTTAACGGCATTGGGAGCGGCCCCCGGCCGCGACGGATAGCAGCCGCGAGGTGGCCGGTCGGTCTGAAGCGAGGGCTCCCAAGCGTTATAGTGGGAGCGGCCCTGAGAATCCCTTTCTTGCCCCCACCGAGTGCACGCGATGGCGCAGCCCCAGGTCAGAATCTTCGTCTCCTCCCCCGCGGACCTGGACCACGAGCGGGCCCTGATCAAAGACATCATCGAGGCGCTCGCGCAGGAGTATCTGCCCTATTTCAAGCTCCAGCCGGTGCTGTGGGAGGAGGAGGCCCTGACCGCGGCCCAGAGCTTCCAGGCGGGGCTGCTGCGGCCCGCCGAGTGTGAACTGGTGCTGGTGATGCTGTGGACGCGCCTGGGCACGCCGCTGGCGGACGACCCCTATGGCGGGATGACCGGGACCGAGTGGGAGTTCGTCGATGCGGTGGAGGCCTTCGCCCGCGGCGGCCAGCCGGAGGTCCTGGTCTACAAGAAGACCACGCCGCGGCTGATCGACATCACCGATGCCCCGGCCACCCACGAGGCGGTCGCTGACCGGGAGCGTCTGGAGGCCTTCTTCCGCACCCATTTCTTCAACGCGGACGGGAGCTTCCGTCGCGCCTTCCGGCAGTTCGACAGCGACCGCGTGCTGCGCGAACTGGTCGAGGGGCAGGTGCGCAAGCTGCTCAACCGGCGCATCAGCGTGGAACTGGGCCGCCGCCCCGGGGCCGGCGAGTGGCGCGACAGCCCCTTTCGTGCCCAGGACCCCTATCGGCTGGCCGATGAGCCGGTCTTCGTCGGGCGCGAGACCGAGACCCGGGAACTGGTGGCGCGCCTGGATGCCAACCGCGGGGGCGGGCGCGGGCTGGTACTGATCACGGGACCCTCCGGGGTCGGCAAGTCGTCACTGGTGCACGCCGGGCTCCTGCCGCGGCTGGTGCGGCCCTACCTGTTCGCCGGGGTCGCCGGCTGCCGCTGGTGCCGGCTCGACTGCCAGGGTCCGGACCCGGTCGCGGACCTGGCCCGGGCGCTGCTGGCACCGGCCCTGCTGGGCACGGCCCTGGACGGCTTCGGCCTGGACCAGGCCGGGCTTGCGCGCCTGCTGGAGACCGAACCCGCGGTGGCGGCGGCGCAGGTGCAGGCGGCCCTGGCCCGGCTGGTCGGCGAGGCCGGGCAGCCGGTCGGCAGCACCGACGGGCGCCAGCAGTTGGCCCTGATCCTGGACCCCCTGGACGGGCTCTTCGGCGCGGGGGTGCAGGAACGCGCGCCGACCCAGACCTTCGCCCGGGCCCTGGCCGCCCTGGCCGCCCAGGACGGGGTCTGGATCGTCGCCACGCTGCGCAGCGACCACCTGCGCCGACTCCCGCAGATCCCGGCCCTGGCCGCCCTGCTGGACGAGCACAGTTGGTACCCCTTGGAGCCCCCGCCCGCCGCCCGCATCCGCCAGGTGCTCGAGATCCCGGCGCGCATCGCCGGGATCGAATACGAGGGGACGGCCGGGCGCGGCCTGGTGGACCTGCTGGAGGCCGAGGCGAGCGACTTGACCCACTGGCCGGCGCTTCTGGAGCCGGTCCTCGCCGACCTCTATGCGCGGGCCCGGGCGCCGCTGGCGGACGACGACGGGGCCGACGGCGAGGCGGGGGGACACGCCGCCCCGGACGACGGCGACAACGCCGTCGCCAGGCTGCGCCTGCGCATCCGCGACTATCGCACCCTGGGCGGGATCAGCGGCACCACCCGCACGCGCGCCCAGGCGCTCTGGGAGCGGCTCGATGATGCGACCCGCGCCGCCCTGCCCGTGCTGTGCCGGGCGCTGATCGCCCTGGAGGGCGGCCCTGCCTCGCGTCCCATACCCCGCGCCGGGGACCTGCGCGCCCTGGAGCGGGACCCGGACTGCGCCCGCCTGCTCGCGGCCCTGATCGCGGCGCGCCTGGTGGTGGCGGCCGGGGTCGCCGACCCCGCCGAACACCTGCCGTGCGCCCGGACCGATGACCATCTGTTCGCGGCCGTCGCGCGCCTGGCGCGCGAGACCCGCGAAGAATGGCGGGCGCGGCTCTTCCCGCGGCGCGCCACCGCGGCCCTGGCCCGGGGCGACGCGACCCAGTCCCCACCCGCCGACCCCGGGTCCGAGGCGCCGCCGGCCGTCGCCCAGTGGCGCGACTATCGGCCCACGGCGAGCCTGATGCACCAGACCCTGATCGACACCTGGGCACCGGTGCGCGACTGGCTGGCCGACCCGGGCAACCGGCGCGACCTGCAGTTGCGCTTCCAGATCACCCGCCAGGCGCGGTTGTGGAAGCGCACCGACTGCAATCGCGAATACCTGCTGGGCGAGGTCGGCTACGCCGCCGCCCGGCGCTTCGCCGACGCCTTTCCCGGCGAACTGGAGCCGGTGGAACTGGAGTTCCTGGAGCGCTCCCGCGACCAGCTCCGCGCCCAGCGGCAACGCAACCGCTGGGCGCGCCTCCTCGGACTGACCCTCGTGGTACTGCTGCTCGTCGCCAGCGCGGCCGCCTTCTGGGCCGCCGATGCCTCGCGCGCCGCCACGCTCAACCTGCACCGCAGCGAGATCAATGCCGCCAATCTGGCGATCAACCAGGGCAACACCCCGGTGGCGGTGCGCCTGGCGCTCGATGCCGGCCGCGACCTGCCCCAGGCCGCCACCGATACCTTGAGCCGCGCCTTCAGCGCCAACCGGCTGATCGCCATGGTGCAGGCCGGCGGCTCCACCCCCGAGCGCCCGCTCTCACCCGGCATCAGCGACGACGGCAACCTCCTGGCGACCCTCAGCGCCCGGGATGGGGCCGGCCTGTGGCGCCTCACCGACAACCGCTTCGCCTTCGACCGGTCACTCGCCAGCCCCGCGCTCCCCATCCACGCGGTGCGCCTTGCCGACAGCGCAGGCGAACCGTCACTGATCCTGGGGCTCGGCGAGTCCGGGGTCTGGCGGCTGCCGGCCGCGGACGGGGCGGCGCCGGACTGGTCCTGCGGCGTGCGGCCCGGGGGGATCATCGCCCTGGACCCCAGGCACCGCTACCTGGCGCTCGCCCAGGGTGTTGCGGCCGACGGCTTCGGCCTGTGCGTGCTCGACCTTCAGCAGCCGGGGCCGCCCCGGTGGAACGTACCGCTGCACCAGAAGGAGATCCGCGGGGTCGCCTTCGCCCCCGACGGGCTGCGGCTGGTCACCGCCTCGCGCGACGGGACGGCCCGGGTCCTCGACACCAGGACCGGCGCCGAGCGGCTGACCCTGCACCCGACCGGCCCCCAGAACCGCCCGCTCACCCGCGCCATCTTCGACCATCGCGGAGAGCAACTCGCCATCGCCACGTCTGACGAGAAGGTGCGGGTCTTCGGCGCGGACGGCGGCGAGTTGATGGTGCTCGGGGAGGTGGTCCACGACGGACGCCCGGTCCGCATCCACCAGTCCGCCGTGCGCGACCTGGCCTTCGCGCCCGCCGACCGCTACCTCCTGGCCGGTGACGACGAGGGGCAGGTGGTGCGCTGGGACCTGCGCGGCGGCGACGCCGAGATCCTGGGGCAGCACCGCCTCGCCGTGGAGCGTATCCGCGTCTCCCCGGGGGTCGACCCCCGGGCCGGTGAGCCCCTGGTGCTGACCGCCTCGGCCGATCAGACGGCGCGCCTGTGGGGGCTGCGCAGCGGGCGTCAGTTCGCCGTCTACACCCACGAGGCACCGATCTCCGCCGCCCGCTTCAGCCTGGACGGGCGGCGCGTCCTGAGCTATTCGGAACAGGACGGCTCGGCCCGGGTCTGGTCGGTGGGATACGCGAGCACCCTCGCTTTCCGACTCCCCCACGACGACCACGTATCCCACCTGGACCTGGCGCGACCGCCCAAGGAACTGGACGCCGACCCCGGGGCCTTCCTGATCGCCAGCGGGTCATTCGACGGCTTGGTCCAGGTCTGGCGCTACGACCCCGCCGCACCCTGGGCGGCACCGGGGAAGATCTGGCGACTCGTCGGGCACCGCGCGCGGGTGCGCCGCGTCGCCTTCTCGCCCTCCGGGCGGCAACTCGCCAGCGCCGCCTACGACGGCAGCGCCCGGGTCTGGGACCTGGTCACCGGCGGCGGCTGCGCCCTGGAACCGCCCGCGCCGCCCGCGCCCACGCCGACCCCGGCGCGCCCCCAGGGCCGAGCGCCGGTCGCCGCCCCGGCCCCGGCGCCGACGCCGGCCAGCGAGTTCTACCGGGTCCTGTTCGCACCCGACGGGCGTTGGCTCCTCACCACCTCCAACGAGCCCGCCCACTCGGTGCGCCTGTGGGACCCAGCCGCCTGCCTAGAACTGCCGCTCCCCGCTGGCCTGGCGCAGGAGACCGGCAAGGTCCAGGCGGCCGCCGTGGCCGCCGCTGCCGACGGCGCCCAACTGGCCGCCGTCGGCAGCGACCAGGGGTGGCTGCGCCTGCTGCGCCAGACGCCCGACGGCACCTGGGACCTGCAGTGCCGGCTCCAGCCCCACCAGGGGCCCATCACCGATCTCGCCTTCGCGCCGGACGGCGCGACCCTGGCCAGCGTCGGCGAGGACGGGCGAGTCGCCCTGATCGCACTGGCCGGCGGGCGCTGCGGCGAGCCCCTGCCCCTGAAGGGGGGCACCCAGACCCTCTACAGCGTCCGCTTCGCCCCGGACGGGGCGGCCCTGGTGACCGCCTCCCTGGACGGCCGCGCCCAGGTCTGGGACACCGGCGGCACCCTGCTCGCGGACCTGAAGGGCCATAACGACCGGCTCGCCTACGCCGAATTCAGCCCGGACGGCCACTGGCTGCTCACCGCCTCGCGCGACGGCGCCGTGCGCCTGTGGCGCCGCCCCAAACCGGTCGCCGTGGGGGCCGCCGGGCCGCCGACCCAGGAATCCTATCTCGTGATGGAGGCCGACCTGGGCGGGGCCCGCATCGCCCGCTTCAGCCCCGACGGCAACAGCATCGCCGCCGCCTACCGCCAGGACGCCGTGGTCCTGTGGCGCGTCTGGGCCGAGGACCCGACCCCGGACCCGGCACTCACCGCCGACTGGGGCGCCGAGCGGGCGCGCCTCGCCCTGATCCGGGAGGCGGTGCGTTTCCGGCGGGATAATGGGCTGGGGGGGGCGAGCGGGGGAAATTAACAGGAGAGTGGGCGTCCCGCCCGCACGCTTGGCCCCGGAACCACGACCATCCGATATCGCGTCTTCGCGGCCCTGATCCGGCTAACGGCCATGGCAGGTCACTCTGCCACCCCGAGTTCCGGGGACAGTTTACTGATTTCATGCTCTGCGGCAGACGCAATTGCGTAAACTGCCCCCGAAACTCGCCGCCTCCCGCGCCGCCCGATTGACCGCCTTCTGCAGCGTCGTCTAGTGCCGATGATGCCGACCCAGCACCCCACTGCGCGGGTCCGCGGAAATCCGCCCGCTCGCAAAAACGTACTGCCTCGCCGCCACCCGACCCAACAGGGCCCCGTGCGCCTGGCGGATCACGGCAAAGGACGCATCCTCACCACCCGGCCCCGCCTCCCCGGCGCCGCCTGACTGCGTGAGCGGGTCCCCGCGCAGCCCGACGGCCGGCACCGGCCCATAGTCCCGCGCCACCGTCCGATGGTCCCGGCCAAGGGCGCGCACCGGGTCGCGCCAGTGTTCCCAGTCCACCTGCGCGAGCCGCGGGGCCCCGGCCAACACGAAAAGCATCCGTATAGCATCGACCGCCTGGCGGAACTGCCAATCCTCCAGCGCCGGATTGCAGGCCAGTTCCGCCAGGTAGGCGTCGACCTCGGCGGGGGTCTGGTCGGCCAGGCGCCGGTCGGGCTGGGCCACGATGTAGTGCTCGGCGCGGCGGACCATCCAGGTGTCGAAGGGTGGTTTCACGCCTGAATCGCTAATCATTTCTGTGTGGCGGTGCCAGAAGGAACGGATTTTTTCCGCTTGGCTTGACGGGTTGACGGGCATGTATTAAGGTCCGAAGTGCTTAGATCTTCGGTGAGTGCGGACGGGGTGCGGCGGGCGCGGGATGCGGGGCCGGCAGGAATAATAGGGGGACAGTGCGGCTTGGCAATGTCGCGTAGTCTAGTGGGTGGAAATCCCACCTGGGTAATCGTGAGCCGCGAGCCCAGTATCGAGCCTTGCGGCGCGCACGGTAACGGGCGTGTCGATGCGTAGGCTTGATGAGCAGGCGAGGTGTAAAGGGAACGGGTGGAGCCGACCTTGAAGGTGTTGAGCCCCGAAAAATTTGGTGGGTGAG
>Ga0247840_10002010_pt1 | contig 37289 bp, 31 predicted proteins | sample LaCruzMarch2015__FD_192404 | JGI IMG/M metagenome (GOLD analysis project Ga0247840, IMG submission 192404) | Freshwater microbial communities from meromictic Lake La Cruz, Castile-La Mancha, Spain - LaCruzMarch2015_17m | ecosystem: Environmental > Aquatic > Freshwater > Lake | place: Spain...
ATTTCAATAAGCATTCTAACTCTTGGCATGATCAAATTACTCGATTTCTTTAAAAGTGCTTTCAATTCTGAAATACTTTCTTTTACTATTACTATTTTTGGTGCTGACATAATGAATTATATTATAGTCCAAAATTACAAAATGTTTTTCATATAACCAAATTTTGGGCTAATTATATTTTCACTTTGGTATAAATCGTATATTTGTGAGGAAATTTTAAATAATATACTATGCATAAAAAAACGATTGATACCTTTTTGAGTATTCTCATGGGTATTTCTGCACTAATAATGGTAATAAGTGCAGCTTGTAGAATTCTTCATTATACAGATGCTATAATATATTTTCACTCAGGAGTGGCTTTATATATTTTTCTGAGTACCATTGAAAGTATAAGATTACACAAAGAAATTAAAAGCCTAAAGAAGATAATAGAAACTACAGATAAGGAAAAGCTGAATTAATTTGATCAACTTTATGAACCAATGATTACGCCACTGCCGATGCAAATTTCTTCTTTTTCGTCATAGATTACACCAAATTGCCCTGCTGCAATGCCTTGTATTTTTTCCTGTGAGCGAATACGGTAAATATCACCGATTTTTCCCAGACAGCCTTTTGTAAATTCAGGTGTATGGCGTATTTTAAAGTTTACATCAATTAAACCTTTGAAATCGCCCCATGGGTTATCTGAAATAAAATCGAAAGCTCCTAAATTTATAGTTTTCCCATATTGTGTTTCAGGATCATAGCCATTAGAAACATATACGATGTTTTGATCCACATCTTTTTGTATCACAAACCATGGACCACCGCTCAATCCTAATCCTTTACGTTGTCCGATGGTGTGAAACCAATAGCCTTTGTGCTTTCCAACAATTTTCCCGGTTTCTAATTCTATTATCTTGCCTTCCTTTTCGCCTAAATAGCGTCTGATAAAATCGTTATAATTGATTTTTCCCAAAAAACATATTCCCTGACTATCTTTTCGGTCGGCACTTGGTAATCTCTCTGATTTTGCAATACTTCTCACTTCGCTTTTGAGCAAATCACCTATCGGAAACATCAGTTTTGATACCTGTAAGTAATTAATTTGTCCCAAAAAATAGGTTTGATCTTTAACTTTGTCTTTGGCAGTAGAAAGGTAAACAAAACCATTCTTTTCGGTAGTAGTAGCATAATGCCCTGTTGCAATTTTATCAAAATCCTTACCATATCTTTCTTCAAATGTTCCGAATTTAATGAGTTTGTTGCACATCATATCAGGATTGGGCGTTAATCCACGCTTAACAGATTGTATGGTGTAATCCACTACTTTTTCCCAGTAATCCTGTTGTAAAGATACAATTTCGAATTTACAGCCATATTTACGGGCAATATAGGTTGTAATCTGAATGTCTTCTTCAGAAGGACAATCGATATAACCATGTTCGTCTTCCATGCCTATTTTTATGTAAAATATGGTAGGGTCGTAACCTTGTTCTTTCATTTGATAAACAGTTACTGAGCTATCTACACCACCCGAAACCAATGCTGCTATGTTCATTTATTTTATTATGCAATAATTTTTGCAAAGATAGGAAGGAAATATGAAATTGTCTTTTAAAAAATTAATGTGTAATGATTATTCGTTGAGAGAACACTTTATTTTCTGATGACAATTTTAAATAATAGATTCCATCAGGTTGATTGCCTAAATCTATTGATGATTGCTGAAAAAATGCTTTAGATAAATGATAAATTCTTTCACCTATGGTATTATAAACATCAATTTCAACATTATATAAAGTTTTTTCATTTTCTATCTTAAAACTTCCATTTGAAGGATTTGGAAAAACAGTTAAAGAATTTTCGTCAGTTAATTTATATTCATTAATTCCCAAAACATTTACACATCTATTATATGTAAAAAATGAGGTATTAGTTATTATTGGAGAAAATGAATTTATAACGCCAATATTTGAAATAGTATATGTAATAGATGTTAAACTGATTGTAGTATTGTTAAAATTATCTGTCATTGAACTTACGCACCAGGTATAACCAGAATTATCATTAGAATCTGTTTTTATAATTCCAATTTCAGGGTCAGAAATAGATGATTTTTTCACTCCATAAATAGGGCCATTGCCGATAATTAATAATTTTTTGTCATACGTTTCAATAATATCAGTTGCTGGTAAATATAATAACTTCGTCATAAGAAGATTACCCGAAGTATCAACTATTTTCAATACACTATTAAAATTTTGAGAGTTTTGTGATAAAAATGCATAGTTGTTATGAGAAGTTTGACAAAATCTTGAAACAAAACCATTATTACCCCCCCCCATAAAAATAGAAGGATAAAGTTTACTCCATAATAAATTTCCTGAAAAATCAGTTTTCATTAGCATTGGTGTATTTGACAAATATAAATAACATAGCAAACCATCATTACAAACTTTGATATTAAAACCTGAACTATACGATGATGAAGTACCAATATGCTTTTTAGCCCATAATACGTTGCCTAAAGTGGATATTTTTAATAAGCATGCCCCACCATCAAAAGGAGGATAATTTTCTGTATATCCTATAACAACATAGTTGCTGTCAGGCAATTGTTTAACAGCGTATGCATATTCATTATTGTTACCACATTCTATTCTTTTTGCCCAACTTAAATTTCCTGATTTATCAAGTTTTACAACAGCAATTTTATACATTTGATTTGCTATAAATTGCCTTATATTCCCAGCAAGAATAAAACCCCCGTCAAGCGTTTGTTCTATTGAAATAATCGTTTCTGCATCATTCAAATCAATTAATTTCGACCAAAGTGTATCGCCATTGGAATTTATCTTTACTAATAAAGTGTTTTCGGTACTATTGCCTGCATTTGTTGATTTTCCTATCAAAACAAAACAGGAATCTTTGGTTGCAATAATTTTATTAAAATAGGAATTAAAGCCAATGCCTGAATCGTAGTTTTTACACCAAATAATATTAGCTGCGGTATCAATTTTTATTATGAGTGCCTTATTTGCTTTTTGTCCAGCAATCATATAGTTGCTATCTATTGTTTTTTCGATAGAATAAGCCTTAACATCAATACCATTTCCATTAAAAACTTTAGAAAATGTTGATTGGGCATTTGTTTGATATACAAATAATAGGAGAATGAATGCCAGATAAAGATTCCGTAATACATTTTTCATAATTTCAATTTAAAAATTAACTCACATTAACTCCTGTAACGTTAGTACAATATTTGCAAATTCAATTCAAAAACAAATATATATTTCTACAATTGCACCAGCAATACAATTTTTTTACCCTCCCGCATAACATCCACACTTACTAATTGCCCTTTTTGTAGTTGTTTCAAGCGAGCCATGTATTCGTAAACGTTTTTAACAGATTTGCCATCTATAGCAATAATCACATCACCTTTCAGCATACCTGCTTTAGAAGCCGGACCATCTTTTCTTACCATATCAGCCCGTAAACCTTTTTCGTCCTGAGTTGCAAAATCGGGCATAATACCCAAGGTAACTTTTAAATCGCCACGATAACCGTCTGTGGATTTATGACCAGATTCTTTAAATGTCAGAGATTTGCTACGATTGATTAAATCGGAAAGCAATAAATAAGTAAAATCCAATACTTGTTTCTCTCCTTCATAATTGATGCGATCTGCGTCATCAAATGGAGTATGATAATCTTCGTGTGCTCCGGTGGTTAAAAAGAAAACTGGGATGTTTTCTCCGTAAAAGGAAGAATGGTCAGAAGCACCATAGCCTTCAGGTGAATATTTTAATGGAATTTCGGTGTTTTTCTTCAATCCGTTTAATAAGCTTTCGCTTTCGGTAGCAGTTCCTGTTCCGCTGATAAGTATGTAAGGGTCATCCTGCCTTAAGCGACCTATCATATCTAGATTTACCATTGCCTTTACCTGATTGGATTTAATTGGTAAATTCTTTACAAAATATTTAGAGCCCAATAATCCCATTTCTTCAGCACTAAAGGCTACGAAGATAATCGAACGTTTAAGATTGTTTTTTTCAGCACTTAATTTCTGTGCCATTTCAATTATACCGGCTACACCCGATGCATTGTCATCAGCACCATTATGAACTGCAAAAGTATCTGGCATTCTTGAGCCAGAACCAGCACCACCAAATCCCAAATGATCATAATGTGCACCTACCACAATATATTCATTTTTCAGGATAGGATCACTACCTTCAATAATTCCATAAACATTTTGAGTTTGTTGCTTGTCAATTTTTATATCAGTTTTTACCAATAGTTTTTCCGGTATCTGAAAACTGTTTGGTTTTTTAGTTTTGTTGATAGTTATTTCCAGTTTTTCTATTGTATGGCTTGAATCATTCGATAGAATTTGATTCGCCATTTTTCGGGTAATATTAATAACAGGCAAATTGGCTACTGTTGGACTTTTATCGTAATTTAACGAAACTAATTCGTCAGTTTTATTTATTTCAACAGGCGTGACAAAGATAACGCCGGCAGCACCTTTGTCTGAAGCCAAGAGTGCTTTATCTCTTTGATCGACATATTCATTGAAACGACTGTCAGCATTGCTTAATTCAGGATGTCCACGCAACATCATAACCCATTTTCCGCTAACATCCATGCCTTTGTAATCATCCCATTTCAAACTGTCTTTGTTTACTGATATTCCATAACCTACAAAAACTACTTTTGTAAAAAGAAATGCGTTTTTTGAAAAAGCAAGAGGTGTAAAATCTTTTCCAACAATACCATATTGTCCATTGAAAAAATATTTGTTTTCCTTACCTAATGAAATACCTGTAACAATATCAAAGTTTTGTAAACCATTATTTTTATTAAATTTCAATCCAGCTTGCTTAAATTGAGATTGGATATAATTGGCGGCAATTGCAATTTCTTTAATTCCCGGCTTTCTTCCTTTTAAAGAATCTGAAGCCAGATAACCAATTGTTGATTTGAGCTCATTGGTTGTTATTTCTGCATTATATTGTTGTGCAAATAGTGCAAAATATAAAAATAATTGACTGAATATTAGCAGAAAACGCTTATTTTTCATGATTTTGATTATTATAGTTTAAACCTTTTTGTATTTAAAACATATTTAATTAATATTCAATTAAATAAATATGCGAACAAGTTTATTCAAAAATACAAAATTAAATTATAATATTGAAGAAATCATGATGTAAATAATTTGTTTAATCAGTTTGAACAATAATATAGAAAAATCTTGTATTAGCATCTATTAAAATATCTATGAAATCTATGTGTTTTAACATTGAATGATTGTTATTTAGAATAGATCTTTCAACTATCATTAATGTATTTGATGATTATTCTGAAGCTGAATCAAAGCTCTAAAGGAATGTAATAAACATAAAGCATCTAAGAACAATTATTAGATTGTTAGCATGTGGATTCCCATCTTAATCTATTTGAATATGATGCTAAAACAATTGAAGACTTCATAACAAAGAATGAATATCATTTTAGTGGCAATATTTAAGCTCAAAAACAAATTCTTCGGTTTCTTTATACAAATCACCTATGTAAAGTGTAAATTTTTCTCCTAAATACATATCGGGTTAAATATATATTTTTATTTACCTTTGTAAATTAGTTTTGCCAATTAAACTCACTAATATACCGGAATGTCAAAATTATATAAAAACAAGGCTGCACTAATTGGTATTCTTATAATTGCAATTATTACTTTTGCACCACTTGTAATAATTGGGCTTGTTACTGCTGATGATTTGTGTACGTTACAAATGTCAGAATTTAGTTATTGGGAAAATGCATATTCTTTTGCAGTACATCAAGGTCGTTTCTTCTTTTTATTAACAAGTTTTTTTTCCTATATCCCTTATCTTTTTGATTCAGTTATATGGACAAAAACAATGCAGTTTTTGCCAATTTTTTTCATTTTTTGGGGTTTTAATAAGGTAATTTCTAGGTACTTTAACAAAAGAAAAGCAGGCTTCTTATTTCTTTTAATTTTTTTCATATTCTTTCAACTAACAGCTGATTATAATATATTTATTTCATATCATTGTTATTTCACAACTGCTTTTGCAAGTTTAGTATGGGGTTTCAGCTATTATCAATTATACCTTGAAACCAAAAATAAAAAAAACCTTTACATATCATATTTCCTTTTTGCTTTAGGTTTATTGTTTTATGAAGTTCATATTGTATTTAGTTTCTTTTACTTTTCTTTAGCTTTTGCCAGTATAAATAATGAAAAACATACACTATTAAAACGTTTTAAGCAAGCAATCTGTTTATTCAAAGGATATTTAATAATTATATTGGTTTACTTAGTATTAATGTTTTCCTGGTCTTTTTTCCATCCATCTAATTATGAAGGGAATCAATTTACTAATAATTTCTCTTTAACAAATTACTATAACACGGTTTTAAAATTTATAAATGGTGCTTTGCCTTTAAATAATTTTTTTGGCAGTTTTAAGTTCTTTATCGATAGATCACCGGATGTTGAAGGCTTCAATCCTGTTAATTTTATTTTTTCAGAAACCTTATCTGTTGCAAATTATCTTAAACTCTTTTTAATAGTTATTCTCTATATTCCATTCATTAAGATTTCAAAAAAAATTCCATTTTCAAGACTCTATTGGGGAATGCTTATGGGTATTTTATTACTCATTTTGCCTGCTTTACTTTTATCGTTGAGTAATAAATATACAACTCTTCAAATGGAGCATTATACGATTACTGTTTTCCAATTTTTTGGCACATCGTTGTTTTTTATGAGTATCTTTTTGTGGATTGATAAAAAAATGATGATGATTAATTGGCTAAAAATGCTAAGCAGATGTATCATATTAATTTTTCTGTTATATACTTCTATTGCTCACGATTATGCAAATAAAATGTATGCAAATGATTTAAAGCAATCTCAAGGTAGAATAACATTTATGGATGAATTTATGAAAACTGATTATTATGAAAAAATTGGAAATCAAACTGCTATTTATGCACCATCATTGTGGCAGAGTCATTCTTATTTGCATGAATCAAAAATACTTACAGAACAAGGATTTAATTGGAGATCTTACAGCAAATTAATTTACAATAAAGATAGAGATATTATAAGAGATAAAGATGAATTAATAGATGATTGTAAATCAACGAAAGATGAAATATTTTATTCATTTATTTTGAAACAAGCTTATCAAACAAATGATTTTATTCTTATATCATCTAAAATAAATAAGTTGCAATGCAAGAATGATTTTTTTGTTTCAGATACTGTTGATGTTTTTATTTATTCTAACAACAATAATGGAATTATAACCTATACTACCAATACAGTTTCAACAGACTCTTCTAATAGAAACAATTATAAGATTTATAAGATCAAAAAGGAAATATTTAATAAAAAAATATGGCAACATAGAATAATAAATAAAAATATAGATATTCAATCAGTTAACATTGGATTTATGGATTAAATATGAATGCTAATTTATCTAAAATGAAAAAAAAAATAAATGAAAAAAAAATTCCTTTTATCCTTCTAATAATATTCAGCACGATATTTATCTTTTATTTTTATGGCAATGTAATTCTTCATCCTGATAATTATTTATTTAGCGGAAGTGGCGACGGAATAAAAAATTATTTTACATATTATTATCACATAAAACATGATATTTCATACATAGATTTTGGAGGTATGAATTATCCTTATGGAGAGCACTTCCTTTATACGGATTGTCATCCGATATTAGTTGTTTGTTTTAAGTTTTTATCATCGCAATTTGATTTTTTCAGTATCCACAGTATTGGTATCCTTAATTTTTTAATGATTCTATCTATTTTTCTAACATTTTTTGTTTGTTATTTTCTTTTAAGGGAATTAAACATAAATAGATGGTTTAGTTTATTATACTGTATTGGAATTACGCTGTTGGCACCTCAATTATTCAGATTAGGTGGACATCTTGCACTTTCGTATAGTATTGCAATTCCATTATCATGGTTATTGATAATTAAATGTTTCAAAAATAAAGAGAAGTTAGTTTATTCTGTTATTCTGTTTTTCAACAACCTTTTTTGGTTGTTTATTTATGCTTATTTGGGTATTATTATACTATTTTTTTTAGGTTCCATGATAGTTGTAAAATACCTTTCAGATAAAGATAAACGAAAAAAAATTGCTCATTATCTGCGAATTGCTTTTGCTATTTTTATTCCTGTAATTATTTTCTATTTGTTTGCAGTTTTAACAGATACTCATAATGGCAGAACCACTAATCCAACAGGTTTTTTCCTTTTTAATGCTGAACTTGATGATGTTTTTTTACCACATTACCCATCATTTAGTTTCGCTATCAATGAATTTTTAGATAAAAATATAAAAACTCAATGGGAAGCATGGGGTTATGTGGGTTTTTCAACTACTATTATTTTTGCGGTTATCCTTATTTTGTCGATTATTAAGCTATTTAAGCGAAATAATGTTAAGGTTCTAAGTACTTTTTTTAATTCTGAATTATTAAACGTATCATTAATCTCTGGATTTATTGTTTTATTATTTGCAATGGCTATCCCTTTTAAGCAAATTCCAAGTTTGGTTGATTTTATTCCTATTATTAAACAATTTAGGGCAACAGGAAGGTTTACATGGCCTTTTTATTTCGTTGCTATTGTGTTTGCAGCCAATGTTATGCAGGAAATCTATTTAAAATCAAATACTAAGCGAAAGAAAATATTTATATTATTACTTTGTATTACCGTTGGTATATTCAATATTATTGAAGGATTATTTTATCATGAAGATGTTTCTCGCAATATTGTAAAATCAAAAAATCTATTTAAAAAAGAATTTTTGTCTGATTCATACAAAGCAGCAATAAATAGTGTGAATCTAAAGGATTTTCAGGCAATCATTAGCTTGCCTTTTTATCATCAAGGTTCTGAAAACTTTTCGCGACCCAAAAATGAAGAAACAACACGTGCATCAATATATATATCATTCCATACAGGAATTCCGATAATATGCGCAAACTTAACAAGAACATCAATTCAAGAAAGTAAAAATATTATACAAATTGTTTCGCCCAATTTTTATAAAAAAGAAATCTTAAAGGATTTACCAAGCAACAAACCATTTTTAGTAATCCGAACCAAAGATGAAATATCAAATTATGAAAAAGATATTTTTCTAAAATGTAAACCCATATATTTAAGTGATGAGATCTCATTGTATACAATTACCAAAGAAGATTTGTTTAAAAATAACGCTTTCACTATTTACGAAAAATACAAACAGATTCAATCAGCTTTATTTAAGAAAGATCAGTTTTATCTTTCCAGCGATTCTTCATTCTTTTACTATAATGGATTTGAAAATTTAAAATCAGACAAGCCATTTCGTGGAAAAGGTGGTTTTCAATCTTTTAAAAAAGGGAAAAACACGTATTCTGAATTTCCAGCAAATACATTTGTGGAAGGGAAAAAATATCATTTTAGTATGTGGATGTTTAATGGTTTTCAAGATGCCTTAAATGATTATTTCAGATTTACAATTGAAGAGTTTGATGAAGATAAGAATACTTGGAAAACAACTACTTATTTCCCGAATCAAAGTGAAGTAATCTATGGCAATTGGTCTCTTGTTGAAGGTATATTTGAAGTTGAAAAGTCAAAAAATAAGATTTATATTTCAACAAAAGGGAGAGATAATTCAACAAGAGCTTTATATGCAGATGATTTATTAATTATGGAAGAAGGAGTAGATGTTTATAGTTTAAACATACAAAAAAACATACTATTCTATAATAACCATGAAATTTTATTAAAATAGTATAGGTAGTATGTTCAATTAGTTATTACAAACAATTAGTTATGAATTATTTAAAAAAAAGACCAGATAGTATTGTTTTAGTGAGTATTATTGTTTTGTCTTTTATTTTTCAGTTTAAATATATTAATGAGTTTCCTTCATTTATTCATGCTTGGTCGCAATCAGACAGGTATGCAATAGCAATTGGTTTTATAAATAATAATTTTGATTTTTTTCATCCGGAATCATTAATTATGAATCCTCAGTATCCTGACTGGTGGGAAACGGCTTATAAAACAAGTATTACCGCAGTAGATTTTCCAATAAACGAATATATTATTGCAATTATAATGAAATTATCAGGAACTACTTCTCCATGGACATTTCGTTTATTTACATTACTTTATAGTTTAATAGGTTTGTTCTATTTATATAAAGTTGCACGATTGCTGACAAATCAATTTTCAAAATCCATATTGATTACCTTTTTTGCTGCAACTTCACCGGTCTTTGTATATTATCAAAGTGGTTTTATACCAGGAATAACAGCGTTGTCGAATGTTATTATCGGTATATACTTGTATCTAACATATATAAAAGATAAAAAGATAAAATATTTTTATCTAAGTGTATTTTTTCTAACACTTGCTACGCTCATACGTTCTAGTTTTGCTATTCCTATTGTAGCTGTTTTTAGTTTTGAGTTTCTAAGGATTATTAAAAAAGAAACAGGTATTGTTACAAAAATATTACCTGTATTTTTATCAGTTTTGTCTATTTTTTCATATTTTGCTTGGAATTCATATTTGCGTCAGCATTATGGTTCAATGTTTTTAAATGAATTATTGTATCCTGAAAGCATAGAACAAGCAAAATTCCTTCTCTCTGATGCGTTTTTTCGTTGGCGATTTCAATATTTTTCCGAAACACATTATTGGTTATTTCTTTTTTGTATATTGTTGGCAATAGGATTTATAATTTTCAATAAAATTAAACGCAAGAATAATCCAACTACAAATAATCATCTATCGCTATGGATTTTCAATGGAATTTGGCTTTTGGGTTGCATTCTTTTTTCGGTAGCTATGTTAAAACAATTTACACATCATGATTATTATTTTTTAGATACATTTTATCTTCCTTTATTGTTTATGTTTATTTTGATTCTAAAGATTATTCCAGAATCAAGCAATGAAAAATTCTCATTAATAACAGGGGCATTTGTCTTTCTGATTCTTATACCTTTAATAGTTAGTGGCGTAAATCAGCAAAAGTCAAGAAGAGGATATGATGAAAGAGTTTGTGAAACAATTAATGACTTTAATGGCTCTGCAATGTTTTTAGATTCATTAGGTGTGAGTAAAGATGCTAAGATATTAGTTATCAATGCTTATCCACAGAATACTCCATTTATTCTTATGAAAAGAAAAGGTTTTGTTTTAATGTGGCCTGAAAGAAATTTGATTTTAAAAAGTTTAAAGTGGAATTGGGATTATATTGTTTTTCAGAACTCATATTTTTTTCATGAATTTTTTTATAATCCTGATATTTTAGCAAGATTCAAAAAAATTGCAGATAATGGTAAAATTACGCTTTGTAAATTATCTGATACTTCATTTAATTATACTCCATTGACATTTTATGATTTTGATAAAAAACAGCCTTATTTTAGCAATACTATAAATTTTGACTCAATTATAAATAATGGATGGTTTAATATTGAAAGTAATAAAGATATTGCTTATTCAGGGAGTAAATCTGGCATTTTAAGACTCAAAAGCGAATGGGGAACAGGTTTTAAATTAACAGATATACATAATTTTACTTCTAAAGAAAATGAAGTGCTATTTAGTGGATATTTTTATAGCGAGAAACAAATAAATAGCTGCCAAATTGTAATAACTATTGAAAACAAAAATGGCAAGCTTTATCATCGAACATTTGAGGTTAATCAATTTATAAAGCTTAATATGTGGAATCGAATAGATAAACTTTTTACGATTCCTAAAATTGATAGTAAAGATGGTATCTTTAGATTAGATATTTATTGTCCGGGTGAACATGACAAAATATATTTTGACGATTTTAAAATTGCATTTTATTAGTTTTATTCTAAATCTGTTTAATTAAATGAAAAACAATTTATTAAAGATGATTTTTTTATTGTTGGTAATTTTTATTATCGTCAATAATTTTATATTTTATCCTGATAATATATTATCATGGGATGTATTTGGTTATTATTTATACCTTCCTTTAAAATTTATATACAATAATCTTGGATTACATAATGATACTGTCATTCATGAGATTATAGAAAAATATCACAATACTACTACTTTTTATCAAGCAATGAAAATGCCTGAAGGAAATTTTGTAATGAAATATTCAATGGGCTTATCTTTTTTTTACCTTCCTTTTTTCTATATAGGTCATTTTGTTGCTATTATATTTAATTATCCCGCTGATGGTTTTTCTTTGCCTTATCAATATTCCATTTTTATTGGCGGAATAATATACTCAATAATTGGAATCATAGTATTGGCGAAAGTTTTGCTTCACTTCTTTAGTGAAAAAATTACAGCATTTGTAATGATTATCATTGTTTTTTCGACAAATTATATTGTACATATCACGATGTATGGCCAAAATGCCATGTCGCAAAACTATTTGTTTACAACTTACGCATTAATACTTTGGCTTAGCATATTATGGCATAAATCGCATAAGTTAAAACATGCTATTTTTCTTGCATTTATATGTGGTATTAGTATTTTGAGCAGACCATCTGAAGTAGTGTGCTTGTTAATTCCATTTTTTTGGGGTATAAAAGATAAAATCACGGCTGTAGAAAAGTTAAAGTTATTTATTAAGTATAAAAAGCAGCTGATTCTATTTGCAATCATTTTATTAATAATTGGTTCATTTCAATTTATATATTGGAAAATAGAAACTGGCAAATTCTTTTTTAATTCTTATGGTGGTAATGTAGGAGAAGGATTTGAATTCTTAAATCCTTATATTCTGGAAGTATTATTTAGTTTTAGAAAAGGTTGGCTAATTTATACTCCTATTATGTTTTTTGCAATATTTGGATTTATAGTTCTTTACAAACAAAATAAAACAATATTTTATGCATTTCTAATATTTTTTATCGTAAACCTATATTTTGTTTCGAGTTGGTCGTGTTGGTGGTATGCACAAAGTTTTAGCCAACGTTCATTAGTGCAAATGTATCCTATAATAGCAATATTATTAGGTTATTTTATACGCTGGTTAAGCGAACAAAACAAGTATTTGAAAAGCACAGGGTTTTTCCTTTTGTTTCTATGTATGCTGTTGAATTTATTTCAAATTCGACAGTTTCACTTGGGGATAATAGATGGAGATAGAATGACAAAAGATTATTATTTCAGTGTTTTTGGAAAAACGCATACAACAGAGCAAGATAAAAAATTGCTTCTTATAAATCGTTCATTCGATGGAGATGAACATTTTGATAACGAAAATGAATACACATCCAAGATATTGGGAAAAATGGATTTTGAAAAGACTGAAAAATCTGATTTAAGTTTTGCTAATTCTGGAAAACATTCATTCCGATTAGATAGCTTAACTATTTATTCACCGTCAATAGAAGCTCCTTATAATGATTTGACAAAAAGAGATCATGCTTGGATTAGGGTAAGTGCTTATGTTTATCCAATTTTTGAAATTAAAAACAATCCTTTTAGTTTGATAATTCAGTTTACTCATAAAGGTCATGCTTATAAATATGAGGCTAATGATGCTGAAAATATGAAACTTGAATTAAATAAATGGAATAAAATAAGTTTCGACTATTTAACACCTGAAGTTAGACGAAAAACGGATAACTTAAAAGTATATATTTGGCATAGAGGTAAAAATGCTATTTATATTGATGATATGCAGGTTGAAGTGTTTGAAAAGAAAGAAAATCAATAAAATTTTAGCAAAATTTAATTTGCCAAAAAAGACAAAGTTGTTAATTCTTTTATTCCCATAAAACCTATAAATTTTGCTTTATTAAATTTACTTGCATCAAAATTGAAAATATACGGATCAGCATTAATTGAATCTGAATTATTATTACTTAACAAAAAAGGTTTGTATGAAATACCATGATATTCTGAAAATTGCATAGGAAGAGATAGTATATTGTATTTTTTCTTTGTAATTGGGTAATAATTGGTTTTGTAATCAAACTTTATTTTGGACATTTTAGGAGCAGATATTTCAAAATGTGTGCATAAATCATTAAAATATAATGTAAAATCACCTTTTTCATTGGTAAAAGTATTCATTCCTATTGACCAATTTTCATTCCATCCTCTGATTACAGCTCCTTCAATTGGTTTGCCATTTATACTATTTATAATTTTACCACAAAGCACAAAATTATTATATCCTAACATATTATAATAATTAACCATTTGAGTTGCAGGTTTCGCTTTGTATTCTTTAAAGTTGGCAATTTCTTTTGCAGCAGGTTTAATTGAGCCCAGTATGGTATATTTACCATCCTTAGTTTTTGTAGAACCTTTATGATCAATAATTCCCGTAAATTTTGCTTCCATATTACCAGCAATCATATCCTGAAATTGCCACCAAGCCAATCCGCTTCCTCCACAATCAATTATTCTTTCATAAACTTCTTTCATAAAATGTCTTTGCTCGTCATAGGAAATAGAATCTCCATCAGCTGGTAATGCCGTTTCGCCAATCATCCAAGGTTTATTTGTATATTTGCTGTACCAATAAATTTCGTTAGGAACACGTAAAGGATGATAAGTATGAAAAGCTATAAAATCTACTGGTAAAATCGATGGATCCCATTCAAAAACCTCTATTGGTTCCGAAAAACCAATGGTGAATAATTGATTAGGTGCATACTCATTCATCATTCTTTTCCATTTCAAAACTATTTTATACGCATCTTCTTTCTTCCTTTTTTGTTGATCACTAAGCAATTGTTCTTGGTCGAAATACAATGGTTCATTAAAAAAATCATAAGCAAAAATACAAGCATTGTTTTGGAATTTATGTAATAATCGTTCCGTAAATTTTTCCAAATCAATATTTTCTACTGGTGCTTTTATGAGTAGCATAACTTTAATATCATACTCTTCTACAATCTTTAAAAAATTTTCTAACCCTGAGAAAATACTTTCAAAGTCTTTTTTAAGGTATAAATTTTGATTATCAGCACTATAATAATATTTTAAATTTTCACAACTTACACGATCAAAAACAAGTCGGATTGAATTAAATCCCATTTCTTTTATTAATTGTAGATGCCCCCTGATTTGTGTTTCCAAACTATCTTTAGTATTGGTTTCAAATATTTCAGGATTTTCATATTCTTTTATGGGTGATAATAAGTAATCATTTTCGATTTTTCTAAAGCAAACTACATAGTTTAGCATGATAGGGAAAAAAGCTTTATCTTTAATTTTAAAATGCTTTCCTTCCAAATATACAAAATCAGTTTTTGACAAATCTTTCTTTTTGTATATGTCTGAATTACAAGAAATAAGAAAAATAATTGGTAACAATAATAAATTCCAATAAATGAATTTTAAGCTACTAAAAAATTGAATAACCATTAGTTCTGTAGTATTATTTTAAATAGTTTCTATCCCAAATATTATACTTTAAAATACACCAGATAGCTCTGAATCCGTCTTTTGCATTGATTTTCTTACCTTCCTCGTAAGTTCTTCCATAGTAAGAAATACCAACTTCATAAATTCTAATCTTAGGGAATCTTGATATTTTTGTAGTTACTTCGGGCTCAAATCCAAAACGGTTTTCTTTAAATTGAATTTGTTTGATAATGTCAGAGCTAAAGAGTTTATAGCAAGTTTCAATATCAGTAAGATTCAGATTGGTGAACATGTTTGAAAGCATTGTAAGAAATTTATTTCCAATAGTATGCCAGAAAAACAAAATTCTATGTGGATTTCCTCCCATAAAACGAGAACCATAAACAACATCAGCAAAACCGTCAATTATTGGTTTTAGTAACAAATTATATTCAGCTGGATCATACTCTAAATCTGCATCTTGAATAATAATGAAATTACCTGTTGCTAATTCAATCCCTTTGTGAATTGCAGCACCTTTACCCTTATTGAAAGGTTGATTATAAAGCTTTATATCAATTTGTTGATGAGTATTAATATAATTTTCAATTACTTCTGGTGTATTATCATTAGAAAAATCGTTAATAATAATTATTTCTTTCGGGATATTATTAATTAACGCTGTATTTATTACCTTATCTAAAATCAGATGAATGGTTTTTGCTTCGTTGTATGACGGAACTATAATACTTAGCTTCATTTTAATATATTTTTATTCCTGAAAATAAACTCTTTTTACTCTTCTTGAAATGCCTGTAAGTATTTCGTAAGGTATTGTTTCAATGGTTTCAGCAAGATTAGTAATGGAGTATTCTTCTCCAAATATAATTACTTCATCATTTTCTTTGGCTGATATATTTGTAATATCAATCATACACATATCCATACAAATATTACCAATAATCGGAGCAAATTTATTATTAATCAAAACTTTCCCATTTCCGTTGCCCAATTTTCTGTTCAACCCATCTGCATAACCAATAGGGATAATAGCAATACACATTTCCTGATGAGCTATCCATCCCCGACCATAACCTATTGAATCATTTTTTTGTATTGTTTTTATTTGAGAGATAATTGTTTTAAGGGTGCCTACGTTTTGCAATTCTTTTTGCTCATAACCTACAGATGCAATTCCATATAAACCAATACCTAATCGTGCCATTTCAAACTGTGCATTTGGAAAACGAACAATTCCTGCGGAGTTTAAAATATGACGTATAACATTATATCCAATTCCATCAGTTATTGTTTTACTCATTTCAGTAAACATACTGATTTGTCGATTTGTAAAATCATCAAAAAAATTGTTTTCGGCAGTAGCTAAGTGTGAGAAAGTTGACTGAACATGAATTTGTGGGTTTTTGTTAATTCTATTTATTAATTCTGATAAATCATTTTTTTCAAAACCCAAACGATGCATTCCTGTATCTAACTTGATATGAATATTTACAATTTGTTGTTTATTAGAGATATGTTGTTCTATAATATCTTCTAAAAGAGAATAGACTCTTAGACTATAAATTTCCGGTTCTAAATTATACTTTAAAATAGTATCAAAACTTTGTTCATCGGGATTCATTACCATTATTGGCAAAGTTATGCCGGCTTTTCGCAATTCAACACCTTCGTCAGCATAAGCAACAGCTAAATAATCAACATGATGAAACTGTAATGTATTGGCAATTTCAAAACTACCACTTCCATAAGAAAATGCTTTAACCATTGCCATTAATTTGGTTTCTGGCTTTATTTTAGAACGGTAATAATTCAAATTATGAACAATGGCATTCAAATTAATTTCCAATACTGTTTCGTGTGCTTTCTGTTGTAATACCTGACTAATTTTCTCAAATTCAAATATTCTGGCTCCTTTTAAAAGGATTGTTTCATTGTTAAAGTTAGAGAATAAAAAGTCTCTTAGAAACTCATCGGTGGTAGTATAAAATACTTTTTCTATATTAAATTTATCGGCTTGTTTGCTAATAGCATTCCCTATTCCAATTAACCGAGAAACATCTTTCTTTTGAAGTAAATCAGCAATTTCGCTATATAAATCCTTGTCTTCGCGACCACTCTGAAGAATATCCGATAAAATAATTGTTTTTTTCTTATGCTGTTGTTGTTGGTTCAAAAAATCAATAGCTATGCTCAATGAATTGATATCAGAGCTATAACTATCGTTGATAATAGAGCAGTTATTAATACCTTCTTTTAATTCCAATCGCATAGCAATTGGATGTAAGAGTTTCATCCGTTGTGATATAATGTCATTTGAATAGTTCAAATATAACAAAACAGCCCAACAGTGAATGGCATTTTCTATAGAAGCTTCATCCGTAAATGGAATATCAATGGCAATAAGTTTTTCTTGATATATAGCAGTAATTGTACTTTTTTTACTGTTTTTTTCGACATGCTGAATACTTAAATTAGCGGTAGCTTTTCTACTCCACGAAAAAGAAGGAATATTTCTCAACATTTCCGACTTTAAAATAAGCTCTTTGATTTCCAGATAATCAACGCAGTAAATCAACATTTTAACTTTGGTGAATAATTTTAGTTTTTCTGCAATTTTTTGTGCACTGTGAATAAAATTTTCATCATGAGCATGACCAATGTTGGTGAAAATTCCGATTGTTGGCTGGATGATAGCTTGTAATTTATCCATTTCATCGGGTTCGGAAATACCTGCTTCAAATATTGCTAATTCATGTTCAGGTTTCATTTGCCATACGCTGAGTGGCACACCTATTTGTGAATTATAACTTTTAGGATTTTTTACAATTTTTGTATCATCACACAATAATTGATAAAGCCATTCTTTTACAATCGTTTTTCCATTACTACCGGTTATTCCTATTACAGGAATATCAATTGTTTTACGACGATAAGCAGCAAATATTTGTAATGCTTTAAGAGTGTTTTTAACTAAAATAAAATTGGCTTCAGCATACAAAGATAGGTCGTCAGGTAAAATTGAAATTACAAAATTTCGTATTCCTTTTTGATAAAGATCGGAGATGTATTTATGTCCATCATTTCGTTTGCTGATTAATGCAAAAAACAAGCAATTATCTAAAGATGTAATTTTTCTGCTATCGGTTAATAAATCATTGATAATAGAATCATTATTAAGGTTTCCGATAAGTTCACCTTTGCATATTTTTGCAATTTCTGTAAGAAGAAATCCTTCTTTATTAATTGACATATTTTATTATTTAACTTTAGTGCTTTCTTAGTTATCTCTTTCAGTGATATTACTTATTTTTAATGGATTTTTAATAAGTTCCTGGTGCATCAATCTGTTTTTGAAAATATCACAAGCTAAATAAATTGCCTGACGTAAAGATTCGGGAGAAGCTTCATTTTTACCGGCTATTTCGTATGCAGTACCATGAGCAGGAGAAGTTCTGACTATTGGCAATCCGGCAGTAAAATTAACTCCTTCTTTAAACGACATAAGTTTAAATGGAATCAAACCCTGATCGTGATACATAGCAATAATACCATCGAAGTTTTTAAGGTTTTCAGAACCAAAAAATCCATCAGCGGGATAAGGTCCAAATGCTAATATCCTTTCATCCATGGCTTTTTTAACGGCTGGAATAATAATATCGTGCTCTTCTTTACCCAATAAACCATTATCACTTGCATGAGGATTTAATGCAAGAATTGCAATTCTGGGTTTCGTAATGGCAAAATCTTGGATTAATGATTGATTCATTATTCTTATTTTACTCATAATTAACTCGATGCTTAGTTTGTTCGAAACATCTTTAAGAGGGATATGACCGGTTACTACTCCAATGCGTATATTATTGCTAACCATAATCATTAATTCATTGGAAATATTAAATTTATTGGCTAAGTATTCAGTATGCCCAGGAAAATTAAAGGTTCTGGATTGAATGTTACTTTTATTAATGGGTGCTGTAACCAATACATCAATATGTTCTTTTTTAAGGTCTTCAACAGCCAAATCTAATGCCTGCGCAGCCATAACTCCTGCTAATTCTGTTGATTGCCCCAACTCAATTTTGATTTCGTCGTTATTAACATTAACAATATTGGCGCGTTTATTAACGGCTGTTTCAGCATTTTTTACTAAATTCAAATTGAAGTCATTATAGTTCAGCATTTTTTTGTAGAAAGAAGCGACTTTGGAAGAACCGTAAACAATGGGTGTGCATAGATCTAACAATCGTTGATCAGCCAAAGCTTTAATTATAATTTCATAACCGATACCGTTCACATCACCATGTGTAATTCCTAGTTTTATTTTATAATCTTTATCGAAATTTCTTATCATAATACACAATATTAAAAAGTTACAAATGCTATTTTAGCATTGAATTTAAAATCAAAATTAATTATTTTCTTGGTTTTATTTAATCAAATTTTGCTTAATATAAAATCAAATAACAACCTCACTCCCACCCCTGTGGCATTTTTTCCTCTATAGCTATCTTTTTTACTTAAAAAAACAGGTCCTGCAATGTCTAAATGAATAAAAGGATAGTCGGTAAATTCTTGTAAAAACTTTCCTGCCGTAATCATTCCTGCTTCCGATCCACCCAGATTTTTAATGTCGGCAACATCTGATTTGATTAATTCGCCATATTCTTCCCAAAAAGGAAATTCAGCCAAACGTTCATATACATTTTGTCCGCTGTTTTTTAAATTTTCAAATTCTGTTTCGGCATTGGCATGCATGGCAACTATTCCATAAGGTCCTATTGCTCTGCTTGCAGCACCAGTTAAGGTTGCTAAATCTATAACCAAATCGGGTTGGTATTTTGAAGCATAACCTAATGCGTCGGCTAAAATTAATCTGCCTTCGGCATCGGTATTCATTATTTCCACAGTTTTTCCTGTAAACATAGTAATTATATCACCCGGCACATACGCATTTCCATCAGGGCGATTATCGGTAGAAGGTATCAATCCTACAACATGAATTGGTAATTTTGCTTTGGCAATGGCATAAATGGCACAAACCACAGCGGCAGCACCCCCCATATCGCATTTCATATCAAGCATAGAATCACCGGGTTTTATATTTACACCTCCGGTATCATATACAACGCCTTTCCCGACAAAAACGAAGGGTTTGGTGTTTTTATGTTCTTTGGGTTTCCATTCCAATACAGAAAAAGTTGGCGGGTCGATACTTCCACGGTTTACAGCAATCAAACCGCCCATTTTTAATGATTCTATTTTGGTTTTGTTAAAAACTTCCACTTTAACATTGGCATCTTTTGCCATTTGCGTAATAATTTCCGAAAAACTTACAGCATCCAGAAAGGTCAGCGGCTCGTTCACTAAATTACGACATTTATAAACGGCATCTGTAAGTATATTCAAATGCTCGTATTGTAACTTATTAATTTGAGTAGAATCAATGTAAATATCCTGTAAGGAATTGCTTTTTTGCTCAGTTTTATATTTGATGAACTGATAACTTCCCAATGCCATCCCTTCGGCCAGACTATAAGCAGCAAATTGATTTTCGCAACGATCTGTTATCAATACAGAAGCAATTTTGTTATCATTCAGAAAAGCAGCGATTTTATCTCCGGCTTTGCGGCATTTTTCGTTAATTTTATAAGATTCACCTTCGTTTTTGAAAAATTGAATCATTATTATACGTTCAAGTTTTGGCAAAACAATCATTTCCTTTTCTAATTCATCATGCTGATAGCTGATAAAACGCAGCTCTTCTTCCGAAAATTGAGATAGCGGAAGTTGTTTGCAATCATTTATGAGATAAACAGATGCTTTATAATTCTTTTCTTTATTTAATTTTTTAACGATGGTTTGCATTTTATTATTATTTTTGGATGAAAAAGATTGACAAATTTAAGAAAAAAATCAATCTAAGACTTTTAAACTTTAACATCTTTAAATTCCTCAATATATCAATGAATACCAAGCAAGTTATCGATAAAGCTTTCGATCTGAAATTCCTTACGTTGGAAGAAGGGCTGCATTTGTACCACGAATTATCCTTGCCTGAACTGATGGCAATTGCAAATAATATCCGATTTCAATTGCATCCGCAGCCCAAAGTGAGTTGGATTATCGACCGCAATGTAAACTATACCAATGTGTGCAATTCGGGTTGTCAGTTTTGTAATTTTTATCGTTCAGTCAACTCGAAAGAAGCGTATATTACAGCTATTGATGAATATAAATGCAAGATTGATGAAATGTTGCAACTGGGTGGTGACCAATTGTTGCTGCAAGGTGGCATGCACCCGAAATTGGGCTTGCAATTTTATACTGAATTATTTAAAACACTGAAAAATCATTACCCTAATCTGAAGCTTCATGCCTTAGGACCACCCGAAATTGTACATATTTCCAAAATGGAAAATATTTCTTATGAAGCCACATTGCAAGCATTGATTGAAGCCGGATTAGACAGTTTGCCGGGAGCCGGAGCCGAAATTCTTTCCGATAGAGTGCGTTCCATTATTTCTAAAAACAAATGCAATGTTACAGAATGGTTGGACGTAATGCGTGTAGCCCATAAAATGAAACTCGTAACTTCTGCCACTATGATGTTGGGGCATATAGAAACGCTTGAAGAACGGCTGCAACATTTAATTTTTATCAGGGATGTGCAGCATGAAAAGCCAGGCGATGCACCCGGATTTCTTTCCTTTATTCCCTGGCCTTTTCAGGATAAAGACACAGTACTGCTGAAACAACATGGCATACGGAACAAGGTGACTGCCGATGAATACATTCGCATGATTGCCATTAGTCGCATTATGCTGCCGAATATTCCCAATATTCAGGCATCCTGGCTGACTGTGGGGAAACAAACCGCCCAGATTTGTTTGCATGGTGGTGCCAATGATTTTGGTTCGATAATGATTGAGGAAAACGTGGTTTCTGTGGCCGGTGCCGACCATCAGTTTGATGCCGTTGGCATACAAAGAGCCATTACTGAAGCTGGTTTTGAACCTCAAAGACGAAATCAACGCTTTGAATTTGTGGAAAAATGATGAATTATTAATTATTAATGGTTAATGGTTAATGGTGATTGAAGAATGAAGAATGAAGAATGAAGAATGAAGAACGAAGAACGAAGAACGAAGAACGAAGAGCGTCTTGATGACTTTTGAAGAATTAGGAATTAGGAATTAGGAATTAGGAATGCCGATGAGAGCGTCTTGATGACTTTTGGGGGATAGACTAAGACTTTTGGAAGCTAGACTGAGGAAACTACCGCATACATTTCTTTGTTTTTTTTGATGATTTTGTAAATTACAAAGTAGATTTCTTAGGTTATCGGTGTTGCGATAACACAATAATATCGAATGGTAACTTATTTATATTTAACTTTTTGCTTGAACAAAAAGTTACAAAAATTCAAGACTGAAAATAATTTACTTCAAAACTACGCTTTTTAAATTTCCTGCGCAATACAAGCCGTAGCGAAATAAATTGTATTGCTTTTATTTTCCTTTTATGCCTTCGCTACTTTTTGCATAAGTTTTTTTTATAATTTATTTGTATGCAAAGATTATCCATGATATATTTCATGTATTATTATTGTATATAACATGGATAGTTCTGTATTGCTTGCCAGTCCAAGCGCTATTTAAAAAGCTTGTTTTGGCACGTAAATTATTTTAGGTCAATCCTTGCTTGGTGGCAAAATAAAAAAGAAGAATTAGGAATTAGGAATTAGGAATGAAGAAAGAAGAGGTCGTCTTGAATACTTCTGAAGGATAGACCAAGACTTTTGGAAGAAAGACTATATCTTTTGGAAGGTAGACCAAGACTTTTGGATGAAAGACCAAAGCTTTTGGAAGAAAGACCAAAGCTTTTGGAAGAAAGACCAAGACTTTTGGATGCGTCTTGATGGTTTTTGGATGCGTCTTGATGGTTTTTGGATGCGTCTTGATAACTTTTGGATGCGTCTTGATGGTTTTTTGAAGCTTAGGGATGACTTTTGGAAGGTTACGGAAGGTTTTTGGAAGGTTAAGGAAGACTTTTGGATGCGTCTTGATGACTTTTGGATGCTTAAGGATAACTTTTGGAAGGTTAAGGAAGGTTTTTGGAAGCTTAAGGAAGGTTTTGGAAGCTTAAGGTAGTTAATTTGTAAAGAAATGAAAAAGCCTGACAGTGTATAGTACATTGTCAGGCTTTGGATATTATAGCATGTTTTTTTTTATTTACTGATTATGAAAAGCCAGCTTGTTAATTTTTCTGTACTCGGGGCTTGGGGCTCCGAAGACGGATAAAATGTATTTTTTAACATCCAAAGCGGTGTCGACTAAACCGGTTTTGGGTGTATATAAAATTTTATTTCGGACAATGCGTGCATTGGTGAGGGGCTCGCCTACTTCTTTGGCTGCTGCGTTTTTATCTTGCAAATTGATGTAAACTTGTTTTAAAGCAACTGTTTTTAATTCGTCTTCGTTGGGTGTATATTCGGGAACATTGTTGAGGTATTTAATCAGTTTGTCGAAATTGTCGAGCCGATTGTCGTAGCTTAATTGGGATGATGAAATTTCATGTATTTCTTTGCCTTGTTCTAAAAGGGCTTGTTTTTCTTTTTCGGTTTTTTTGGCTGTGGCTCTTTCGCCCTGAATTTTGCGGTTGATGGTTTGTGCTCCATCGGTAACAGTATCACTTACTCCGCTTACTTTTAACGCATTCATTACACGGGTGCATAATTTGGAAAGCGGTTTAAATGCATCTTCGCGGTTTGCTGCCGGTATGGTGTATTTAGGTGCCAGGTCGTTGATAAAATTAATTGATTGATGCGCCTGGGAAGAAATACTATTGAGGTTTGGGATTTTTAGGGCAGGGTTAGACGGATTGTATTTGTCTGCATGTAGGGTAACTATTTGGATTAAATCGTCGAAATTGCTGACGGTTGTTACATGCCCTGTTTCTGATCTTGATGCCATAATAATTGTTTTTTTGTGATTGAATAATGTTAATTGTATGACAAAAATAAAAAATAATTTTTATGATTAACGATCATTTTATTCATTTTATTTTGCATAAAAGAAAAAAAATAGAAAACTTAAACCACACCAGCCTTTTTACATAGCCTGAAAACATTGGTGATTTAACATCTATTTAGAATTAATATAAATTTACAATTAATTACATAATTTGATTTTGGGATTGAATAAATTGTATATTTGTAAAAAAATAAAAAAGGAAAAAACTGTACAAAGCCATGTGGATTTGGGTTTATATATACAGTTTTATTATAAGTTATAGGGTATTAAAAAAAACAAAAACAAAAACAATAATGGGAGTATTTGAAGAAAATATCAATGTATTTAAAGGCAGAATTGAAGAACATGAAAAACAACTTGCAAAAGAGAAGCAAGAGTTAGAAGAAAACAAACAATTGCAAAAAGAGCTTTACGATAATTTTACAAAATCAACTTTAAATATTGATGATGTTGACAATGAAATTATGGATTTGGATGATAAAATTAGAGATGGTGAAGCAAAAATAAAAGGACTAGATGCAAGAATATTAAATAGAAAACGAGCTTTGTTACTTTACAAGTTCAATGCATTTAATCAGTAATTTGCATATGGCAAAGATTGACAGAAATAGTTACGAAGACGCAAAAAGGACTTTCAAAAAGTTACTACCTGATAGTGAAATAAGACGGAAAGTAATTGATTTTTTAGGAATAGCAATTAGTTTTGCGGACACAATAAATTGTGAAAAATGGAATATAAATTTAGATTTGAACGGACATTTTATTCGTTTCAATGTAGGACATGAATATTGTATTGAAATCATAGAATCAAGGATTTTAATAATTTGCGATAGACTGTCATTAAAACCTAAAATGAGTAATCAAAATATTCCAGTTATTTTTTGTGGACACATAGGACGTAAAAAATATGAATCAAAAAATATAGACGAAGTTCCAGATTGTTTAGCAAAAACAAAAAATAGCATCGGATGTGTTTTAAAAATAGCAGACATAAAACACAACATAGACTATTTTAAAGAAAGTAATCTTGACTTTATAAAATCTGGTATAAGGACATATCAACTTCCACAAATGAGAAATGCACATTCAAAAGGTGCAATAGAATATATTTCAAGAGAATTAGAGAATGATTTGAGCAATCCAATCTACGAAATAACGAACCTGCCGACTTTAAATCAGATTATTGAAGAAACTGAATTACAAATAAGTAAAGCGAGAAAAACTAGCAGGCAGAAACGATTAGAAATTCTATCAAAATCTAACCCAAAACCAACAAAAACTATTGTTTGCCAAACGGTATTTTATAGAAACCCGTTTGTTGTTGTAGAAGTTTTAGACAGAGCAAAAGGAATTTGTGAAAATTGTAGAAAAGTCGCACCATTTAAAAAAGACATTGATGACAAACCATATTTAGAAGTTCATCACAGAATTCCATTGGCAGAAGGTGGAAACGATACTGTTGAAAATGCAATAGCACTTTGTCCAAATTGCCATAGGCATACGCATTATGGAAACACAACATATTAACCTTTAAATTTATAGTTCTATGGGCTACGCAGAAAATCTAATTAAATGGTACAATGTAACATTGGCATTAGTTACAGAAAGAATAAATGAAACAAAAAATCGCAATTTAACTAAAGAACAAGTGGGGATTGTCATAGCAAATCACTATAAGTTTATTGACAATACAGAACTTTTTGATTTAGTTTGTGAAAAAGGCATTAATTTGTATGAGGAAGTTGAACATCTTTTCTAATTGATATGATTGAATTACAATTTCCAGATTTTTCAGAAATAACCGAAACAGGACAAAGGTTACTTTTAGAAAAGACCATTAAACATAACGGAATTTGGAGATTTCATAAATGTGATCCTGATGACATATTCCCAAGTGATCCACATGGCGACAGAGTGGATGAACCTGAAAAATTAAATATTTACAATGGGTTTGTTTATTCTATGCCAAACAAAGATCATGTTAGGACTCTACCAAAAAAAACAATGATTTACATTTGCAAACAACTTTTAGCATCTAAAGAAGATGAATTAAAGAATAAAATTAAAGCAAATAAGTCGTTAATCACATACATGACAATAGATGAAGACTAAAAAACGCCCTATAATCGAGGTACTGCCCTGCCAGTAATTAGCTGACAGGGTAAATTATTAAAATTACTTTAAATAAAAATCGTAGCGGGACGCTATGATAAGCAGGGAACTTTGTAACCGACGGGTTGATTAACAATGTTGGCACATCACGACACGGGAGAAGCTGATAACCCGATAATAGTAGGCATAAATTAAAAAAATAATTATTATGGCACAATTTAGTGTAAAACTCAAAAACAGTTTCAATCATAAAGGAACTCGTTTTGAAAAAGGAATGGAAGTAGAACTTTTGTCTAAACAAACAAGTGCACCAAACTTATTGAGTGCAGGAAAACAAGAGATTACTGATGCATTTCAGAGGAAATATGGAGTAACTTTAGAAGGCGTTCATATTTCAATAAATTATTTAGAAGTTACAAAACTTTAGTGTTGATTTGGGCAGGGGATATTCTTCTGCCCAATTCGTTTTGAAAAACAATAAATCAAATAAATGAAAACATTAGAGCCATTCAAAAATAAATGTAATACAATTTCTGAACAAATTGAGCAAATCGGACTAAATAATGATAGTCATTTTGTTATTGACGGCATCATTGAACCTGAAAAATATCTTAATGCAAAATATCGCATTTTATGGGTGTTGAAAGAAGCAAATTCAGAAACAGATACTTGGAGCTACCTCGAAAAATTCAAAGATAAAGAATGGTTATATCGGTGTGGTAAAAGTGTTCCTACATTGAAAAGAATGATTTATACAACTTATGGCATTTTGAGAGATTGTGAATGGAGCGAAATTCCAGATGCAAGCAACGAAAAATCTTTTGAACCATTACAAGAAATTGCAATAATCAATATAAAAAAAATCCCTGGAGGTAGCATTTCTGAGGGCAATGAAATACAACAGGCCTATTACGATAATCAAGAATTGCTAAAACGGCAAATCGAAACATATAATTCAAATGTTGTAATATTTGGAAATACATTGCAGTATTTTTATAAATCAGATTTTGACGGATTGGAAACAGCAGAAAAGCAAAATACGAAATACGGAAATGCTTTTTACGATACAGGCGATAAATTGTATATTCATACTTGGCACCCAGCAGTTCGAGGAGCAGGATTTACAGATGAAGATTATGTTATGGACATTGTAAATATCGTAAGAAGTTGGAAGAAAAAGTAAAACACAGCCGCTAACAGTAAGGCTTAGCACAATTGCGGATTCAGGGCATATTTGTAAGTTCAGAACTTTTAATTAAGTTTATAGAAGGTTTGTCTTTAAAACCCAACGAGCAATATTATTAAGTTAAGGGATTAATTGAATTAAAATTTGCCCGTCAGGGCATTCATATCAATAGAAAAAAATAAATTCAATTTTAAATTGTCCGTAGGACATAAACATTTAAAATAAAGAACAAGAGGTTAATTCCCTACGGGAAATATTGAAATATAAGCCAATATTTCTACGGATATTGATCTCCTACGGAGAATATTCCTTCACTTAATGATAATACCCCTTGTCTTAATTAACAATAAGCTATCAAGAATTCTTACGCAAAAAATAAATCTGAAATTATTAAATAAAAAGAGTAAACTTTGAGCAATTAATAATAATTTTGTGAACTCATTGTTATATACATAGTAATTTCGGAATAGTGAAAAAAACATACATAATTTTTGCGCTTTTATTTTCCTTTGTTGTGCAGGCTTTTGCCACGCACGAGAGGGCTGCAGAAATTACCTATCGTCGTATTTCAAACACTTCATTTCAATACGAAATTAAATTAGTTACTTATACCTTTACGCCCAGTCCTGCGGATAGGCCTCAGTTGGAAATTAAATGGGGTGATGGTACTTCCGATCAGGTAGCACGAACATTGAAAGTTTATTTGGCCGGCGATATAACCCGAAATGAATATGTTACAACTCATACCTACCCCGGTTCCGGCACTTACAAGATAAGCATGGAAGATCCAAACCGAAACAATGGCGTTATCAATATTCCTAATTCGGTAAACGTACCTATTTTTGTGGAAACCATGTTGGTGATAAGTCCGTTTATTAATCCTAAAAACAACTCGCCGCAATTGCTCAATCCACCTTTGGATATGGGTTGTGTAGGTGCTCTTTTTGTTCACAATCCCGGGGCTTATGATCCCGATGGCGATAGTTTGTCGTATAAATTAGTAAAATGCAGAGGTGCACAAGGGCTCGATATACCCGGTTTCACCTTTCCTCAAGCAAGTACCTCTTTCACAATAAATCCGGTAACAGGCGATTTGATTTGGGATAGTCCCACCATGCAAGGCGAATACAATGTGGCCATTTTAATTGAAGAATGGCGCAATGGGGTTAGAATAGGATATATTACCCGAGATATGCAAATTATTATTGCATCTTGCAACAATCATCCACCCATTATTGACCCTATGCCGGATACATGTGTACAGGCCGGAGATACCCTGATTTTTAATGTTCATGCTTCGGATATTGACGGTAATGTAATAACTTTATCAGCCACAGGCGTTCCTTTGATTTTAAGCAATAGTCCTGCTATTTTTAATACAACATCGGCTTCGTCGCAAGTTAATAACCTATTTTACTGGGAAACCAAATGTGAACATGTTTGCAAACAACCGTATCAGGTAACTTTTAAAGCGCTGGACAATGGAGCTCCTATTATGCTTACTGCCTTTCGGAATCGGTTTTTGAAAGTAGTAGGTCCTGCACCCCAAAATCTTACGGCTACTACTTTAGGAAATGCTATTAAGCTTTTATGGAATAAAACATATTGTACCAATGCTGTTGGTTATAAGATATATCGTAAAAATGAATGCTCTACATTTATTCATAGCAATTGCGAAACAGGCGTTCCTGCTTATACGGGCTATACTCAAATTGCAGTAATAACGAATATCAATGATACCACATATATGGATAACAACAATGGGAGTGGTTTGCTGCATGGCATTGATTATAGTTATATTGTAATAGCTTATTACCCCGATGGTGCCGAAAGCTATGCGTCGATAAATGCTTGTGCCTCACTCAAACGCGATGTTCCTATCATTACAAATATTACCATTACCCATACCCATACTATCAATGGTGCGGATACTGTTGCATGGTCCAGTCCCAAAGAATTGGATACTATTCAGGTGCCGGGACCCTATAAATATTTGATTTATCGTTCTGCTGACTACAACGGGAATAATTTTACATTGATAGATTCATTGGCAGGGATCAATGATACCATTTATGCTGATAATGGAATAAATACAACTGGATTTCCATATAGTTACCGTATTGATTTTTATAACGATCAAATTGGAAATCGTTTTAAAGTGGGTTCTACCCATGTGGCTTCTTCGGTATTTCTTACACTTACACCTGCAGATCGTAAAATGAAATTAAGCTGGAACTTTAATGTTCCCTGGATAAATAATTACTATGTTATTTACAAAAAGAATGCTGTCACTTCAGTATTCGATTCAATTGGAACTTCCACAACAACGAATTATATCGACAAAAACCTTATTAATGGGACAGAATATTGTTACTATGTAAAATCTATCGGCAATTATAGCATTAGCAATATAATTAACCCCATCATCAATCTTTCGCAGCAGGTTTGTGGTATTCCTATTGACCTGGAACCACCTTGCCCGCCACAATTATGGGTTACGTCCGACTGCAGTATTCCTGCAAATACCTTAGATTGGCTTACCACTGATTCTTGCGATTACGATATCGTAAAGTATAATATTTGGTATTCTCCCACGCTTAATGGGAGTTTATCAGTACTTCAAACCATAAATAATCCTGCAATCAAAAATTATGTGCATGCAAATATTGCTTCTATTGCCGGATGCTATGCTATCAATGCTATTGATTCAAACAATAATGTTGGAATCTTGAACAATTTGGTTTGCATTGATATTGATACCTGTTCTTTGTATCATTTACCCAATGTATTTACACCCAATAGTGATGGCATCAATGATTTGTTTAAACCTTATTACCCTTATCAGGGTGTTGAAAAAATAGATATTAAAATTTTTAATCGCTGGGGACGGAAAGTGTTTGAAACTTCCAATCCCGATATCAATTGGAACGGAAAAGAACAAAATTCGCAAAACGATTGCAGCGAAGGTGTTTATTATTATGTATGCGATGTTTATGAGCTTCGCCTTAAAGGCGAAAATATTCGTCAACTGCATGGAAGTGTTACTTTATTACGATAATCAATTAAAATTAATAGAATATGTTTACAGGAATTGTAGAAAAAACAGGAAAAGTTGTAAGTATTGAAAAAGATAAAAGTAATTTCAATATTACAATTGAAACAGAAATTACCGATGAGTTAAAAATTGACCAAAGTATGAGTCATGATGGCGTTTGTTTAACCATTGTAAAAGTGGATCACGCAAAAAAACAATATGTAGTAACTGCTATACAGGAAACCTTGGATAAAACCAATTTGGGAACCTGGCATTCAGGATATGAAGTAAATTTAGAACGTTCGATGCGTATGGATGGAAGGTTCGATGGGCATATTGTGCAAGGACATGTTGACCAAACTGCCACATGTATTAAAGTAGAAGAAACGGATGGAAGTTGGAAATATACTTTTAAATACGATGCAAGCAAAAGCAATATTACAGTTGAAAAGGGTTCTATTTCTGTTAACGGAGTTAGTTTAACTGTGGTTGATTCAAAACCAGGTGTGTTTTCAGTAGCTATTATCCCGTTTACACATCAGGTTACCAATTTTCATAATTTTAAAGAAGGTACCGTTATCAATGTTGAATTTGACGTATTTGGTAAATATGTAGCTCGTTTGCTCGATTTATATATGGAGCAGAGGAAATAAAATAAGTGAAGATATTTAAGCTCCTAAGCTTTATAAAAGTCATAGCATTTTTAATAAGTACTAAGAATCATTTATTGTCATATTTAAAATATAGCATTAATTTTTCTAATGTATTTTTCATGAACGCGGATGACGCAGATCCCTTAGGGAAACGCTGATAAAACGGATTATTTATATATATCAAAACATTCTGAATAATTCGCGAATATCTGCGTTTACGGAACGTATCCGTTTAATCAGTGTTCTAATTTTTTTATACATAAATTACTGAAACTAAAAATATGGCGTTTATACTGCTCACTACTTAGTTTTAAAATTAGTAATATAAATTCTTTTTATGAAAAAGGAAGATTGTTTTTATTTAGGAATTATTACCAAACCATTTGGTTATAAAGGAGAATTGGTATGCTATTTTGATGTGGATGATCCAACGTATTATGAAAATCTGGATTCAGTCCTGATAGAATTACAAACGGGATTGGTGCCATTCTTAATAGAATCGTTGCGTTTGAACAACCATAATGCATATATTAAACTACAAGATGTAAAACCTGAAGATTCGTTATTACTGATCAAAAAAGAATTGTACTTACCATTGCAACGACTTCCGAAGCTTACTGGCAATAAGTTTTATTTCCATGAGGTAATAGGTTTTGAGGTAATCGACAAAAACAAAGGGAATATAGGTAAAATCGATAAAATAATGGATCATCCTGCTCAGCCTATTATGCAGTTAATACATAGCAACGGCAAAGAGATTCTGATTCCTGTCATCGACGATATTGTGTTAAGTGTTGACCGTAAAAACAAACAAATTACCATTCAAGCCCCCGAAGGCCTGATAGATTTGTATTTGGAATAATGAAAAAAACTTTTCGTTTCAAACAATTTGAGCTTTCTGATGATTGCTCAACGATGAAAATAGGAACGGATGCAGTATTGTTGGGCGCCTGGAGCAATGTTGAAAATACGTTGCGGATGTTGGATATTGGAACAGGTGCTGGTATTATCGCCCTGATGTTGGCACAACGTTCTGATGCTTCAGTGGATGCTGTTGAAATCGATAATAGTTCAGCTGAACAAGCTGAAGCTAATTTCAATCAATCTCCATGGAAGAGCAAAATGAAGCTATACAATACTTCTTTTCAGGATTTTTCAGCTACATCTACAATTACGTATGATTTAATAGTCAGCAATCCGCCATTTTTTGTAAATGCGCTGAAAAGTAATCAGTTTCACCGTAATTTGGCTCGGCATACGGATACACTTTCGTTTGACGACCTGATGAAAGGAATTGCAAAACTTTTATCACCACAAGGTAAAAGTTGTATCATATTGCCTATTACTGAAAGCATTTCAATGAAACGTATTGCCGAATTAAACGGGCTCTTTTGCAATCATCAAACCGAAGTAGTTTCCAGAAAAGGATTAGCACCAAATCGTATGCTAATGGAATTTAGTATGTCGAAAACAAGTATTAAAATGACTTCTCTTTGTATACTTAATGAAGATTCATCTTATTCAGATGAATTTAAAGATTTAACCAAAGATTTTTATCTTAATTTTTAGTGCTTTCTCTCTTTTTAAATTCAGTTGGAGTATATCCAGTATATTTCTTGAATGCTGAATAAAAAGAAGATTTTGAATTAAATCCAACAGTCTTTGCTATTCCCTCCATCGAATAATTTTCAAATTGGTTTGATAATAGCATTTCCATTGAATCATTGATGCGAAATATATTGATATAGGTATAAAAATTTTTCTGATGCGTCTCATTTATTACTTGTGAAAGGTATTTTGAATTGGTTTGTAAAGCATCTGCCACTTCATCAATTGTCAAATTGCTATAATAGTATGGTTTCCCTTTCATGTATTTTTCCAGCGTTTCTATAATATGATTTTTTTGAATATCTGTTAATGACGACTTTTGATATTTGGATGCAATTTTTTCATCTTCATCAGTTGCAACAACAGTTAAATCTTCTTGTTCTGTGAATATTTCATTTACAACACTTTCTTTTTTGATGTCTGATAAGAAAGCAAGTGTTTTGATTTCTTGTAAGTTGGGTTTTGCGAAAATATTTTTCTGAAAGATACCATAAGCAAAAATAATTATATTGAATATCAACATTGAAGCATTAAATAAGATACGATGTGGAACATTGGTTTTAATACTAAAGAAATGCACCGTATCTATCATAATAAATAGCGTAAGGAAAAAGATAATCAATACTTTTATCCATTTTAAATCTACGTTTTCTTTGTAAGAAAAAATATTTTCAATCTCGTGTTTATAATTTTTATAAAAATAAATAGATAAAATGATGTAAATTAATAATTGAAGATTTATAATTCCAAAAACACCTAATCTATTAATGCTCCTTAAATAAATAATCAACGAATTATCGGTGATTTGTCCATAACCTCCAGATACAAACCAATGTTTTTCTTCAAAAGATAGAAATAAATAGGGTAAGTTTAAGCCTAAAATAATAATTGCAGGAATAAAATGCACCCAATCTTTTCTTGAAAAATTAAAATTTCTTTGCGTTAATGATTGGATATAAAGATAAAAAATTGGGAAAAACAAAAGTGCTACAGGTAAACTTAAATAATAAGTATAAATAAGCAGATTATAATTAGCATAGTAGTAGGATAAGCTAAACCCGAAGTATAGGGTTGAAAAAAACATAAAAATACCTAAGATTTTAAAAGGCTTATTTATTGTTTTTAAATAAAAAAAGCCAAATAAAATTGTGAATATCAGTGATTGATATACAACGAGGATACTTAATATTTTATCAATAAATTCCACTTTGATTTTTAAGCAATAATTTTCAATTCATCATTAATTTAACAAGAAAAGCTTCTAACTGCTATTCCAATTTCTTTAATCAAATCGGCTGTTTTTTCAATGGCATTGCCCACAACAATAATATCGGCACCTGCTTTGCAATTCTCAATAGCTTTTTCTGCTGTTTTAATCCCTCCGCCGGTTACAATAGGTGAAGTTGTGTGTTTTCTAACATTGCTAATCATTGCTGTAGAAATAGGATTTAGTGCACCACTGCCGGCATCCATATAAATTAATTGCAAACCTAACATTTCGCCTGCCATAGCAGTGCAAGCCGCAATATCATCTTTATCAGCTGGAATTGGAAAAGTATTGCTCATATAAGTAACAGTTGTAGGTTTACCGCTGTCAATCAACATATAGCCGGTTGGAATAATCTCCAATCTGCTTTCTTTCAAATAAGGTGCTGCAATTACATGCTTCCCAATCAACATTTCTGCATTTCTTCCCGAAATCAATGAAAGTAAAAGTATTGCATCTGCATTTTTATTGATTTGCAAATTATTCCCTGGAAAAAGAACTACAGGAATATCCGAATGTTCTTTTAAGGTTAGTATGCATTTTTCTAAATGGTCATTCGTAAGTAAACTTCCGCCAACAAAAAAGTAATCAACATTAGAAGCACTAGATAATTTTGCAATTTGGAGCAATTCAATATCTGATGGTTTGTCAGGATCAATTAAAACAGCAAATTGCTTTTGTCCTTTGTTTTTCTTTTCAATGATAGTTTGGTAGATGTTCATGTTTCTGTAAATATTGACAAAGATAAATATTTTTATTTTCTTTTAAAGAATATTAGCGATGTTTGCTGAATAATAATTCCTAACGTAATAAAAAACAAGCCTATAAGTGTTGAAACTGCAATATTTTCCCCTATAATAAAATGTATAAATAACAGTGATAAAAATGGGGATAGAAAAATTAACTGACTTACTTTATCCGCGCTTGATGAATATTTTAATGCCGATAACCAAAAAACAAAAGTTACACTCATTTCAAAAATACCAATATAAACAATAGCAGGGAAACCCGTGACACTGAATTTAGAAAAATCGGAAAACAACAGCATCAATATCCCCGAAAATAGGCTACCTGATAAAAAGTTCAAAAATAATTTTACAACATCATCTTTTTTATCTTTCACATTATAAATCCAAAATAAAGCCCAGATTACAGAACTTCCGATTGCCAATCCATCACCCAATGCATTGCTGAATTTAAAGTTCATCGGATTTCCTTTGGTAGAGATAATAAAAATCCCTGTAAAGCTTATTAAAACAGCCAACATACTTTTTAATGTTAACGATTGTTTTAGTAATGGAATTGCTAGGAGCACAAGCATTACAGGCCATGTATAATTTAGAGTCATTGCTTCCTGAGCAGGAAGAATGGAATAGGCTTTAAACAATACGGTATAATATAAAAACGGATTCAAAAAACCCAACAATACCGAATGAATGAAAGAAGAACGGCTAATATTACGAACTAAGAATATTTTTTTTTGAAAAACCAGTATCAGAAATAAAACTATGCTTGAAACCAATGACGAAAAAAACAACAATTGCAGAAAGTCACAGTTTCTTAATGCAATTTTAAAAGCAGTTGCCACTGTTGACCAGCAAATAACTGCAAGGATAGCAAATAAGTAAGCTTTTTTTTGTTTGGGCATAAATGCTCTTTTTTTGAATGTCCAAAAGTAGAAGTAATTTTAATATAATATCTTGAAATCCGAAAAGAATATTGCAACTTATTGGTTTGAATTTTACTGCTTGTTATATTTGGTGTAAAAATATCTGGTAAAATTGAATATTTATGCTACTGTTTTTATTATATTTGTAAAAAAAAGAAATGAAGCGTATTATACTATTTATTTTTATTGCATTGTTTGCTGCTAACCTACAAGCACAGCCTTTTTCGTTAGACACTACTTTTAATATAAATTATACTTTCAATCACGTTGGAATTGGTGGTGTTGTGTATGGTTTAAATTACGAACTCAATGGAAAATTAATGATTTATGGTTCTTTTTGGGACGGTACCAGTAATGTATCGGATATACTTAGGGTTTATGAAGACGGTAGTCTTGATAATACATGGCAATTTATGGGTACTGGAGCATCTACCTCCTATGATTTTGTCAAGTATTTAAACAATGTATATATACTTCTAAATATTTCTTGGAGTAGTCTTGCAAAGTTTAATAATTTTGGGCAAGGAATTGATACTGCATGGCTGCATAATATAGATAGAGGCAATATTTGTCATGATTTTTTCAAACCATATATTTTTTCAGATGGCAGTATGTTAGTTGGTACAGATTCTATATGTCTTTCTGTGAGCGATAAAAAGCGTTGGTTTATGCGGTTTTTGCCCGATGGTAATGTGGATACTAATTTTATACATAGTACAAATGGGTTGGCTTACGGCATTGTAAAATATTCATCCGATAAACTATTAGTATATGGTTCAGGTATGTTAGGGTTTACTAAATACGATAATATTCCTGCTATCAGATTGTGCAGGATAGATACGTTAGGGAATTTGGATACTACTTTTAAATCAATATTTACTGATGGCATGCCTTTTCCCTCTTATATTCAAAACGATGGTAAAATTATTATTTGTCAGGCTTTTCGAATTGAAAACAATCCAAACGTTCAAGGTTTGGTCAGATTAAATGTAGATGGTTCGTTAGACTCTACTTTTAATAATTTTAATTCAGTTATTTATTCTAACAATGGTGATGTAGCTGGTACAGTTTGCCCAACTACCGATGGCGGTTATTTAATAGGCGGTCGATTTACACAATACCAAGGTTATACACGTCATAATATAGTAAAAACAGATGCCAATGGTTTTATTGATACTACTTATTTTAATGGGATGGCTATAGATAGTGTATATGGTTTCCCCGTGGTAAGTGCAGCTTATGTTAATAGCATCGTAAAAGGCACAAACG
>Ga0247840_10002011_pt1 | contig 37283 bp, 24 predicted proteins | sample LaCruzMarch2015__FD_192404 | JGI IMG/M metagenome (GOLD analysis project Ga0247840, IMG submission 192404) | Freshwater microbial communities from meromictic Lake La Cruz, Castile-La Mancha, Spain - LaCruzMarch2015_17m | ecosystem: Environmental > Aquatic > Freshwater > Lake | place: Spain...
GTTTAATAATATGACAACCATGAACTCAATAAAAAAGATCACTCTTACCGGCTTAGCGCTCCTGTTTTTTATTTTTTCACTCTCTTCCTGTAAGAAAGACCTTCCGCCTGCTCCTGAGAAAGTGTGGAATACCACGGATCTGAATGTTTCTGCCGATTTTGACTGGAAAACTTCCCGCGAAATCACTTTGAATGTGGTTGGCCTGAAGGAGGTAAACCCGGCTATTACCAATACATTGTACGTTAATTCATCGGCTGGGGTGACCTATTATAAAGACCTTTTAACCATGAGCAAGGATTATACAATAAAATTTACTGTTCCCTCAACAGAAACCAGCCTGGTGCTTAAATACGGAACGAAGACATCAACACTTCCGATAACTTCGAACATCCTCACCTTTGATTATATTACTGAATAATAAATAACGACAGAAAACCATGAAAAAGATAGTATTAATTACCCTATTATACCTTGGCGCACTTGCCGGTTTCTCCCAGACCGTAACAAACAATTTCCAGGGTGGGAATTGGAAATATTATGAAAACATATGCTGGGGAATAGGACCCAATGACAACTACTTTGGAACCGATGTACTTGGTAACGGAGCCGGATTCAACGGAACTGATGTATGCCAGACTGCCCAGTTGAAGAACAAATCGCAGATCTGCCGGCTGGAATCGCCCTGGATTGACATGAAGGCCGGGAAAATACAGTTTGAGCACGTTATGAAGGATTTAAGCGGTACCATTTATTTGAAGGTGATTGCCATTAAAAACGGAACAAATGAGGAGTTTCAGCTGGCTTCAATCAAGTTCGATGACCATACTCCGAAATCCGCTTCGATCGATGAGAATTTATCGGGAATTTATAAAATTCAATGGAAATGGGAAGTTTCCAGCTTAAAAGAGGACATGAAAGCCAGGGGCCAGATTGATAACATCGTAATCCCGGGAACCAATGTTTCGGATCCTTCACACAATTGTGAAGTTTATATCCCCTGTACCGACACTGACAAAGATGGTGTTTGTGATACGGACGATCAATACCCGAACGATCCCGATCGAGCCTACGATAACTATTATCCTGCCACAGGTTTTGGTACCATTGCCTTTGAAGATAACTGGCCGGCTTACGGAGATTATGACCTGAATGACCTGGTGATGGGCTACAAATTCAAAATCGTTTCAAATGCACAGCACAATGTGGTTGAGATCTTCAACACCATGCTTCTCCGTGCAAACGGAGCCGGAATGGAGAACGGATTTGGCTATCAGTTGCCGGGCGTAAACCCAACATCCATCCGTTCGGTAACCGGGACAGGTGATCAGACGGGTTATACCATCGGAGCCAACGGAACTGAGACAGACAACTCCAAAGCAACCATCATTCTTTTTGACAGGTCGCACCGGTATATGAACGAATGGAATACCCAATTGGGTGTTGCCCCTGTTCCTGCTTATCAGTTTGATGTATACCTTGAATTTATGAAAAATGGCGTACCCGGAGCCGGAGGTGCAATTACAGTGACCAATTTGAATATCGCACAGTGGAATCCTTTCCTCGTTGCCAATGGTCAAAGGGGACGTGAGGTACATATACCCAACTATATGCCCACCGACCAGGCTGATCCCGCCCTTTTCGGAACCAGCGACGATGATACCAGGATCGGACACTATTACAAATCGAAAACGAATTTACCCTGGGCCCTGGATATTTATGGACAATTTGAATATCCTGCCGAGCACATGGATATCAGTTTAACCTACCTTCACTTTGGACAGTGGGTTGAAACAAGCGGATCACAGTATAAAGACTGGTGGTCAAACACAGACACCGGTTATCGTGATGATGCCAAAATTTATTAGAACAGTTTGATTCATACATACAGGTGTTGATCGGAGGAACTCCCAACAGTTCACCTGATCAATAAAACAAGAGGTTGTCTCCAAATCCGGGACAGCCTCTTGTGTTTTACTTGTAATTTTCTGATTTTCTTCGAATTTTTAGTGCATTTCCGGGTAATCCCGGTTAAAGACAAAAACGGAGGAAAAATGAAAAATCATCCGCCGGCAACAGAATATGTTTTGTATGCTGAATGAACGAAAGAAGCGGTATTCCGCCTGATAATGAAAGAGCGCCAATGTCGAGCAGATCCTGATTTGGAAAATGCGAAGCGTTGTTATTTCATCTTTTTAAAACTGTACGACATATCGTACGCTATTTTATAGGCGGCATCATCCCCCTTTTTCCACCAGATAATTGAGTAAAAATTGGTTTCACTGGCCGGATCAATAAATCCGATAAGCCAGTATTGCCATTCGGGGTAGGTGGCTGATGAGCACTGAAGCCAGTAACCATCATAGCCGCCACTGGTATATTCACCCTCCTCTTCAATGGAAAATTTACCCTGTGCTGCAACTTTTTCAATCATACCCTGGGCTGTTTCTGAACCATCGGTAAACGGGAACATCTGTAACCAGGTCTGTTCATCGCCCGATTCGAACTCATCGGTAGAATTCTTCGAAACGTCATGCGTTTTCGGAATGGCAAAGGAAATTCCATATTTTTTCCAGGTGTAGGGCACGGTTTGTGCCGAAAGGCTGGTTATTGTTATTGCGGCGATAAAGGTTATCATCACCAGGGATATCACTGTTCTTTTCATCAATTCTTTTTTAATGTGGAATAAGTCTAAATAATAATGCAAATGTATTGAAAATTGAATGGGGGCTGACAATTCCTCCAAAATATAAATGGATTATGCCGAAAAATACTTCTGGATTAACCCCTTCAATTCATCAATTTTAATGGGTTTTGACAAATAGTCATTACAACCGGCATTGAGTGCATTTTCTCTGTCACCTGCCATTGCGAACCCGGTTTGTGCAATAATAACAACGGTCTTATTAAATTCCCGAATCTGATGTGTGGCAGAATACCCGTCCAATTCAGGCATTCTGACATCCATCAGGATCAAATCTATATCAGGGTTGGCACGGCAGGTTTCAACAGCTTCAACTCCTGTAGCTGCTTTTAAAATCTCTTTACCGTACATTTTAACTACAGTTGAAATAAGCATCTCCGAATCCGGGTCATCATCTGCGATTAATATTTTTAGGTTTTCACCTTGAATACCTACTCCTGCTTGAGGGGAAACATTCTTACTGATAATTTCATTTTCATTTTCGGTATCGAAAGGAATTGTGAAATAAAACATCGATCCTTTTCCAATTTCGCTTTCAATCCAGATTCTGCCTCCAAGCATCTCTACGAAATTTTTCGAGATGGATAATCCCAATCCCGCCCCTTCACTAAATTGGGTGTTCAAATCGTTGGCTTGCCTGAATCGTTCAAAAATAATTTCCCGTTGTTGCTCTGATACACCACTACCCGTATCTTTCACGTAAAACTCAAGGAATTTTCCTTTTTTTTCATATCCACATTCGATGGAGCCAGCTTTTGTGTACTTAAGCGAATTTTTAATAAGGTTGGTCAATACTGCATAGATTTTCTCGCGATCCGATTTAATGATGACCTCTTTTGATGGAAGTGATTTAATTACGGAAAACTTTAATCCTTTTCTTTCTGCCTCTGCTTTGAAGAAGGTATAAATAAATTCCAATTGCTCATTGATATTTGTTTCGGAAATGGTAATCTCAAATTGCCCCGATTCAATTTTCGAAATATCAACAATATCGTTTATGATGTTCAGCATGCGTTTGCCACTTCTCAGGATGACTCTGATATATTCCTGTTGCTCTTCTCCTGATAGTTGAGGCTGCTTAAGCAGTTCGGCAAATCCCAGAATACCATTCATCGGGGTACGGATTTCGTGGCTCATGTTGGCAAGAAATGCCGATTTCAGGCGATCACTTTCCTCGGCTTTCTCTTTGGCATTTTTCAGTTCCTGTTCCTCTTGTTTTTTGACAGTGATATCCCGAATTAATCCCATGGTTCCCATGGGAACATTGTTCTTATAAAATAAAACTGATGAAAGTTCCCCAATGAAAGTTGAACCATCTTTATGTTTCATCAGAAAAGTTCGAATCTCTCTTGTTGTTCCTGTCGCCATTGATTTTTGGAATTGTGAAACAGCATTTTGCAAATCACGCTCATCAAGAAATTTCATAAACGTTACACCTGTCATCTCTTGTGGTGAATAGCCAAAAATCATCTGCGCCGAAGGTGAAATGTAGGTGATTTCACCTTTACTGTCAGTTATAAAAATCACATCTTTAAACTGTTCAGTTATATTTCTAAATTTCTCTTCACTTGTTCGCAATGCGTCTTCTGCAAGCTTACGGTCTGTGATATCATGGGCAGCCGCATACAAAATACCCTCTTTTGATGGGGCAGCATTCCATTCAAGCATCCTGTAGGAGCCATCTTTGTGACGATACCTGTTTTCGAAACGGATTGTTCTATTCCCTTCAATTTGACGGAGAACCTGTTGTCGTGTAGGTAAAATATCATCCGGATGAATAAATGATTCAAAGGGCTCGCTTTGAAGCTCCTGTATTGAGTATCCAAGAATTTTTTCCCATTCTGGATTAAGTAACTTAAAGTACCCGTCAGTTGATGCCTCAACAACTAAATCAGGAACCAGATTGAAAAAATTCTCTAATTCATTTTTTGATTTGATCAATTCATCGGTAATTATCTTACGTTCTGTAATATCCCTCAATGCTCCGTCAATATGGGTTGGTTTGCCTTGTGCATCTCTGATTAAACTGGCACTAACTGACGTGAACCTTATATCACCATTTTTAGTCTTCATCGTCAGTTCATAATCCCTGATCACCCCTTTTGCCATTATTTCCTTCAGGAACAACTCCCTCTCCTCTTTGAAATAATAAAAGTCAGCCACTTTTGTTCCAATGAGTTCATCTCTGTTATAATCAGATAAACGTTTCACCGAGGGGCTTATGTCCTGAATAATTCCATCAAGGTCGATTTGGTAAAAGACATCCTGAACATTTTCGAACATACTGCGGTATTTTTCTTCCGATTCCATTAAGGCTTGCGCAAACATCCGCTGTTCAGTGATGTCATGATGCTGAACGATTGCATGGGTCACCTTCCCTTGTGAGTTCACAATCGCCGATATATTCACCTCCAAAAAAACCTTTACTGTTTGTGCCGTGTTGAGATTTTTCACGGCGGAAGTATCATACTGGATAGTGAAACGGGCAGCGATACCTTTCTCAAATACATCTCTTACCATTGGCATAAACCCTTGCTCTTCAACAAGGTTGTCATTGAAAATATTGTACTTCCCGATAACCTCATCGTCCTTCAGGCGAAGATTATCACGGAAGGCCTGATTTAATCGTATCAAGGTTCCGTGTTCATCTGCAATCCACATTGAGTTCGGACTGTGTTCGATGATGCTGTTAAGAAAGGTTTGTGACTGTTGTAATGACTCTTCAATATGATAGCGTTCAGCGCTGTCTTTTTCGTACAATGCCTTTAACGCAAAATGTTCCTTTCGCAATTCCTTTAACTCTTTTACAAGTAATTCATTGTCTTTACTTAAATCAGTCATCGGCATTGTATTACTGGCTAGTAAAGTAAAAATAAAAAATTCGCTTATCCAAATAATTTTAAAAGAACAACCGTAAAGCTAAAACACATTCAAAATGTTACATGTTTAATCTGCATTTGGACGGAACGGTCTAACCAATATAATCTCATCTTTGATCACTGTAAATCATGTAAATTTGTCCTCTGAGCCAAATCGAATTATAAACAGTCGCTTTCGTTAAAAACTCCCGCAAAACCCCAGCGGACGACTTTGATGAAGGATTACTGGAGGTAAATAACTTCAAGAAAAATGAACGATTTTGACCGCAAAAAACACTGGGAGAACATTTATCAGACAAAGCAGCCTGATGAAGTAAGTTGGTTTCAGCCGACTCCAACCACATCGCTGGATTTTATTAAATACTTCGACATACCCGAAACAGCCAAAATAATTGACATTGGTGGTGGCGACAGTATGCTGGTTGATCACCTGCTTGACCTGGGCTATGACGATATTACCGTTCTTGACATTTCCATGGCTGCTCTTGACAGAGCTAAAATAAGACTTGGCGAGAGAGCAAAGAAAATAAAATGGATTGTTCAGGATGCCGCCACATTCGTTCCTAAAGAGAAGTATGATTTCTGGCATGACCGAGCTGCCTTTCACTTCCTAACCGATGAACAGGAAATCGGCAGCTACATTAACGCAGCAAAAAATGGCATCTCAAATGGTGGTATCCTGGTTATAGGGGCATTTTCCGAACAGGGGGCAAAGAAATGTAGCGGAATTGATATCAAACAATATTCCGAAGAATCCATGTCTGTCAGACTGAAAGAATACTTTGAAAAAGTAAGATGTATCACCGTTGACCATACGACACCCTTTAATACAGTCCAGAATTTTATTTTTTGTTCATTCAGAAGATTGTTGGATGGGCCGATGACACCGACTCCCATTCGCCGATTTTAGCTGACCCCTTCAACCCTTTAACATTCAATGAACAGGGGTGATACATTGTCATCGGACTGAGATGGGCAAAACCGCCGGAATACCTGGGCTGAACAACAAGGAAAAGATGCCAATTTTTTCATTTGTGCTAATTTTTATGATCCCAAACATCTGGCTTTATAGGCAAGCCCCCACGGAAACCCAATCATTCGGAGGCATAATCCATTCGTGTGTGGAACATTCGTCCTATGTCAGATAATGCGTATTTAGGGCCATCTGACGACAATGGAATAACTCAAACAGGATGTTTTAACCGACGTGAGGGTAGTCAGTTTGACCGTTTTTTCACCTGCATAATGGTTTGAAAAGAAAAAGGAGGCTGTCTCGTCTTTTGAGATACCTCCTTTTTCTGAGAAAAGTATGCGCTTACTTGTTATTTACAATCACTTTCTTCACAACCTTGTAGCTGCTGTTCAAGAATACCACAGTGTAAATTCCACTGGCAACCGGTCGGAGATCAATCTGCTTTTCATATGATCCTCTGGTCACACCGACATCCTTCAACTCATAGATCCGTGATCCGATCTGGTTGAATATCTCAATGGTGAAAGTTTCATCTGTCGGATATTTGATTGAAACTGTAAACCTTCCGTCGTTCGGCACCGGATAAAGGGTGAAGGAGGCATTGGCCGGCAATTCCGGAACACCGGATACCAACACATAAACCTTGTTTGAAATCGGCGAAGTACATCCGTTGGTTGTTGCGGTACACCAATACCAGCCTGTGTTGTTGATAACCGTATAGGTTGTGCCGGTGGCTCCGGGAATGGCGCCGGTGTTGTCATAATACCACTGGTTGCCTGTGGGTGCGCTGCTCGTAAGCACATTACCGGCAGCGGTTACAACCGGAGCAGAAGGAATGGCATTCACTGTTACGATGAAGCTGGGCGATTCTGCGCCGCTTCCGCAGCTGTTATCTCCCTTCACTGTGATGACACCCGTTATTGGCAATGTACCAAAACTCACTTCAATCTGGTTGGTCGTGGCGCCCGAGGTAATGGTGGCTCCGGCTGGCATCGTCCATGTGTAGCTGGTGGCATTGGCAATGGCCGGAACACTATATACAACTCCGTTTGTTCCTGCACATACCGAAGCAGGGCCGGTGATGGGATCCGCGGCGGCAGGCAGGGCCGTAACAGTTAATGCAAAGTTCGGGGAGGCCGTACCGTTACCGCAAATGTTGTTGCCATACACCGATATGTCGCCCGAGGTCGCATTGGCAGCAAAATCAACCGTGACGTTGGTTGTTCCGGCTCCGGTCGTAATGGTGGCGCCAGCGGGCACAGTCCATACATAATAACCGGCTCCAGTAATGGGTCCGCAGGAATAGGCGATGCCCTGTGCTCCACCACATACTGCAGCGATTCCGGAGATTGATCCGGCTGAGCCCGGAGTTCCGGTTACTTCAACCACCAAAGTGGCGGGCGAAGATGCAAAACATCCGTTGGCATTGGCATAATTGACGCTGATGGTTTGGTTGCCTGGTACATTCCAGGTAGCCTCGATCGCATTGGTTCCCTGTCCGGAGGTAATGGTGCCTCCGGCAGATACGGTCCAAATATAGGAGGCTTGTCCTGTTTCTGTTGAATAGGTAAAATATCCTGAGTTGGCGCATAGATTGTTCAGCCCGGTGATGGTGGGGGCCGGAACAGGATTCACTGTAACATTCAGCTCAGCAGGAACCAGCGCTGCACAACCATCGCCATTGGCATAATTGACATGGAGGGTTTGGGAGCCGGTTGCTTGCCAGGTTACCTGGATCGCATTGGTACCCTGACCGCCTGTGATCGTTCCGCCGGATGATACGGTCCAGGAGTAATTTGAATTTCCCGTTTGGGTCGTATAGACATTTCCGGTTGCTAAATTACAAACAATGGCCGGACCGGTGATGGTTGGAGCCGGGAGCGCAAAAACGTTCACGGCATAGGATACAGGGTTCAATGCAGAACAACCAAAGGAATTCTGGTAGTTCACCCCGACACTCTGCGCACCTATAGTATTCCAGTTTACCATGATGGTGTTGGTCCCCTGACCTGAAGCGATGGTGCCACCGGCCGTTATCGTCCATTGGTAGTTGGTATTACCGGCCTGGGTAGTATAGATATTGCCAGTCGACTGCGTACAAACTGTTGCAGGCCCGGCGATGGTAACGACCGGTTCGATGCAATTGGTTGTAAAGGTCTGGTCAAGTCCGTACGATGTCCCTGCTGCATTGATACCCACACACCTGAAATGGTACAACGAATTGATCAACAGTCCGGAAACAGCTGCAGAAACCGGGGAGGTTGTAATGCCATTTATTGTGGCCGGAGTAGCATTGATGGTATTGCCGTATGTTGCAGTAAGACCGTACTCAAAGGTGACGGCCGTTGAAGCCCAATTGGCAGTTACCATTCCATTCAGGTTGGCAGAATTGGCTGTTATACTGGTTGCCAGGGTTGTCACTACACTGGCCAGGATGGGCGCGGTTGTGAAGGTCATATCATTCCCGTTGGTGAATCCGCCAACACTGGCTCCATTCACCCTGAAATGATAAGTCGTATTCGGAAGCAAACCTGCAAGGGGGGCCGAAACATTTGTAAATGTTGATCCTGTAACAGGCGATGGAATTCCGGGTATTATGGTCCCATAACCATTGGTAAGTCCGTACTCAAAGGTAACGGTCGTTGCTGCCCCGTTTGCGTTCACAGTTCCGTTCATGGTTGCACTGTTTGAGGTGACGGCTGAGGCTGCTGTAGTCATAACATCCGGAGGCAAATTCATGGTAGTGAAGGTCATGTCATTGCCATAAATGGTAATCCCGGTAGTGGTCATGCCTCTTGCCCTGAAGTGATAGGTGGTGGCAGGCGTAAGGCCACCCAAAGTTTTGGCATAGGGTGTAGGAGATAAACCTGAAACCGAGGCAGGAGATCCCGGAGTGCTGTTTCCATAGGATGCTGTAGGGCCATAGTCGAAATAGCTGCTTACCATATTGTTCACGGCATTGATCGTTCCGTTGAGGGTAGCAACGATGGGAGATATATTTGTTGCAGAATTTGTTACAACAACCGGATTGATTGAATATTCATAGGCGCCTGCATCCGGCGGATTGGTCCGGTTGATGCCAAGAATATCTGTTGGAACAGAGGACAGATAGGTGCCGCTGTGATTCATGCCGGATGATGTGGGTACCAGGTTGTTACCTGAAGTAAAAACCGGATCAACGTTGATGGTGTTGGCATCCTGTGATGTTGCTGACTGCCAGTTGGCTAAAGTAACCTGATCAGCGCCTCCGAAATACCCGATCTTTGGCCCGATGCCATCCACAAAGTAATCATTGTAATTAAATGTGACTGCGGATATATTGGTCCCCATGGTGACTGCATACGTTTTGGAAGCAGGAGCTCCCGAAACAGGCTGCGAGGAATTTTTGAAGATATTGTTTTTAACGTCAATGTAACTGTTATTCCCGCCGAACCCAAGACAACCGGAAGTGCCGGCAACGCTGGCTGACATATAGGATCCCCCCATGTATACACTATTGGAATATATCTGCATGTTACCTCCCCATTGAATAAAAATACCGAAGGGACTGCCGGCAATGCTCGAAAGGGGTAACCCGGGGGCCTTTATATTGTAAATAACATTGTTCGAGATCTCAGTCAATGAAGTTGCTTCAGCCTGGAAAAGGATGCCCATGCAACCGCTTCCGGGAAAGGTTGTGGTTGTAGACCAAAAGTCGTGGATTATATTTTTCCTGATTTTCAGATTGGTGGATCCGATATAGGCCAGCACACCCACAGAGGGCTGGGCGACAGCCATGCCCGTGGCAGGACCGATGATCTCATTGCCCTGGATCAGAACATTGTCGCAAAGGGTGAGATAAATCCCGTTCTGAACCACAAAATTTGCCGGATTGAGGGATCCGATCTTGTTGTTGGTAATCTGGATATTGGTTGCCTTGTTTGTCCCGATGCCCCCGATATTGATTCCGGTTTTTGCTGAATGAATGGCGTTGTTATCTATGGTGATATTCCTGTACCCGGCATTGCCATATGTGGCATACAGGACAATTCCCTGAGCATTGGCAGACAGGTCGGGGTGGGCCTGGAGGACACAGTTCTTAATCACGACATTGGAGGCGCCGGTCGTGCCGTTATTATACAAACCAATGGCTGCGGCAAATCCCCCCGTAGCGGTATTCTGGAATGTGAGACTGCGATCGGTTCCGCCGCTGTTTGATCCATCGATTGTAATATATTGAGTCCCGAGCAGGGTGATCAAACTGTAATTGTTTGGCGTAATGCCAAGATAGGAGGAGGAGAAGAGGGGAGTCGCTCCGCTGGCTGGCTTTATGGTAAGGGTGTTTACGGCACTGGCGCCGGCTATCTGCCTGATTACAATCGGATAGGTTTCGTTGGTATATGAATTATCCGTCAGCAACAGGGTTACCTCACAGGTCATCTCTTTGCTGTTGATATCATTGATGGCCGAAGTAAGGGTTGGATAAATCTGCCCGGCACCCACATTGAATGTCCCGCAAATACCCTGGATAACCGAATAATTCAGCGGATTGACCGGTACAGTTGCACAGGCGGGTGGATTGGCCGAAAATCCGCTGGCGCCTGTCACAGGGAATGAACCCACATTGGGTGTAGCCCAGCTATCCTGCGCCACCAAATAATAATAGACGGTATCGCCCTGGGCCACTCCACCTCCAAACAGGAAGCTATACTGCCCTCCACCCATGGATGTCCCCGTTTCATAACTCCAGGTTCCATTGTAGAATTTCTTCCAGGCGATCCTGGGTAACCCCGTGGATGAGGTCGGAACGCCGCTCTTGTCGGTAATGGTGGCAACGAGTGTTCTGGCCGTGAGTGAAGCGGTATTGGTCAAAGGGGTAAAGCTGATCACCGGCGGGGAGACATCAAGAGGAATACCGCCGAATTCATCTGCTCCCATGTCGGGGGCTGTAGGCGGGTAGGCAGGATTGACAGGATAACCCGGATTGGGATATCTGGGAGCATTGTCAAAGTCGGTGGTGATATTGGGCGCAGTGATAACAACACCTGCACTTTCAACCTGGCTTGGCACTGCCGGATTAATGTGCAGATTCATGGTGGTTGGGGTCACATTGACGAAGGGAGGATACTCTGTAAGCGACTGTGATTCACCAGGAGAAAACCGGCTTTGAAAGGCGCCGAGTGTCTGATCCTGGTTCGCTCCTGCATAAAAAATCAAATTCCTCGCACCAGGGGTTCCTGCATAAAAATCATTGTTGTTGGAGGTTGGGGAATAGTTTGATATTCGGGCGTCATAAAATCCTAAAGCGGCAGTAAACCCGGCGCCGTTGGCAACCGAAGTATTGACTATGATGTTATTCCTGACAGCAATACTGAAAGGAAGGTAGGTTAAATACAGTCCGTATGTGCCAAAATTAACAGCGGTTGATGCTGCGTTGATGAGGACGGTATTGTTGTAAATTCCCATGTTTATCACGTTGGAGCCATTCCCCTGAATTCCGTAAATGGCATAGGTCAGCGATGAAACAGGCGTTTTCAGGTCGCCCACATAGTTGTTATAACAATACATGTCACCGAAATTCAGCAGCGTCGACAGGTTAATGCCGGCAATTTTACTTGTAGCGCCCAGCGCATTGATATTCAAAACTTTGTTTCGGTATACAGAAGTTCCCGATCCATTTGCAACATTGATTCCCTCCACCGTTCCGTAGGCATTGAGGATATTTGTTACCGTGTTGTCATAAACATTTTTATTGATGGCATTGTTGATGGCATAGATGCCATAAGTCGGACCATTTGAAGCAACATTGTTGTTGTCGATCGTGTTATTAAAAATGTCGGCCTGGGTTCCGCCCCCATTTATCCACATATAGTATGTATTCCCGCCTCCAAGCACAGACTGAATATGGTTGTTGTTGGTTATCTGGTTATCATGAACAGAAACAGTCCCAGGCAGGTTTTGGTTCCCTGTCTGGGTAAATCCGATGACATTGCCGGTTGCAGTAGCTGAAGCCGAACCATAGGTGTTGTTTGTGATGATGTTATTATAGAAATTGCTGGTTGCCGCGCCACCCGCTATGGATATGTAGCTGCATGCTCCCTTTGCCGCATTCGGATAGGTGCAGTTGGTAACAGTATTGTTGTTCACATTCATGACCGTTGCACCGCTGAAGATATTTCCATGGGCATCCTGGATTCCAAAGAATGATCCCGTTCCGTTGTAGACAATGCTGATGGTGTTATTGTAGATATCCATGCTTGCATTATTTGCGGTAGCCACCTGGATGCCTGAACAAGTTCCGGCACCATCAGAGGGACCTGAAACAGCATTGTTGGCAATTTTCTGGTTGTTCTGGTAAATGGTGTAAATGCCATTGTTGGCCGTGGCGCCTCCGCCGAAGTTGCTGATGATGTTTGCGCCATCCTTTCCGACCTCATTGTTCTGGTCGTAGTACATATAGGGGGAGGTGGGATCATTGAACCCGACAAGGTAAATGCCGTTGTAGCAGTTCTGAATGGTGTTGTTGTAAAGTTTGAAGTAGGAGTTTGTGCCACTCAGGGCAGTCACTGTAAGCTGGGTGGCAGGTGCAGCCGGCGTTACATTGTTTGAATAGATTCCAACGGTAGAGGCGTTGGTCTTGTTCAGGGTGATATTGCAATTCCTGATTGTAATATTCTGCGCTCCATCTGTGCCTGATGCTTTTAACAGGGCATACCCCCACTCCACAGTTCCTGACGGATCTGTAACATTGATTCCATCGAAGGTTATATAATCGGTCCCCTTCAAACAAATAATATATTCAGTTAGAGCAGCTGTGCCGGGGGCGGCTGTAATCAACGGATTGGCCCCCGTTCCGTTTTTTACGAAAACGATCGGATTGGCCGACGACCCGGTCGTGGTGGTGATTAATCCAGCTGTAAGAGAGGCGAAGGTCTCTGTATAACCCGCTGCAACGTTAAAGACAATCCCACCCGTACCCGCCCCGGCGGCGTTCAATGCGGAGATGGCTGAGGCTACAGAAGCATAGTCTCCCGGAATTGTTTTGGTCCCGGTGAGCTGGCCGAAGGTTGTCAGCCCGACAACCAATGTGAAAACCAAACTGATAATGCGCTTTTTCATTCTTGTGGGTTTTGGTTAATGTGATTATTTTCTATTATTTTTTTCAAAATGTCAATCTGTACCTTTCCCTTTTTTAACTCCTTCTTTACCTGTTCCAATTTCATTTCAGGGGAAAGTTTTGAAAGTTTTTTATCTGTTCTTTGTTTTTTCATATAAGTAGAAAAAGATTCGCGGCAAATGTATAGGGGAGAATGTAATTATCACCCGAAAACCGGCTTAACAAAATCTTAAACTTCCTTGTTTGGGATCATAACAAATTCTAACATGATCACCAAGAATTTGATAATCATTGCATTAATAAACAAGTGGTAAAATCAGATTTGTGACAGAAAGGTCACCAGATTGGTTTGCGAACTGGTTAATCCCAGTTTTTTTCTCAGGCGCGAACGGGCAACATCCAAAGAGGCCGCCCGTTGGCCGGTCAGTTCACAAATTTCCTTGGTAGAGAGATTCAGTTTAAGCAATGCACACAATTTGAGCTCATTGGATGAAAGATCGGGGAATTTTGACAGGAGTCTGTCATAAAACCCGCTATGAACCTGTTTAAACCTGAATTCAAATTCATCCCATATGTGCTCCCCCGAACCCCGTTGCAAACCGGTGATCAGATTCAGGATGTCTGTTTTAATATCCTCTTCCTTGGCCTTTTGCTGGATTTCAATCAACCGGTCGGTATGTTCAACGAGAAATTCATTTTTCTTCAGGAGATTTATGACATTGATCGTTAGCTCCTTATTTTTGAATTCAAGTTCATCAGACAGCTGCTTTTTTTCAAGCCTGATATTTTTAACCTTAATGATCTGACGCGAAAGGAATAAAAACGAAATGATAAGTCCGGCAACGACAACAATGGTAAAGATGATGATGAAAAAATCCTTCCATTGCTGTTGTAATTTATCATCCCTGAGTTTTTTATCATAATCGTATTCCATCTCCAGGAGAGCCAGCTTCCCGGCGGATTTTTCAAATTCAATACTGTCTTTTTCAGCATTTTGAATCAGTGAATACTTGTAGGCACTGTCGATGTTGCCGTGTGAAAGATAATATTTATTCAATACCCCGGCAGCCTGAAATACAACTTTCTTTAATTTGTACTTTTTCCCCTCGGTATAGGCCAGCCTGATATATTTAAGTTCGTTTTTCTTGTCCTTCATTGAAAGGTAATATTCGGATAAATGAAGGTAAACAGTGGCCAGGCTATGCCAGGATTTGAATTCAGATAAGAGAACGATGGATTTTTGATAGTTCGAGAAGGCCGAATCATATTCCTTGAGTTTGAAAAAAGCGACTCCCAGGCTAAGGTAATTAACCGCCAGCCTGGTTTTTAATCCTAAATGGCTGTGAATTGAGATCGCTTCATTGTAATATTCGATTGCTTTCGTAATTTGACCCTGGTCGATAAGCAAGATTCCAAGATTACTCAATTCCCTGGCGACTTGCATTGTATCATGCAAATTTCTGGCAATGGCAAGGGCTTTGGAATAATAGATTAAGGACTTTTTATAATCCCCCTGACTATAACAGATACTTCCGATCCCATTTTGTGCCTTCATGATCCCCTCCTGGTCACCAATAGATTCAAATAATCGCAATGCCTCAAATTGAGATTCATAACTATTAATGTAATTCCCTTGATAATCCATGATCGTTCCGACAATCATGAAGGACTCGGCAAGCGCCTTTTTATTGTCAAGTTTTATGGCAAGTTCTTTTGACTGTAAAGCCATCTTCAACCCGCTGGTAAATTTGCTTTTGAATGCCATGATCGATCCCATGTCGAGCATGGCCTGCAACCGAAGTTCAGGGTAGTCGGCGCTGCTTTCAATGGAAAAGGCACGGGAAGCCAATTCGAGCGCCTGGTCCGGATCAGTTAACCTAAGTTTTTTCGTGGCTGTAAGCAGGAGTTCTATCTGCCTCTTTTTATCAGTAGTTTGTCTGACAATCCTTTCGATGCTGTCTGTATAACGGATTGGATCTAAAGGATAGACCGTTCCGGGTAAAATCGTACAAAAGAGAATAAGAAAGAGGAAAATCCCGCGGAACATAAAATGGCTGATAAACCCGACAAAGGTAAGATTTCTTTAGCGCCAATCGATACGAAGGAAGGAAGGAGCCCGATCTGCATTTTTGTCTTCCTTTAGATTTTAAGTATGAATCAAGTCATGTTTAATAATAGCCTGTTGTTCCGGGTTCGGAATGTTCAGGACGCTCCACAGGAATTTCTGGTACCTGCGGAGCTCCTGGATGGACCGTACACACCGACTCCTTTTCGCCGGTTTTAGCAGACCACTTCAACCTTTTAACATTCAACGAACAGGGGTGATCCATTGACATCGGGTTGAGGTGCGTCATTCCCAAAAACCTTCGTATATTTATCACATCCGTATTAATCGTATGATTGCGTTCGTAAAAACCGGAACCACTGGGGCAATTATCGCCTTCCTCCTGTCGACAGTGGCCCTGCAGGGACAAACCCACCTTTCGCGGGCCGGATTCGATTCCCTTTATGACAAAGCCATGCGGTGCCTTCCTTCCGATGCAGGGGCTTCACGGAAATATCTCGAAACCCTTACGTCAGGCGCTGATCCGCTTTCCGATATACAGCGGGCCCGGCTGGGGTTCCTCCAGATGAAGATAAACCGGTCCCGGGCAACAAGCCCCGCCGAAATGGGAAACAATGCATCGGCCTCACCGGGTCATCTCACCCTGCGCGACTCACTCCGGTTTTATACAAAGCGGTACCTCGAACGCTCCATGCCCGACATGGCCATACCGTTGCTGATGAAATCCCTGGAGATACTGCCGGCCAACTCAGGGGATGCTGACCAGGCGAGGATCGGGCTGTGCGAGGCCTATCGTGAGAAACAGGAGTACCACAAGGGGGTTACGCTGATTGAAAGTCTGCTCGAACGGCAGCCGCCACTCTCCGACAGTAACCGGAGCTTTGCCTATAACCGGCTGGCGGCAATTTACAACGAATGGAGTAAACCTGACGGGAGCTACAGGGATTCGGTAATAAAGTATTCCCTGCTCTGCATTGAGCTCTCGGAAAAGACGGGCGACAAACCGGGCCTGGCGGCGGCCCAGAATGAACTGAGCCTTCAGTATCTCCTCCGGAAGGAGTACCACAGTGCCCTGGAGTTATCGCGGCAGGCGGTTTCCAACTTCCTCTCCTGCGGGATGCCGTTCCAGGCGATGAACGGACTCATCCTTCAAAGCAATATCTACCTGGACCAGAAGGAGTACCGGCAGGCACTCGGGGCCCTGCAGGAGGCTACCAGGCTGGCGCCTTTATGGGAAAACCGCAACCTCTACATGCGCATTTGTTACCAGTATGCCAATATTTATACAGCTACCGGCGATTACCGGGAGGCCGCCGGGTTTCTTTCGCTCTGCCTCAACCTGCAGAACGAATTCTACGGTGACCGGATCAACAGCCAGATCGTGGAACAGTCGGCCCGTTTCGACCTCTTCGTTAAGGAGCAGCGGATCAGGGAGGAGCAGAAAAAGAACGAATACAACCACTGGCAGATCATCCTGCTTGCCATACTTGCCGCGGCCCTTGCCCTTGCCTTTGGAGCCAGTTTCTTTTATTTCAGGCTGAGCAGGAAGGGAGCCATCAGGCAGAAACTGACGGCGGCCGTGCTGGAAACCGAAACCAACGAACGGAAGCGCATCGCCCGCGACCTCCACGACGGGCTCGGGCCCCTTCTCTCGGCCATCAACCACTATTTCCAGGCATTCCTCGATGCGAAACCCGAAAACAGGGATGCCATCCGGGAAAGGCTGCAAACGGTGATCTCGGAGTCCATCGACGAGGTGTCGAGGATCTCTCATAACATCAGTCCGCACGTGCTTGAAAAACACGGCCTGATGACCGCCCTTAAAAACCTCATGGCCCCGCTTGTTGCCAACGGGAAGTACGAGGTTGTTTTCAACTATGGATTGGATCAGGGGCTGGCCACTGAGACCGAACTCACGGTTTACCGGTGCATCACCGAACTGCTCAACAACACCATGAAGCATGCGGAGGCCGGCAGGATCGGCCTCGACATCAGGCTTTCGGGGAGCCACCTGCTGATCATTTATTCTGACAACGGCAAGGGATTCGACACGGCTTCAGGGAAAACCACAGGCATGGGGCTTCACAACATCAGGAACCGGGTAGAGTCCTCCGGAGGGACCCTCTTCATTGAAAGCTCCCCCCATGGAGGAATTCTTGTAAGTATTACCATACCCGTTTGAACATGGAGAAGATCAGGATAGCTGTCATCGACGATCACGACCTCTTCAGGGAGGGGATCATCCTTGTGTTAAACCAGATTGAAGGCTTTGAAGTGGTGTTCGACAGCCCCGACGGCAGGCTCTTCGTGGAAGCGCTTGCAGGGACCGGCGTTGACGTAGCCCTCATGGACATCGAGATGCCCGCACTCGGCGGGGCCCTCACCACCCAACGGGCCCTGGAGGTGAAACCCGGCCTCAGGGTAATCGCCCTGACCATGTTTTCCGATACAGGCCATTACACCCAGATGATCCAGGCAGGGGTCAAAGGCTTCATTCTCAAGAAAGCCAACAAGTACGAACTGGAACAGGCCATACTCGCCGTACACAGGGGGGGGAACTATTTCAGCCAGGAGATCATGCAGCAGCTTGCCTTCCGGTATAACGCCAGGGCAAATGGAGAAGAGGAACTCAGCACACGCGAGATGGAGATCGTGGTGCTGATCTGCGAGGGGCTTACATCGCAGGAAATCTCGGAGAGGCTGCACATCTCGGCCAAAACGGTGGAGACCCACCGGAGCAACATCTTTCTGAAGGCAGGTGTCCGAAATGTGGCAGGACTCATCGCCTGGGCCGTGAGGAACCAGCATTACTCCATCAGCTGAGGTCTGCCGACGGTTCAACCGGGGTTTTCCTTTAGCTGATTTCAGGTCATTCCCCTTTTTCTTTCGTTGATTCTACCGATGACTGCAGGTGGCGTCCGCCGTAATTTCACCTCCTTGTTCATTGTGCATCCCATGATTGTGATCGCTGTTGCCGACGGAAACCCAACCTATTGCCAGGGACTGAAGACCATGCTGGAACAGGTGGAAGGATTCAGGGTGGTTGTAATGCCCGTTGAAGATTTCTGGGTGCAGTTTGCCGGCGATCCCTCTCTCGATGTTCTGCTTGCCGATGAAGACCTTCTCCTGTTTTGCATGGAAAGAGCAGGCGGGAAAAGAGAGTTTAAGTCCCCTCCCGGAACCATCGTTCTAACCATGGACAGAGAGGTGCTGAACTCCCCTCCCGAAGGGCAGGAGATGCTTTACAAGGGATCGGGCAAGAGGGAGTTCGAGGAGAGGATCAGGAAACTTGCATTTACCAACAATAAAACCTCCAGGATATGAAAAAATTACTTTTCATCCTTCTCACCGAAGGGATGATCTTTGCCACCACTATTTTATCCCCCGCCAGGGGCCAGTCGCAACACATCTCAGGGTTGACCTACAACCCGGCCAGCCAGAACAGTGTGACCCTGCAGTGGATGACATCGATTCCTGCCGATTCAAGGGTTTACAGGATGGTCTCCGACTCGAACGGACAGCCGGTGGTCTACACCGACTCCGCCAGGGTGGCCTCGCTTGTCACAGAGCATGTGATGGAGATCGGCAACCTGCAACCCGCCGTCATGTACCGGTATATGGTCAGATCGGTAGCCCCGGGAGGAAGCGACTCAACGACCGGGTATTTTATCACCCGGTCGGCATCTTCAGGAGAGGTCTCCGTATGGTTCAACCACACGGTGGATACTTCGGTGAGCACGGGAGTTCCTGCCAATGGCACCACCAACTTCCAGAAATTCTTCATGGATCAGATCAACAAGGCAAGCCACAGCATCGACATCACCACCTGGTCATTCGGAGATGAGGATTCGGTAGTGGCATGCCTTATCAGGGCCAGGGAGAGGGGGGTGAAAATACGGTTTGTTTACGATTACACTCCCTTCACACCGAATGTCGACACCCTGGTTGCACACGGGATCGAAGTGGTTCCGAGGAACTTCGACACCACCTTTACCATGCACGACAAGTTCTGGATCTTCGACCACAGGCACAACACCAATCCTGCGAACCAGTACCTGCTGACGGGTTCCACCAACATAACCCACACCCAGTTTCACAGCGACCGCAACAACATCATCCTCATCCAGGACCAGTCGCTCTGCGAAGTATACACCCGCGAATTTGAAGAGATGTGGGGATCACATACCGATAAGCCCGACATTGGCAGGGCAAAGTTCGGGACTGAAAAGAAAGGGGAGCTGGCCCATATCCTGAACATTGGCGGGATTCCCATGGAGGTTTATTTCGCCCCCACCGACAGCATCGCCGATACGCTTGTCGGCCTGTTCAGCACCCGACCCGTAAAGAGCATCTATTTCTGCATGCTGAAGTTCGTCTTCCCCTCCGTCGAATCCGCCCTGCATGAAGCCTTCAACAGGGGTATCCGGCTGAGCGGGGTCTTCGATTCCTCCTGTTCGGTAAACAAGGGTTCCGCCTTCCCACGGATGAAAGGAGAAGCCGTGGCAAACACCTGGGATCCGGCGGCCGATGTTTTCATTGATACGATTCCCGGGCTTATTCATCACAAGTACTCCCTGATCAATGCAGATACCACGGCGGGGGAGAAGATCGTGACAACCGGCTCCTTCAACTGGGAACTCCCGGCCCAGCAAGGAAACGATGAAAACATGCTGGTTATCCATGATGCGGCCATCAACAACCTCTATTTCCAGGAGTTCGTTGCCCGTTACAAGGAGTCGGGCGGCAATTATCCCGGTACCGGCTGGGGAATGGGTCCCCCTGCGGTTCCGGGCCTTTACACTGCAAAATGCCAACCGAACCCTTTCACCAACAGCGCCACTGTTACCTTCCTTCTCGACCGCCGCACACAGGTGAAACTCGAGCTTTACAACAGCCGGGGGGAGCTGATAACAATCCTCGACAACGGGACCAGGGAGCAGGGAGTACAGAAGGCTGATATTGACGGAAGAATCCTCCCCGCGGGACTGATCCTGTGCCGGATATCGGCAGGGGGGGGCGTACGCTTCCTAAAACTCATCCACCTGGCAGAAATGCCATGAAAACCAGAAAACCAGATTTCAACAACAATGACAAATTAAAATCCTGTCACCATGAAAAAATTCAGTACACGATTGATGTCGGTTGTCATGCTGCTGGCAATGACATTTTCATGCACAAACGAATCCGATGATCCTGACCCGCTTACCGCGGGCGACATTTCGGGACAATGGAGCTTTGTCCTGGTTCCCGACCTGGTGTATAATGACACCGCCCTGGTCAAAGGCCACCGGGGAGGCGATTTTGATGTTTATTCCGCAACCCAGGACGCGGTATACCTTCATCAGTCGGGCAGTTCGGTCAGCGGTTTCTGCGGCCCGCTCAAGTATTCGGGGACCATCACGGGAAACCAGGTGAAGCTGAAAGTTTACGATCAGCCCCAGGGGAAGCTGCACATTGAAAATGGCGTAGAAAATATGATTTACATCTCCGATATCACCCTTACCCTCAATGCCGATATGAGCATGTCGGGTTCGGGAACCTACCGCGACTACCTTGAATATCCCTACCTGCCGCTTAACAGCTACAAGGTAAAAGCAAGCAGGATGAGTGCGACAAAATCAACCAAATCAGCCGCCGAAGCTCTCGCCATCGAAAACTGGGAGAATGATATGTGCAAGATCGTCTCCACCCTGGCTTCCTGGATCATATCCAGCCTGACCGATGGCATTTTCAGGCCGATGAGTTCCAACTGCTGGCTCTACCACGATGGAGGAGGATATTACATTTTCGGCCATGAAGGACCCGGCAGCGCCCTTCCGCTTTTCACCGAGACCATCTATTATCCCTTCGAGGTCTCCTGCTGCCACTGCCGTGAATATGGATTTAATATCTCCCTGGGACCGCACACCCTCGCCTATGACGCCCTCAGGGACATCCTGGTGAACAACCCCCCTGTAAAGGAGCTGGTCTCCAAGCTGGGCTTCACCTCACCTGTGGCGCTCGGACTGGCCCTGGACGAGTTTTATGCACAATCGGGGGAATTCGCCATCTCCATGATGTACAACACAAACACCCGCTCGGCCAGCCTGTATGTGAATACCGCGACAAAGAGCGGGTTTGACGCGGCCGGCTCGACGCTGGTGCAGAACATTGCCAATGCTCTCAGCCCGTTTGTGAGCAAGGTCTATATCATGCAGGGGAATAATATCAACGATAACGACTACCTGCGCCGCAGCCCGGCGTTCGTCTGCAATTCAGCCGTAGAGGTTGTCTACCTGTTCGGGACCTCCTGCGCTGAATATAACTAGGAGGAAACCGGCAAAGCTGATAACCGTCCTTTTGCAAAGTGCCTGTCATATGGAAGAATACATCTCCCGGGAAGATTTCATAAATTATCTTACGGGCAAATGACACGTTGCTGGATTAAAATATGGCGGCGACAACAATAGTCTGGGATTGTTGTTTGTAATCATTCATGATTTGGCTGTTCCGGCGCAGCCTGGTCAAAGCGGGTGTCTTTTCCGGTTGGGATTTTGATTTCTGTGTCCTTAAAGTTGTCGGAGAGATATGGATTAAAGCCATTTTTAGCAAAAATGTACCAGGCTATACACGATACAAAACCCTTATTCTGATCGACCCATTCGTAACCACCGGTTTTATTGAGTGTATAAGGGATTGCGTGTGTATTAATATTATTTATGTTACGATCAACAATCAAATGATCCAATTGATTTGCATAAAAATATCCTCTTTGTTTATCGCCAAAAGCCTCATAGGCACAGGCAATATGCCCGGTACCATCGTTCCAGAAATTATTGACAGATAAATCAGGGCCATGATAAAATCCCATGACTTTCCCGCCTTTAACTTCAATAATTTTCCTGTAACGGAAATCGAACTCCGGAATATCCAATAACCGGGAATATTTTCTGCCAAATGCCAATACACGCCATGTATATAAATCCAATGGCAAACCTGGACTCCGGGCTAATTCATGCTCCAGCCAGATTTTAATTTTTTGGGCGTAAAAATCTTCACCACATAGTTTTAAAGCTACATAACAATCTATATTTCCCTCAGGATGGCCCGACAGTTCATGCAAATGGTCATCTCCCCGGCGCCAGCCATGCTGTATATATCCTCCATGTTCTGCCTCCTGATAAAACGATAACAGTAAATCTTTGATGATTTTCACCAAATTGTCGTATCGGTCTGAATTATACCTGCGTTCGTAATTTTTACAGGCAATCAACAGCCAGGCCATATCTCCGATCCACCTGTCTACCCTGTTCGCCGGCGCCCGTTTTGTTTTTAATGATACCCACTGGTAAAACCCACGGGCTTCTCCTTTATAATAGAAATTTTGTAATTGAATATCCGTGTTTTCTTTATTCGTAGCATGGGCATAAAAGTCAAGTATTCTTTCAGCTCTTTCCTTTTCATTTTTTAATATAAATGCAATAGCGACAAGACTGTTATTAAAAGTCTGGGCTTCATCATCTTCCTGCGACGGGAGTATATTTTGATCAACCGAAGAAATATCCTGCATCACTTTCAGGTATTCTAAAACCAGAGGGTCTTCCTTTAGCAGCGTTGAATCGCGCCGTTGGGCAAAACCTATGCCGGCTAAGGTGCTGTCAGGGTCATAAGAAGAGTGAAACGTAGGTGTAAGACCGGCTTTTCCATTTACTATTTCAGTTCCTTCTATCAATAAAAAGGAAATCATTGTTAAAACTAACATTTTCATAATATGAATTTTATTTACAATTAAGCGCTCGTTTTGACCAGGTCGTTTTAAGGTTCTCAACCATCCATGTCTGGGTTCCAATCTTTACGGTGTGATACACATTCCCATCTATGTCGGTTACTGTTTCTCCGGTTATTGGCTGATCGGGATTGCTCTCATCAGTTTTTTTTGAACAGCTTGAAATTATTAACATTGTACTGCTAAAGAACACAACTAAAAAATGATCATCGTAGATTTTTTCATGGTTCAATGTTTTGGTTGGTTAAATCAGGCGCATTTGGGGGTCTTCGCTGAATAAGTAAAAATACGGGAAATCTTCAAAAGCCAGGCAAAATATGAACCGGAAAATTAATCCGCTTGATGTTACCCACTCAAAGTGATATAGAACCATACCTGAATGCTGACTGGAAATCAAAGAAAAAGCCGACATTTCTGCCGGCTAGTCCTGTGAGGCTCCCCTTGCTGCTCAAAGTTGCAATAGGGTAACTTTTTTTAATCTCTCAACCTTTGCTGTGCCTCTTTTTCCAGATCAAGGTACTGGTCCTTTCCTACCGTTACGGCAACACCGAAAATGGAACCTCCTGTAAAAGTGCCCGGAGTTTTGTATAGATGACTTACCGCATCACCGCTGTCCCATCCAACACAAAGCCCGTCTCCTGAAAGAGTAAATTTTCCCGCCTGTGTCCTCATCGGGCCTTCGGCAACAACCTTGTCGTTAACATATAATTTCATTGTACCTGTCGATTCGTGATGATCACCCGCTTTTTCTCTGATAAATTCCATGCCGACAGTGTATTTCCCGGGTTTAAGTTCGCCTGAAGCATACTGTTGTTCGGGCATTATTCCGAGGAAGTTGTATACATAGTACAATTTCTTGTCCTTGATGAACAATGTATGGCCGCCAAACCTGGAGCCGTGAGCGAAAATCACCCCGGAACAATTCGCATCCGTGATCTCGATATTGGCCAGTATTTTATAAGAACGGCCTCTCACATTAACAGCCACCCCTTCGGGGACAGCAGCAGTGTGGGGATAATACATATAAGTGAGGCGTGGAGGTTCCGAGGAAGGCCGGGGATAGTTCAGCTGAACCAAAGCATTATTGTCATCAAGAGGCAGGACCATGTTATAATTCGCCTCTTCATACCAGGCCTTGATCAGGTGATCCAGCTTTTCAGGATTTACCTTTGCGAGATCTTTTGACTCGGAACGGTCAAGATCTGTATTATATAACTGCCATTGGTCTTTGTCGAAGTTACCCAGGCCGGTAAGAGGGGCGTGAAGTGCAACTGCCTTCCATCCATCTTCCCACATTCCGCGGGTGCCTAACATAGCATAATATTGACGATGTTTTTGGGTAGGAGCATCCGGTGTGGCATCAAAAGTATAGCGCATCGAAACTCCGGATAACGGCCATTGTTGAACACCTTTGTATACTGTGGGCATTTCAAGACCGCAGACTTCAAGGATAGTCGGAACAATGTCAACGGAATGATGATACTGGTTGCGGACTTCGCCACGGGCTTTAATGCCTTTCGGCCAGGATATTACCAGCGGATCGGCCGTGCCACCTGCATAGGAATAGCGTTTGAACATCTGAAAAGGTGTCGAGAAACCGGCAGCCCATCCCGTAGGATAATGTTCGTACGTGTCGGGGCCGCCTAATTTATCAAGATATTTCATGTTCTCTGATAATGCGTCCGGGAATCCGTTGAAAAATTTATTTTCATTCACGGATCCATTGGGCGTGCCCTCGCCGGAGGCCCCGTTATCTGCAGCATAGATAACGATGGTATTGTCAAGCTGACCCGTTTTTTCCAGGTAATCGATTACCCGCCCAACCTGTACATCCGTGTATTCTGAAAATGCAGCGTACACTTCACAAAGCCCGGAGAACAGCTTTTTTTCATCCGCTGTAAGGGATTCCCATGGACGGACAAAGTCACCCGGGTTGGCGATATTGGGTGGTAAAGGGTTAAAGGAAGTAAGGTCTGTGCCTTTCGGCAGGATTCCTTTTTCAATCATTCTCGGAAGAACCCATCTGCGGTAAGCGTCATATCCATCGTCAAACTTCCCCTTGTACTTTGCGATATACTCCTGTGGCGCCTGGTGAGGAGCATGATTGGCTCCCGGGCAGTACCACATATAAAAAGGTTTTGAGGGGTTACTTGCCTTAAGGTCACTTATCATTGTGATAGCCTGGTCAGCCAGGTCTTTTGACAGATGATAGCCTTTTTCAGGACTGTAAGGCGGTTCAATGAAGCGATTGTCTTCAGCCAGGTCGGGATACCATTGATTGGTCTCCCCTCCGAGAAATCCATAAAATCGGTCGAAGCCCATCTGAAGCGGCCATTGTTTGCGCTCTCCGCCGGGGGCGACATCCTGTTCGGGGACATTATGGTCTTTTCCCAGCCAGAAAGTAGCCCAGCCGTTGTCCCTTAAAATGTCGGCCAGTGTTGCACAATTCTGCGGAATGTAACCGCTTGCCCCCGGGAATCCGTTTGCTCCTTCGGTAATGGCAGCCATTCCATTTAAATGGTGATTGCGTCCCGTAAGTAAAGTGGAGCGGGTCGGTGAACTGAGGGCACAAGTATGCCACTGGGTATAAGTAAGCCCATTTGCAGCCAGCTTATCTAAAGTTGGCATATTGATCCTGCCACCAAAGGGCGACCAGGCGGCCAGCCCGGTGTCATCATACAGAATAAAAAGGATACTGGGCGCTCCGGCCGGCGGCTTGGCCGGTGTGAAGGGTCCCCAATCAGGAGTTGATTCCCTGACATCCAGTTTGATCACACCCTTGAAATCTTTGGGTGGAGCTGGTTTTTCGTATTGCTGGGTGTGTCCGCTAAATGGGACCAATGCCGACGCAATGCAAAGTGATGTTGAAAGGTTGGATTTCATAGGCAGCCTTTTAAGGGTTAATACTATGCAAAAGAACAAATGCAAATAAAATAAAAAGTCATTAATCAGCCATCATTTGCGATTAATTAAGAATCGATCTAATTGATACAATCATTTGTCCGGAAGCATATTGACTTAAGAAATGCCAATAAGATTTAGTGTTCAACTTACAGGGGGTACTGTAAAGATATTCCATAAAACATGAAAGTCAAAGTTGTGACAGCCTTAGACTTTGTAATTAAAAATATCTAACTTTGTCAGGGGTTAAGACAGAAAAATCGCCAACGCCCGGCAACCACCAAACAGCCATCAAATGAAGACCCTCATTTATGCCCTATTCTTTTCACTTCTTTTATCGGGCTGCAAAAAAGAAAGCGAAAACACCGATAGCCCTTCCGCCGCAATTGATTTAAGTAAACCTGCCGATAGCGCCATATTGAAGAAGTATCATTATGACACGGTCACTTTTAAACCAATTGATTTAACAGCAATGAATTTAAAAGTGGGTCCAATCCATTATGATGCCTCTGTCCCGACTGTGATATGGGCCTTAACGATAGAACTGTATGATTCTGTTGTTCCTTCCAAAAGACTATTCATCTCTGTACAGGACCGTCACAACAACAGGGACAGTTTAATCAAAACGGGGTTGCATTTGGCAACCGGGGAGGTGAGTGATGCAATAACCAATCTTTTACAGAGTTCCGGATTTGCACTAAATTCAATAAAATCAGATGAACTTGAAATCTATTTTGATGACCTGACCGTGACGCCAAACAACAATCTCTCTGCCAAAGGATATATTCAAATCAAAAAGGAAATTTACTGGCAATGGCCCGCTGCGATATGGAATGGGATCAAATATATCTATCCCGGTGACAATGACTATTTAGACTATTGTATCCCGATTTATTACCTCCCGGTAAAAATTTATTTCAATACAATGAGTAAATAGGATTGGCCTGACACACCATCTCCCCAAAAACGCCTGATCCTCAATTCATTGGCTGGGGGTAATAGCCGCCGTAAACAAATTGGCATGCTGAAACCAGCCCAATACTGGCTGGAACGGCATAGGAGAGGTTATAGGTCTGGTAATAATACTGTACGCCGGGCTGGTACGAGGTATTTACGCTCAGGTTCCCGCTGGCGCCAAAACCGCTGTTCCAGGCAGTGCCCGACTGGTCGTGCCAGTTGGTACTCACCACATCTTTCCCGATCGTGGCAAAATCAGGACCGCCTTCATCGTCTTCGTAAAAGTTGCGGGTTGTCCCTACGGAGATGGTAAGATCATCTCCGCCGGAACCTTTCATGGTGTAATTTGTTGTATACCAGGCCCAGACCTGGATTGTTCCTGTCGAGGAAGGCAGTTCATTTCCGGTTGTCACATTAAGGTAGTTCCCGTCAACGATCACATAATAGTGGCTGGACTGGTTAAGGGTTCCACTCATCTGCATCGTTCCGGGCGTCCCATAGGGATTGGTCCAGGTAATGCCGCCTGTCTGGTAGGTGCACTGCCAGGTGTTGGTGGTCGCAGCAAATGGTACGTTGGTTAACAACAAAGTATATTCCGAATGGAAACCTGGTCAGTACAGCTCTGCGAGCACCTTTACGGACTTTGGGAAACATTTTGGGGTTTAACTCTATTCTCTTAATTACATCATCAACTTCCTTGATAAATTCAATTTCAAGACCCGGTTTCTGGAGCTCGAAAAATTCAACGCTTGCTTTAAGATCAAGCTCCGCAAAAGGATTGATGATAATCCGGTACTTCGATTTCATTTTTGAAGCGAGGCTTTAACCTCCTGCCATGGTTTGCCAGTCTCAGGGTTGCTTTCAACAAATAGCAATCTCTTGTCAATCTCTTTCTCAAGTTCCTCACTTATTGACTGAGTGTCTTTATAAATCTCAAGGAATGAATAGTCCTTCGAAAGTTCTTTGAGCATACGAATGATGCTTTTTGCCTTTTCGGATGTATCACTTATTTTAATTGTATAAGTCATATGCAGCGGGCGTTAACCATACAAAGATACTCATTTATTCAAGTTTTTATCATGTATTTTTCTTGCTTTTCAGGGGATGCTGCCGATAAAAAAAACCATGAGCCCGGTTTTTGACGCAAGCCGGGACTATATGCCGCCCCACCGGCAAATTTTACTATTTTTGTTACGTGTTGGCTTTGAATGGATTTTCCGATGGCCCGAAAAAATAAATATTAACGTATGAAAAGAATATCCTGTTGCCTGTGTGCCCTGTTGGTTTTATTATCCGTTCTATCCTGCAAAAAGAAGACTGACAACCAGGATCAGCAAACGAAACTCCGGATTATCTGCGAAGAACTCCGGCCATTCAACTATGTCGAAAGTGGCCGGTTAAAAGGTACAACGGTTGAAATTGCAGAGGGGATCATTAATCTTCTGGCGTTGAAAGATCAGACCATCGAAGTAACCTCAAACTGGGATAGCGCGATGAATCTTGTTCTTACCACCGACAATGTGGCCCTGTTTACCACGAGCCTCACCGAATCAAGAAAGGGAAAACTGCAATGGGTCGGACCGGTTTCAATGTCGCTTACCGGGTTCGTCGGCCTGAAAACATCACAATTCAACGTAACCTCGCTGGAGGATGCAAAAAAACTGCCTTCGGTTGGGGTTATTACAGGCTATGCCACATGTGAACTTCTTGAAAAGGAGAATTTTACCAATCTCAGATATTTCAACACCATCAATGAAGCAGTTGCGGCAGTGTACCAGGGCAGTATCAGTGCAATCTTCGAGATTTCACAGCCCATAAAGGCTACTGCGCTCGCAGATGGATTCGACACAGATCAGTTGAAGAACCTGTACATTCTCGCAACCATCCAGGGGTATATTGCATTTTCACCGGGAACATCCCCAACGATCGTGCAATCGTGGCAGGACAAACTCGACGAGTTAAAGAAACAGGGGGTTGTGCAGGAAATTTACAATAAATACCTGCCGGGAGAAAAGGCGCCGGGACTGATCACGATCTATACCGAGGAAAATCCCCCTCAGAATTACCTTGACGGAACAGGAGCGTTGGCAGGAAGCGCTGTTGAGATTGCCGGAGCAATGATGAATCTGACGGGTCGTCCGGAGCTGATCACCTATTGTTCGTGGAATGCCGCCTACGACCAGGTTTTACTTGCTCCGAACTCCATGGTCTTCAGTACAGCCCTTACCGCTCCCAGGGAACCCCTGTTTGACTGGGTCGGTCCCATTTGCAAAAAAGGTTCCTGCTTTTATGTAAGGTCGAACAGCAGCATCGTAATAAACTCCATTGAGGAGGCCAAACTGCTCGCAAAAATAGCCGTACCAACCGGATGGGCAGTCTACGAGGAGATGACTGATCTCGGGTTTACCAACCTGATAACCTTTTCCACGCCCCAGGAGGTTTTTACCAGACTGATGCAAAATGAAGTCGATGTTGTGGTTCTGAATGACATTTCAATCGATTACCTGGCCAGCGAACTTGGATACAAATCAGGCGATGTAAGGAATGAACTTCTTTTGTCGAACAGCATGACCTATTTTGCCTTCAATAAAGAGACCAAACCGGCCTATTTGCAGGAATGGCAGCAGGCCTACACGACCATCATGAACAACGGGACCTTCGCCCAAATATGGCATAAGTGGTATCCCAATATTGATTGGTAGTGCTTTTGATTGCAGAAAGAGGATGATTGGACCGGCCGAACATACCGTCTGTCTTTCGCCGGTTTTTGCTTAACCCTTCTGCCTTTTAACATTCAATGAATTAGGCGTGGCCCAATTACATCGGCCTTTCCAGTAAAGGCTCAGATTTTTCCATATAATAGGAAAAATGATATATATTTTTATATTTTTACATAACATTTCGATACAAATCAGCCCTACATGAAAAAGACATTCGGAATTCTTCTAGGAATACTAATTTGTTCCATCGCTTCGATTGCGCAAATTCAGGTAAAAAACGGAAACGAGACGCTTTATATCGAGATCGGAGGAGGGATCACCGATTTGAAACGACTGAATGATCAGCAGGGCAATCCAACGAACAGCTATTCCTACCGAAGGTCGAAACAAAACCTCAATCTGACCGTCCGCCCTTATATAACAATTGTTGGTGGAAACTGTGTGACCAACGGTTATCAGGCAGGTCAATTTGATCTTAAGACCTCCATGGTAATCGGTTTTTTCAAAGATTATCTTAACAGTTACTGGCCTGTAACCACTCCGGCTGTTGATTCCGTTCACCTTGACAAAGCAACCGGAACGACAGGATTCAGTGGTCAGATCGACTTTGTGAGGTACTATCAGGCCCAGCACAGCCTGGCCATTCAGATTAATTTAATACTGTTTGACTTATCTACCTGCCCTACTCCCAGCAACAGGCAACTTACCTTTTTCCTCTTCCCGGAAGGAACCGCACAGGAAATGGCATTTACTGCCCAGGCCAATGCATCAAAAAGCGACCAGTCCTTCTGGAAACAAGGAAATTGCAATGTATGTAATAAAAAAGGGGTTCCCGGCTTCACTGTCAGCACGGTCTCCTTGCTTCCAGGCTTTTCCGATCAGGATTATGGATACTCTTCCCTGGGTCCCGACATGGATTTTTCCAGATATTTCAGCAACCCGGGAATCATGGGGATGTTCGGAGAAGGTTGGAACTTTGTCTATGAACAAGAATTGCTGGTTTCAAAGAGAATGGTTCAATATCAAAACGGAACCGGTGCTAATGAACTCTATTTTCTTCGTGCCGACACGAGTTCACCCTACACCTATAATTCCCAGTTTTCAAACAGAAAGAGAATGCGCTATTATCCGGCCGAATCTCGATTTGAGATTTTTGATCCGACAACTAAATTGTTCTCCGATCTGCTGCTTTACGCTACCGAAAATGACACCCTGCGTTATCATCTTTCCGGCATCCGTGATATGAATGGAAACATGGTAAATGTCACCTATAACAGCCGGCAAAAGATCTCGGCGATCACAGATGCTGCCGGGCGAACGACTTTGTTTCAATATGGAGCTGCAGGGGACCGTTGTTCCCAGATGACCCTGCCCGATGGCCGGGTGTGCTCCTACCAGTATACTGCCCAGGGGCAATTGATGCAGGTTACCGATATCTATGCAAATGATGTGGGATTTACCTATGATACGGATGGATATATTGCATCTATGCGGGTGAACCAGAATACCGCAACCTTTACGTATTACACGGCCATGGGGAGCAGGTTCCTGACCAGTGTAACCAACCTCGATGGAAATACGACAGCCTATTACCCCGATCTTTTATCGCCCGAAATGCGCTGGAACCGCGTCACGGATCCAACCGGCAATGCAACCATTTATGAAATCGACCCGGCCACTGGCTCCACCATTGCAAGGAAGGATCTTGCCACAGGCGCCAGGCAACAGATGAAGTATAACGAAAACAAGATGCAAACCGACTTTATTTTACCATCCGGCTACGCTTCACAAACCGTATATGACTCTCTGAAAAGGGTCATGAAAACTATTGATTTCAGGGGGATACCTTCGGCTTTCCGCTACGACTCCCTTGACAATTTTGTGGAATATATTGATGCCGAAGGCCATTTGTGGAAATGGACCTATAACCAGCAGTGCAGGATAACAGAAACCCTCACCCCGATGGGGAAAACGGAAACTTTTACCTATTATCCGGATGGGTTGGTCAAGACACATACGATCGGAGTGTCGCAAACCTATTCATACGCGTACGATCCTTTTGGAAATATCATCTCCGTAACTTATCCTACGGGTGGAGTAGGTTTGTATGAATACGATAATAAAGGGCTTCGATGCACCGGTTATACTGACCCTGAAGGGAATCATACAACATACGAATTTGATGCCCTCGACCGGATTACCAAAACAACCCATCCCGATGGCAGCAGCATCACTACCATGTATGATTGCTGCGCATCAACAGGCACCATCGATGAAAACGGGAATGTCACCGTGATCGAGCGAACGCCTTTACTTCAGATTTCAAAAAGTACCAACGCCGAAGGAAATACCTGGAATTATACCCTGGATGGCGCCGGCCGGATGGTTGAAACGATAAGGCCCGATAACACAAAATATCAATTCACTTACAACTCCATTGGTAAAATGTCAAAAGAATCAGACCCGTTCAACGAAAGCGCTCTCATGGATTATGATCTGAATGGACTTCTCAGCCAGATCACAGACCAATCGGGCAATGTCAGTACTTTTCAACGGTCAGAAAACGGAAATATAACATCTATGGCGATCGGGAACAATACGGTAATCTATAACCGGGATAGTCTGGGTCGGGTTAACACCTTGACAAATGCACGCGGGCAAACACTGAATTACGAATATAATGCAGATGGTTTTCTTCAGGATAGAATTTCAGCCGATTTAAATGACCAGTATGCTTATGATGATTTGAGCCGGTTAAGTTCAGTGAGTAATTCAGTAAGTACGATTGCCTTCGGTTATAATGAAAGGAATTCAATCAATCAAATCACCTATGATGGTAATCAGCAATTTGATTTCTTCTATGATCTCAATGATGCGCTTGTTAAGACCAAAAACAGCGACAACAGTGAATCCATTTTAAGGAGAGATTCTCGAGGCCGGGTTACATCGCTGATCACCGGCACCGATAGCGTCGGATTTGAATATGATGCAGCATCCAATTTAATGAGCATTCGCCGTTCGAATGGGATTAATACCCTCATCCGCAGGAACAAAATCAATAACAAAACTGCGCTTCGTTTATACAATCCAACCGATACCCTGATGAAATGGGATTATACCAGGAACGCGATGGGATACATTATCCGCGAATCTCGTAGCGGAATTCTGTGCAACGACACTATTTTCTTACCTGCCGATACCGGGGGTTTTTACCAGCAGGGGAATCAGCTAACAAACTGGCAAAACCTATCGTATCGTTATGACAATGACGGCAACCTTATCCAGGTGAATCCGGGTGTTTTTACGGCCGTTTACGACAACCTCAACCGCCTTACTGAATGGACCCAGGATGGCGGGAACATAAAAGCTCAGTATTTTTACAATGCACAGGGCTATGTTGCTAAAAAAACATTACATAATGGCGCCTCTGTAATTACTTACCACTTCTTCTATAACGCAGAAAACAGGGTCATCGAAATCACACAGGAAGGAACTTCTGCCGGATGGAAGTTTTTCTACGACGATAATTCTTTGATTGCATGCAAAACAGGAGCAGATTTATATTTCTACCACTACGATCACCAGGGTAATACTGTGGCATTGTCCGATCGCTCAGGGAACATTGTTAAAACCTATGCCTACGATGTGTGGGGGAAAATCATAAAGGAAACAGGCAGCCTTGATCAACCCTTCAAATACAGTGGCGCCTGGGGGGTCATGCATGAATACAACTACCTCTACCGGATGCCCTACCGGTTCTATGATTCGTTTACCGGGAAATTTATCCAACTCGATCCATCAGGATTTCAAGATGGGGTTAATCTTTATCGGTACGCTGCCAATAATCCGCTGAATTACAATGACCCGAGCGGTCGGATATCTACTGATGAGGATGCATATCAAGAAGAAGATTATCGTGAAAAAGAGCGGGAGGATAAAAAGGTCCATGATGAAAAAATTGCCAGTGACCAGAATTTTGCGGACCAGGAAAACGCGAGAAAATATGAGGAATTTGGCAATGTATGTGATTTGTTAGGCTATTTGCTGCCTGGTGCAAAGGCCGGCCAGGCATACGCAGAGGGAAAACCGTGGTATGAGGTATTGCTGGAAGCGACCAAAAAAATTCCGGGATGTGAGCTACCATCCTATATATTGGACATATTAAATAAGTTAGGAAAAGTAGCAAAGAAAACCTATGATGATGAAAATTACCTGAACAATCTGCTGCCCCCATCGCGAGATTCTATGATTTGGGGATTTTAGTAATGCGGCATAAACATAAATATCAAGCGGGAACAGATATGAAACGGAATTTGATGAATTTGTAATAAAAATCAGTCATGAAAAATCTATTATTGATTATGTTCTTTACCATAAGTCTTTCGGCTTATGCCCAGAAAACACAGGTGATTGACTATGGATATAATGCCAGGGGTGAATTACATATGATCATCCTGAATAATGACACGCTGATCAATTTCTATGATGCTGCGGGCAACCGGATCACCGAATCGCAGAACATCTATTCCATCGATGATTTGAAGGATCCGAAGGGTGATCGGTTTTTAAGCTGCTACCCGAATCCCACGGGCGATGAGGTTACCATTGCCTTTGAATTGCCCAGGGAGATGGATTACCAGATTACACTTTACAACCAGGCCGGACAATTTCTGAAACACATCGCATCGGAGAAGAAAACAACCGGTAAAAAGGAGATTAAAGTTTCTGTGGCGAACCTGGCAGCCGCGGTCTATTATTTCTGGTTCCAAAGCAAAGAAATTTCAAAGGTGAAGAAGGTTATCAGGAGATAATACCTGATATTGCCAGTCAAGAACTGATGTAAGTGGTTGGTTTTATTCAATTCGGGCTATCCGTTTCTTTCCCTGCGGTGTTTTCAGAAACCGCTCTGTTTCCTGAATAAATTCAGTCATTTCTCCAAAGCATGAATAATAAGAGGCTCTTTACCCTTCATCTTCGATCCACCATCTTGGTCTCCGACAGAAAGGTACTTGATAAACAGCTTCATTTTCATTTTTAACTACCTATGAGAATTTATCGCTTACGATTTACATATGCACAATATTCAGTAATCAAAAATGAAATACAGATTATATGTCGACGAAGTTGGTAATTCCGATCTGAAAAGTTCGGAAAACACCGATCATCGGTTCTTGTCGTTGACAGGCTGGTCAAAGCGAGTGTTTTTTCCAGGAAATTTCACACTTACTTAATAAACGGCTACACTTACCAGAAAAATAGCAACAATTCCTTGACATTTATATTTTTTAAACTATTTTTACGGGTCATTACTTCCCTCATGGTCAACATTTTGAGTCTAATATATGCTTCCCTGTCAATTCTGAGCGTACCGGGAAGTCCTTTGTGTTTTCCTTTTGATATTCATAACAATCTCAAAGCCCATGAAAAAGTTTACCAGGATTTCAACGATTTCCCTATTTACAGGATTGATTTATTTATTGAGTTTTAACCAGGTTTTTGGCCAGGATAATTTAAAAGTTAATGGCCTTAATTCCGAACACATTGCCACGAAACCCCTATTCAATGATACTAAAGTTCAAACAGGACAAAAGTATCAGGGCATGATGGAAGAAAAATATAAAGAACTTAATCTAAGAAAAAATAAAGAAATTAAAGTACTGATTCAAAATGAGCTTAAGCAGCGTCAAAGAGAAATGCTAAGGAGCCTGAAGGTTAAGGATGACCAATCCCAACCTCCACAAAATTATTTTGCAGTGAATGTTCAGGATTCTCTTGCATTGGTTGATCTTTATAATTCAACCAATGGACCTTCATGGTCACGTCATGATAATTGGCTTGTCGAAGGAATGCCTTTAAATACCTGGTACGGAATCCAGGTTCAGAATGGAAGAGTTTATAGCATTAGCTTACGTTCGAACGGATTAAATGGGACTTTACCAAGTGAACTGGGCAATCTTAATGAATTAAGAGAATTGTACCTTGAATTTAATCAAATTACTGGACAAATACCTGTGGAATTTGGTAACATGACCCAATTAGTTGCATTAGATCTAGATGGTAATCAATTATCTGGCGAAATACCAAGTGAATTAGGCAATCTTTCAAATTTGTTCGTTTTATATTTAGATTATAATCAACTTATAGGAACCCTACCTTCGGAACTTTCAAATTTAACCAGTCTTAACACATTGGGTATCAGTGGAAATCAACTTACACTTGGAACAATCCCATCCTGGATATTTTCACTTGAGAATCTAAAATTCTTCTCATTAGGTGGGTGTGGCATCTCCGGCGCGATTCCTGAAGAATTATTCTCCATGACAAATTTACAAGGGGTAGATTTATCATTAAATCAATTGACAGGTGGCATTTCAAGTAATATTAAATACATGTCCGATTTAAGAGATATATCTTTAGGCTATAATCAATTATCCGGTAGCCTCCCGCCAGAAATTGGCGATCTAAATAATTTAACAGGAATATATTTACCTGGAAACAACTTCTCTGGCTCAATACCCAACGAAATTGGTAAATTAGGTCAATTAAAATATTTAAACCTTTCATCTAATCAACTATCTGGTAATATCCCTCCTGAGTTTGGGAGCCTTTCTAACTTAGAATATGCTTTTATGGATTTTAATCAGTTCTCCGGTCAAATCCCTTCGCAATTCTCAGGTTTAGTATCCTTAACCTACCTAAATTTAATTGATAATCAATTATCTGGTGTTATTCCTCCGGAAATTTGTGAGCTAAACAAATTAACCTATTTGGGACTTGCTCAAAACTCCCTCTCTGGGTCAATTCCATCGCAGATAGGCAATCTTACAAATTTGCAAAGTCTTCATTTGGCATGGAATGATATATCCGGAACGATACCACCTGAAATTGGAAATTTGAGTAATCTACGTGATATTTGGATGGGCCCTTGTCAATTATCAGGTCCCATTCCACCAGAGATTGGCAACTTGCATAATTTATATTATTTGCATTTAGCCAATAATCATCTCTCAGGAAATATACCCCCTGAAATAGGTAATTTATCAAATTTAGGTTGGCTGGTCCTTTCTATAAATGATTTTTCAGGACCATGTCCTATTGAATTTTTGTAACAACTCACCCCCTACAAATGTAGGGCATTAATTTGGGAAAGAGAATGCAACGGATTCAGATTATTTTTAATCGCAGTGTCAATTATCGATCGCAGGATTGCAAAAGTTTCGGCACCA
>Ga0247840_10002017_pt1 | contig 37243 bp, 38 predicted proteins | sample LaCruzMarch2015__FD_192404 | JGI IMG/M metagenome (GOLD analysis project Ga0247840, IMG submission 192404) | Freshwater microbial communities from meromictic Lake La Cruz, Castile-La Mancha, Spain - LaCruzMarch2015_17m | ecosystem: Environmental > Aquatic > Freshwater > Lake | place: Spain...
GAATTTGGATATCCGGCCGTCATCGGTTCACTCCTCGTGATCACCGTTGTTCTATATAGGAAATTCAAGAAATCTGGCTGGCTCTAAATTAATTGGTGAAATAAGAAAGCCCGCCGCAGATTGCGACGGGCTTTCTTATAACTGAAGATCTATTAAGCAGAAACTACAGTCAGGTTAACAGTTGCAACGATGTTATGTGCAAGTGAGACCTTAACGGCGTGTGTGCCTGTCTTCTTGATGTGACCTGTTGTCTTGAGGTTATGGCGATCGATATCGAGTGTTGTCGCTGCCTTGATAGCTGCGGCAATATCTTTATCTGTAACAGAACCAAATAGGCGACCAGCTGTGCCGGTCTTGACCTTTACAGTCACTGTTGCCTTCTCAAGTGTTGCTTTGATCTCTTTAGCGTGATCGAGATCGCGGACTTCGCGGGCAGCACGTGCACGGCGAATTCCTTCAATCTGCTTCTCGCCACCAAGTGACCAAACGATTGCGACGCCACGTGGCAACAAGAAGTTGCGTGCGTAGCCATCTTTAACAGTGACAACATCGCCAGCGTTTCCGACCTTATTTACTTCACGAGTAAGGATGAGTTTCATAGTTCCTAGCCCCCTTATCGCGCTGAAGATGTGTAAGGCAGTAGCGCCACTTCACGGCTGTTCTTGACAGCTGTTGCTACTGAACGTTGGTGTTGTGTGCAAGCACCTGTTACTCGGCGAGCGCGGATCTTGCCACGATCAGAGATGTACTTGCGAAGGGTCGCAATATCTTTGTAATCGATATATGTGACCTTGTCGCGACAGAAGCTGCAAGGCTTCTTCTTGAACTTCTTATTAAGGGCTGCTGCTTTAGCGCCCTTGTTCTTAGGCTCGCGTAGAGCCTTGTTATTTCTTGCTCCCATTGTGGTGCTCCTTTTCGGGCCCTTCTAAGTAGTTTCGCAACGACTTAAGAAGGAATGGATTGTCGGTTAGTAACTTTTCTATTTAAAAGGGTGGTTCGTCGGTTGTAGATGTTCCCCATCCACCGCCGGCTGGTGACGCTGTCGCTGCTGCCCATGGGTCGTCATTGAAAGATTCAGCTGCAGCTGGTGCTGCCCCTGCTCCACTTCCACCTGCACGCTGAGCTCGTGTGACCTTAGCTGTTGCATTGCGGAGTGATGGACCTACCTCATCAACTTCTACCTCAAAGACTGTGCGCTTTTCGCCTTCTTTTGTTTCGTACGAACGTTGCTTAAGTCTTCCAGAGAGAATGACGCGCATTCCCTTTGTTAGTGACTCTGCAACATTCTCTGCAGCTTGACGCCAGATTTGGCATTGAAGGAAGAGGCTTTCGCCATCTTTCCATTCATTTGTAGCCTTATCTAGGTAACGAGGTGTTGAGGCAACACGAAATTTCGCTACCGCTGCACCACTAGGTGTGAAACGTAGCTCCGGATCGTCAACTAGGTTGCCGATCATTGTGATTGTTGTATCTCCTGCTGCCATTTTATTTCCTCTTTATCTACTCGTGGAGTCCGTGCTTATAAATTACCCGTGCCGAATGACATCTCCCGCGCGAAACGCGGCAGCTGTTGATTATTCGGGACGCATAACCTTTGTGCGAAGAACAGATTCGTTCAGGTTTAGCTGACGATCTAACTCTTTGATTGCCGCTGGCTCACAGTGCATATCTACAACTGCGTAAATGCCTTCTGGCTTCTTATTGATTTCAAATGACATACGGCGCTTGCCCCAAACATCGAGCTTGTCGACGCGGCCGCCGCTATCTTTGATGATCTTGAGATATGTCTCAAGTGATGGTGTGACTGTACGTTCTTCGAGTTCTGGATCGAGAATGACCATTAATTCATAGTGACGCATGCGTTAACCCGACCTCCTTTGGACTAAGACGGCCACGGCATTTCCGTGACAGGAGGGTTAATACTCCTGAAGAACACGCTCCGAAGGATTGTGCGATTCAGGACGCTAAGGGTAACTCTCGCCTGTAGATAAGAGAAATTCGCTCGGAAATACGCGGGATTTCTGATGGCGGGCTGCCAGCCGGGCCAGTAGCAGAATCGAGGCAGCGATGCGGATCAAGGTAATGACTGAGTATGCAACGACCGGCAATCCAAATTTGGCACCGGTTACCGATGCCAAGTGCTGCCAGATCGCGAAGTGATAGAGAAGTTCACACCCTTGCCAAAGCCAGAATACGGCCAAATCTTTCTTATCAATCAGCGCAATTACGGCAAGTGGTGTTAACCAAAGTACATACTGTGGTGAATAAACCTTACTAACCGCCATCACGATGATAAAGACAAATATTGCGGTGTGGGCAAGTGTTGGCGGAGTTGTAAGTTGCAGTAAATAAATTGTTAGCGCGACAAGACCAATGAGTAAGCAGAGAACGGATAAATAATTTTGGTGGGTGAGATTAAGACCGAGATTCGAAAGTGCGTACCAAATCGAACCCCAGTCTGAACCGCGATTGAGATTAAGTGAATAAAAGCGCCACCAGCCCTGTGGCGTTGTAAGAATTACCGGGGCGTTTATCGCAACGAAAGTCGCCGTAGTGATGAGGAAATACTGGAAGAATTTAGCAATCTTTTCTTGCCGGAAAAAAATAAGCGCAATTGGAACTAATAAGAATATCGGTAAGAACTTTGTTGAAATTGCTATTCCAAGGAGTATCGCACTCGGAATCACTACTTTCTGATCAAAGCAGTAAATTGCCAGCAACATAAATGCAATCGCCCACAGATCCCAATTAATGTAGAGCGAAGCTACCGCTGCCGGCGCTAAGGGAAGCAGGTAGGCAAAATCTGGTTTTATCTTAAAGGTAATGAATGAGATAAAGAGGAAGAGCAAAGCTAAAAGAAGAACGTTGAAGTAAAAATAGTTATTTACTCCCTGCGGGGCTACCTTGGCACTAAGCCACATGATCGCCCCTTGAACGACTGGATATTCGACAGCACTCTCGCCACCAGAGTATGCCCACTGTCCTTTATCTAAATTTCTTTCTCCATAGAGTGCAGGGATATCTGAATAACATGCATGGATGTATTGCCCCGGTGATTGCCAATTTTCTGCGCTGCAATAGTTAAATTTTACAAAACTAAGGAGTGAGGAGAGAACTGCAAGAAGTAGAACGACGCGAATTCCTACGCGCATGGGGTCTTACTTCTTTCTTGTTTGAACGCCACCACTTGTCATCACGACCGGGTCGAGGCCACCAACATTTGAGGGTGCTGGGAAACTCATGACAGGCTCATCTTTAAGTGCGCCCTTCATGAAGTATGTCCAAATTCTTGCTGGGAAAGTTCCACCGGTAACAGAGGTAAGCCCTCCGATTCCATTAAGTGATTCAGATGCGCTATCGCGAAAGAGTGCAACCGAAGCCGCTAGTTGTGGTGTGTATCCGCTAAACCAGGCTGATGCATTTGATTGCGAAGTTCCAGTTTTTCCAGCAGCTGGTCGGCCTAAGCCAAGGGCAGCAGAACCAGTACCGCCATTAACAACGCTCTTAAGAGCATATGTCAGGTCTGCCATAACCTCTTTACTAAATACCTCTTGCGTCTGAGCTTTGCCTTGATAGAGCAAGCCCTTATTCGAGCCAGTTACCGAGGCCACCAGGTAGGGCTTTGAATAAACGCCTTGGGCGGCAAAAGTTGCATATGCATTTGTCACATCGATGACATGCGGACTGGCAACACCTAAAACAACAGAGGGTGTTGCAATCATGGCAACGTTCTCTGGAATTCCGGCACGACGAGCTGCATCAACGACCTTATCCATACCAGCCTTCATCCCAAGTGGAACAAATACGGTGTTAATTGAGTGTTGGGTAGCGGTAAGAAGATCTACTTGACCCCAGCCTTCATTTCCATAATTAGAAACTTCGTATGGCTTTCCTAAATCATCAAAAGTTTGTGGCGAATCACCATTCCACATTGAGGTTAATGGAATTCCAGCTTCGAGACCAGCGATGATGGCAAAGGGTTTAAAGGTAGAACCGGCAAGGGCAATTGACTGTGTGGCGTCGTTAAGTTGGCGCACAACATAATCTTTTCCACCATACATCGCGATTACTTCTCCGGTGCCAGGGCGGATTGCAACGAGAGCGGTGTGTAGGTTTTCTGGCGCTCCAGCAGGTGTGAATTTGTTGACCGCGTCCACCGCTGCTTGTTGGGCACGCTGTTCGAGCGTTGTTTTAATGACATAGCCGCCGACAAGAAGTTGGTCTTGGGTAAATCCGAGTTTACTGAGTTCTTTTTGTACCGAATCAATGATGTAACCCTTAGGTCCACTGAGTTGGCCTGACGTTGTGCGCGGTGCAACTCTTGGCATTTTCGCCGCTTTTGCCTCTGCTTCAGTAATCCATTTCTTATCAAGCATTCCTTGAATTACATATGCGAAACGATTCTCAAGTCGGGTTGTGTTCTCTTTCGATAATGAAGGGTCGTAATATCCAGGAGATCGCAAAATACTTGCGATGACCGCTGATTGTGAGATTGAAAGTTGATGCGCATTACGATTGAAATACTGCTGTGCTGCAGTCTGCACACCATATGAACCTCGACCGAAGTAGATGGTATTGAGGTAATTTTCCAGAATCTGATCTTTGGAGAGTGCGTTCTCTAATTTAAGTGAGATTACTAGCTCTTTAATTTTCCGCTGGATTGTTCGACTTGGTGTGAGAAAAGCTGTTTTGGCGTATTGCTGAGTAATGGTTGATCCGCCTTCACCATTTAAGTTTCCTGATCTCAGGTTATTAAGTAGTGCACGTGCGATACCGGTGGGACTAAATGCGCGATTTGAATAAAAATTGCGATCCTCTGCTGCCATCACGGCATATCGAAGACGTAAAGGAATTTTTGCAAGTGGCAAAATTTCTCTGTTCTGTGTACCTATCCGGCCAATTTCAGCACCATTTGCATATTGAATAATCGTAGATTGACTATTCACATAAGAGTTGGGGTCTGGAATTGAGACGGTAAACCAGGCAAAGGCAAAGAGCGTTGCGCCCGCGACAAAACCAAAGCCAGCCAGAAAGATTCCGGCTCGGATTAATTTGGTTTTAATCATTTGGCTAGATTACTCGGTAATTATCTTTACTTCAGCGAGGCGAAGTCTTCATCCTCGAGTGTGCGCTGGCGACGTGGAGCTTTACGCTCGCGGCCATCGCCTAATAAGTATGTGGAGCACAAGTGATTCCAGGAACATTCTCGACAGACCTCAACAACATAGACAGAGAACTCACCAAACTCTTTCTCCATCTCTGCAAGTTCCTTGGCGTTCTTAATGCGCCCGGAAAATTGACCTAACTGATCACCAAATGTGTAGCGCAGTTCTACCAGCCCATCCTTCTTACAGACCGGACAGTTGCGATCAATTTTTTCACCGTGGTACTTAGCTGCGCGCATGAGGTATGGATCGGCATCGCAAGCATCAACAACTCCACGAAAGAGCGCGAGCAGGGTGGCGCGCTTATCAAGTGAATAGTCGATGAACCCTCGTCGAGTCTGCATAGTAAGAGAAGAATAATCCCCTTTCCTTAACTACGCTTCTCGCATGACCTTTTGGCAACTGTTGCGAGATCCTAAACTCTCCCGCTTGCTTCGCATTAGATGGTCTGGGCAGATTACAGATGGAATTTTCCAGAGTGCGCTGGCTTCATTCATTCTCTTTTCTCCAGAACGCCAAGCGAGCGCTGTTAACGCTGCAGTTGCCTTCGCTGTAGTTCTACTTCCTTACTCCGTAGTTGGACCATTTGTCGGAACCCTGCTCGATAGATTTTCGCGACAGCGCGCAATTTTTTTCTCTAATATCGCTAGGTCACTCACCTTATTGATAATTGCGGCCCTGATTTTTAATGAACGAACTGGGTTAGAGATTACGGTATTCGTTCTTATTGCATTTGGTGTAAATAGATTAATTCTTGCCGGGTTATCTGCCGGGATTCCATTGATGACGCCACCGAAGGAACTTATCTCCGCAAACGCATTGGCAGTCACGGGTGGTTCGGTCTGGGTTGTTATCGGCGGTGGTATTGGCCTGGGCATTAGGCAACTACTTACCTTCTCTGAGTCTGCAGATTACGCCGATGCCGTTCTTATTCTCGTTGCCGCTCTCGGTTACTTAATTGCAGCACTTTTCACCTCTCTTATTAGCAAGACTGAGATAGGTCCGCGGCCGCACGAGATTGTTAAGGGCTCCTTTACCCAAGGCATCATTGAGATGCGGGAGGGTTTTCAATTCCTAAAAGATCATGCGGATGCAGCTCGCGGAATCGTTGCCACCGCAATTCATCGGGGTGGGCTTACCGCGTTAACTTTGGCGGCGCTCTTACTTGAACGAAACACCTTCAACGACCCGGCTGACAGTGAAGCTGGTCTTGCCGGCTTAAGTGTGACCTTATCTATTGCAGCCACCGGCTTCGTCGTGGGTGCGTTAGCAGCACCTTGTGGAGTAAGAAAATTCGGGCGCCATCGGTGGATGCGTTTATCCATCTTCGCTGCAAGTTTTGGTTCGCTGCTACTTGTTATTGATCGCACCCCGATACTTCTTGCTGCCACCGCTTTCGTTGCAGCTATGTGTGGCCAGAGCGTGAAGGTTACAAATGATGCTCTTGTGCAATCAAAGATTGATGATTACTTCCGCGGTCGAGTCTTTGCTGTCTATGACGTTGTCGTTAATTCAGCGATTGTGACCGGAGCGCTATTTGCAGCGTGGATACTTCCGATAAGTGGTGACTCTTGGCTCTTGCCTTTACTTGTTGCAATCTCATGGGTCTTAGTTGCTACGGTATTACTTCGCCCAGAAAAATTCTTTCTTAAGGATGTCGCCTAGCTTTCCACCATTGAATTAGCTCTTCCGTGGCACGTTCTTCACCAAGTGGTCCATGCTCCATCCGTAGCTCCATCAAGAAATCAAGCGCTTTACCGACATCAGCAGAAGGTTTAAGGCTGAGTAACTGCATTACTTGTGCGCCATCAAGGTCAGGGCGAATCTTCGATAACTCTTCCTCTTCGGCCAGTTTGGCGATGCGTGCCTCCAGACTGTCGTATATGCGAGCAAGACGATCAGCTTTCTTAGCATTTCTAGTAGTGCAATCAGCGCGAGTTAAAACATGTAGGTGGGTAAGCAATTCACCAGCATCGCGTACGTAGCGGCGCACGGCAGAGTCGGTCCATTCGCCGTCACCATAACCATGGAAACGTAGGTGCAAAAATGTCAGTGATTCCACAGCTTCAGTGGTCTCATTATCAAAGCGGAGCGCCTTCATGCGCGCCTTTACTAGTCGCGCACCCACAACCTCGTGATGATGAAATGAAACTCCACCGCCGGCAATGAGGTTGCGCGTCTTTGGTTTTCCAATGTCATGCAGAAGCGCTGCTAAGCGGATTACAAGGTTAGGCCCGCCAAGTTTATTTTCTTGAGCAATAGCTTGCTCGAGCACGGTGATGGAATGTTCATACACATCTTTATGGTGATGGTGTTCATCAATTTCAAGTCGTAATTTTGGAATTTCAGGTAGAACTAACTCTGCCAAGCCGGTATCAACCAAGATTGTGATTCCGATTCGTGGATTCTCTGACATCACCATTTTTATCAGTTCATCACGGACACGTTCGGCGGAGATGATTGAAATACGTGAAGCCATTGATGTCATGGCTTCGGTGACTTCTGGGTCGATCGTAAAATTAAGTTGGCTTGCAAAACGTGCAGCTCGCATCATCCGCAGTGGATCGTCGGAAAAAGATTGTTTCGCACTTGCCGGTGTTCGCAATACTTTCTTTGCTAAATCTTCTAGGCCACCGAATGGATCGATAAACTCCGGTTCTTTGCCAGTCAGTTCTAACGCCATTGAGTTAACGGTGAAATCTCTTCGGGAGAGATCGCCTTCGATGGTCTCACCAAATTCGACATCGGGTTTACGCGAGCTCTCGTCATATTTCTCGGATCGATATGTTGTAACCTCAACAGTAATGTCACCTAATTTTCCAGCAACAGTTCCAAATAGAATTCCGGTATCCCAAACGTTATCTGCCCAAGCTTTTAAAATTTTCTTTGTTTCGTGTGGATGTGCATCTGTCGTGAAATCTAAATCATTGCCAAGCCGACCTAAAATTGCATCGCGTACTGGACCCCCCACAAGTGCCAGCCGAAATCCGCTGGAAGCAAAAGCTTGGGCGAGCGAGGATGCCGCTGGCGCATTTGCGATGAGGGATTGGATAGCCAACTCTCCCGCCGCTCCTAAATTGCTCTTCTCTGCGCTCACAATTGCTAAGCGTAGTCGCGTACTCTTGTCTTATGACCCCGGCACCTAGTGCGGGCAGCGAAGGTACGAAGAAGAAGCGTAGGCGCAAGCGCCCAGCTAATCGCTCCCCACATTCTCAAGATTTGGCTACTCCGACCACTCCTGCTTCAGAGCGGGCAAAAAAACCACCTACCAAAGTTGCCTATGCAAAACGCGTGGATGAGGTCAGCGCAGGTGGGTTGGTAATTGATGCCACCGGAAAACTTGGCTTGCTTATTGGGCGCAGAGATCTCAAGGATGCTTCCGGGAAGAGAATTCTTTGGTCGCTACCAAAAGGACATATTGAAGAAGGTGAGACTCCTGAAGAAGCCGCACTTCGCGAGGTACAAGAAGAGACAGGCATTGTCTCTGTCATTGAAAAATCTTTAGGTGTCATTGATTTTTGGTTTATGGCCGGCGGTAAACGAATTCACAAAACCGTGCATCATTATTTATTCCGCGAAAATGGTGGGGTTTTGGCGGCGCAAGAGAGTGAAGTAGATGAAGTTTCCTGGTTTCCGCTCGCTGAAATAGTTGATCGACTTGCATATCCCGATGAAAAGAAGTTAATTGCTCGCACAAATGCCGCGCAAGAAATGTCTGCGCTATGAAGAAGTTGGTCTTTGCTCTTCTTGCACTGTTAGTCCTGGGAGTTACACCGGCAGGGGCGGCAACGCCAGTCGTAAGAATTACAGATAAACCACATACAAATTTTGAAGGCGAGTTTCGAGATAATGAGTTAGCTTCGTTGATTAGACCCGAAGGTAAATTGGGAAAAATTGTATTTAACTACTCAGGTGCGAAAAAGACGTGGGTGATTGACCCTGCACTCGTTGATGAAATTGCAGATATGGCAGATGGTTATTCGGTAAAAGATAAAGAAGATGAAGCAGGTCAAGTTGCCGCACAGGCTTGGTTAGCGCAACTTAAGTTTGTAACACTTAGTAATTCGGTAATCGCCTTGCCTTACGGAAACCCGGATCAATCACTTGCAAAGCGGCTTGCTCCGAGTGAATTACGTCTTTACTCAATGTACGGAAAAGATCGATTGGAACTTCAATTAGGGCGCCCGGTTCTCTCCCAAAATGGTTGGAGCAAAGGCAAATCACGCCTGAGTTACCCGTTGCAGGCTCAGTATTCAAAGAACCGCAAGGTGCTGACTGGGCTCTCGACAATCTCTAGCGCCAATGAAATCACCGCACTTCGGGCTCGCCTTGGCACCGTCATGAATCCCGCGCTAAATGCTGACGACCGCACTTATTTTTCTGACTCATTGGTGCGCGCTGTGCAACTGATGACATCTAAATTGCGTGTGACTCCTGGTCGATACCAACTAACTTCTTCAACGGCGAAACTTCCCGTCACACTTATAAATAGTTTCGATACTCCCACTGTTGTAAGCGTTTCGCTGATTCCCATGAACTCTCGTATGAGAGTTCAAAATGTCAACAATGTGATGCTAGCTGCAAAATCGCGGCAGCAGATAAGTATTGAGGTTGATGTTGTCGCCCCGGGTTCAACAATTGTTATCGCTCAATTGATAAACAGTGACGGTCGGTTAGTGGGAGAAGAGTCAACGCTAAATCTGACCACAACCATTATTGATTCTCGTGTAGCTTGGTTTACAACTGCCGCTGCAGCCCTACTCTTTCTAGGCGCCATTACCCAATCTGTTAGGCGAGTAAGGAGGAGTCGTAAATGAAAAACAACGAACTCTTCCGAGCATCTGGAATTATGGCGATTGGAACAATACTTTCTCGCCTCACTGGATTTGTCCGTGCTCTACTTGCAGTCGCTGTGCTTGGTACCGCGCTATTAGCTGATACATTCAATGTTGCAAACACCATGCCGAATATTTTGTATAACTTGCTCGTTGGTGGAGCGCTCACCGCAATCTTTGTTCCGCAACTTGTACGCTCTTTTGACGATCAAGATGGCGGTCATGGTTTCGCATCCAGGTTAGTAACAACTATTTCACTGATTCTCCTAGCGCTCGTTGTTGTAGGCGTGCTCTTTGCGCCAGCGCTAGTCCGTTTATATGCGCCAGAATTTTCTACACCTGGCTTTGAAGCTGAACGAGAGATTGCAATTGCCTTTACCCGTTACTGCTTGCCACAAATTTTCTTTCTTGGTCTCTTTACGATGCTCGGCCAAGTTGCAAATGCTCGAGGTTCATTTGCCCCACTCATGTGGGCACCAATAGCCAATAATCTCGTTGTTATTGCCGTTTTCACCGCTGTTCTGATTGCTGAGCGCTCACTTCTCATTGGCACTATTACAGATCTGCAAGTACAAATCCTTGGTTGGGGAACAACTCTGGGTGTTGTTGTGCAAGCTCTTATTTTAATTCCAGTAGTAAAACGATCCGGGATTCATATCCGGCCCATGTTTGGCCTGAGCGGACTTGGAAAATCTTTCGGTCTAGCTGGATGGACTTTGGTCTACGTACTCATTTCACAACTCGGGTACTTAGTTACTGTCAACGTTGCAACCAGTGCTGCGGTTCGAAGTGCACAAGCCGGGGTTGCAACCGGTGTTGGTTTTACGCCATTTACCAGCGCGTACTACATCATGTTGTTGCCTTATTCCATTGTAACGATTTCAATTGTTACAGCTCTCCTGCCTCATCTTTCTCGCCTTGCAATCGCTGGGAATACAGAAGAGGTTCGCAAACAACTCATTCGCGCAATTCGCATGGTGGGTGTTGTGACGGTACCCAGCTCGGTTGCACTTCTTTTATTTGGTCCACTTATGACCCAGGCGCTCTATCTTGGAATCTCCTCTGAAGATGCTAGATATATTGGCTTTGTTCTCTCCGCGCTTAGTATCGGACTTGTTGCTTTCTCAATTAACCTGATTTTGATCCGTGGATTTAATGCTTTCGAAGATACCAAAACCCAAGTTATATCCATCTTGATTATCAATCTTATTTCGGTCGCACTTTCCTATCTTTTCCTAGAAACCCTTGGTAGTTACTGGGTCACCGTTGGTCTCGGTGGTGCTTTCTCGGTCAGTTACATCGTGGGTTTGTTTATTACGATTTCACTGCTGAAAAAACATATCGGGCGGCTGCAAGTCAGTGATTTCGCAGGCCAGCATGGTTTATTGCTCATTGCCTCACTCGTGGGCATGCTTCCGTTTTTCGCAATCGCGCTCTATTTTAATTGGGCTTATGACGATGCCTCGCTGGCGCTTCGCGCTATTCGATTAACATTCATACTTGCCGGAAGTGGTATCGCTTATCTCTTTCTGGCTCGTGCTCTTAAAGTGAGTGAAATCGCAGGTCTTAAAGCCTTCGCCACGTCTACCCTGCGTCGCCGGCGCGATAAGTAAGCCTGGCAAGCACGATATTCTCACCCCATGAGTACAGACGTTCGTGATGTTGTCATTGTTGGATCTGGTCCGGCTGGTTATACCGCCGCTATTTATGCAGCGCGTGCTCAATTGAATCCGCTCATGTATGAAGGTTCTGTCACAGCTGGCGGAGCGCTTATGAATACAACAGAGGTCGAAAATTTTCCTGGCTTTATCGATGGCATCATGGGGCCGGACCTCATGGATAACATGCGCAAACAAGCAAAGCGTTTTGGTACTGAGTTAATCACCGATGATGTTGTTGAAATGGACCTCACTGGTGATATCAAGATAATTAAAGATGGTTCAGGTAACGTTGTTCATGCTCGTTCGGTAATTCTTGCCATGGGTTCTGCATATAGAGAAATTGGTTTAGAAAACGAGAAACGCCTCTCTGGTCGTGGGGTTTCTTGGTGCGCCACATGTGATGGTTTCTTCTTTAGAGATCAAGAGATTGCAGTTGTTGGTGGTGGCGACTCTGCCGTTGAAGAGGCTACATTCCTGACAAAGTTTGCCAGCAAAGTAGTCTTGATTCACCGCCGCGATGAACTTCGCGCTTCAAAGATTATGCAAGAGCGCGCATTTGCTAATCCGAAGATTGAAATGCTCTGGGATACCGAAGTGATTGATGTGCTAGGAGAACAGAAAGTTGAAGCGCTAGAACTTCGTAACCTAAAGACCGGCGAGGTTAGTAAGCGTAATTTCACTGGTTTATTTGTGGCAATCGGACATATTCCGCGCTCAGAGCTAATTACATCTTCAGTAACTCTTGATAATGAAGGTTACGTACAGGTGGAAGGGCGCTCTACCCGCACTAACCTCGCTGGTGTCTTTGCGTGCGGGGATCTCGTAGACCACACCTACCGCCAAGCAATCACAGCGGCCGGGTCTGGGTGCCAGGCAGCCCTCGACGCTGAAAAATTCTTATCCCACTAGTAACCTTGCAGATATAGACTTAATCACAAAATAGAAAATAGGAGTCACGATGAGCGCACCAACCAAGGTCACAGCAGCCGATTTCGATGAAGTTGTACTTAAGAGCAGCACACCAGTTTTGGTCGATTTCTGGGCTGAGTGGTGTGGGCCCTGCCGCGCAATCGCTCCGATTCTTGATTATATCGCTGCCGAGCACGGCGACAAATTAAAGATTGTAAAACTCAATACCGATGAAGAATCTGCCATCGCCATTCAGTACGGAGTTACTTCAATTCCAATGCTTAACGTCTATGTCAACGGTGAAGTCGTAAAGACAATCATCGGTGCAAAGCCAAAGCCAGCTCTTCTTAAAGAGCTTGAAGGTTTCATTTAATTAACTCACTTTCGAGAAGAGCTTTGTTATGAAAGAGAAGTCTCCTGATGAGATTCGCTCTTTCCAACAGGAGCGTGGTTTGCATGTCACGGGTGAACTCAACGAGCAAACACTTCGCGCACTAGAAGAAGCCCGATGGAAGTTGGGTGATCGTTCGCTCTACTTACAAAAATCTCCATTGATGTACGGTGATGACGTCGCAGCCCTGCAATCACGACTTACTGAGATGGGATTTCACTCTGGTAGAGTCGATGGAATTTTTGGGCCTATGACAGAGAGTGCAGTAAAAGAGTTTCAAAAATCTGTTGGTGTGGTGGTGGATGGTAAATGCGGCCCCGCAACAATTATCGCGCTACTACGACTTACAAAGATTGTCTCTGGCGGTGCGCCAGCAGCGCTTCGCGAGAGTGCGGTGCAGAAAAATCGGGGACCTGCGTTAGCAAATAAAGTTATTGTTATTGATCCAGGGTCAGAAGAATATGAACGCGAGATAGTCTTCGATGTTGCACGCAGAATCGAAGGACGGTTATTAGCTCTTGGTGCAAGTGTTTTTCTTACTCGTGGCGCAAATAATAATCCAAGTGAATCTGAACGCATTACCTTTACCAATAACAATAAAGCTGATCTTTTGATTTCATTGCATGTCGACCGCCACCAAAATCCTGAGGCACATGGCGTTGCTACATTTTTCTATGGAAACGATCAGCATGGGGTGCACTCAATTGTTGGTGAAAGATTTGCCTCCCTTGTCCAGCGTGAACTTTGCGCTCGGACAGATTTCTTAAATTGCCGTGCGCATGCAAAAACTTGGGAGTCGCTGCGTCTCACTACAGCGCCAGCAGTGCGCGTCGATCTGGGGTATATCTCCAATAAAGCAGATGCCGACCGGCTGGCTCGCGCAGAATTTAGAGATACCGTCGCCGAGAGTTTTATTATTGCGATTCAACGCCTTTACCTAGCGGCCGAAGATGATGCAAAGACCGGAACTCTGCGAATATCTGACCTTCGTAGCGCCGGGCTTCGCTGATTAATTGATTCACTAGTAGTACGCCAGATATGGGAGACTTCTTCCCATGTCTGACATTTCCGTCCGTTTTCAAACCGGTGCACCACAGAATCTCGAGAAGAGATTTGCTTCGCGCGCCGCGGGAATGTTGCCTTCTGAAATTAGATCACTCTTTGCGGTTGCATCTAGGCCTGAAATTGTTTCACTTGCTGGCGGTATGCCCAATCTTTCCGCGCTCCCAATGGAGATGATGGCTGGAGTAGTAAACAGACTTATTCTCACCAACGGCGCCGAAGCGCTGCAGTATGGAAGTGGACAGGGGCATCCGAAGTTGCGCGAGCAGATTTGTGATGTGATGGCACTTGAGGGAATCCGTGCGAATCCTGATGATGTTGTTATCACAACCGGTTCACAACAAGCCCTTGATCTCATCTCTCGTATCTTTATCGACCCGGGTGATGTTGTTCTCGTTGAAGCCCCCTCTTATGTAGGTGCACTTGGAACTTTCCGGCAATATGAAGCCTCTGTTGTCCACGTTGAAATGGATAACGATGGCCTTGTTCCAGATTCTTTGCGCGCTGCGATTACCAGCGTGCGCGCAGCTGGACGCAAAATTAAGTTTCTTTATCTGATTCCGAATTACCAGAATCCAACCGGTGTCTGTCTGCCGGCTGATCGCCGTACCGAAATTTTAGGCATTTGTCGCGAAGCTGAAATTTTTGTAGTTGAAGATAACCCTTATGGGTTGCTTGGTTTTGATAAGCCATCACCTAATGCGATGCGTGCCGAGGATTCTGAAAACGTGATTTACCTTGGATCTTTTTCTAAGACAATCGCATCTGGTCTTCGTGTGGGCTGGGCCCTTGTTCCACAATCACTGAAAGATAAATTAGTTATCGCCTCTGAATCTTCAGTTCTATGTCCTTCAAATTTCACACAGTTAACAATTTCGAGTTACTTAGCTGATCAGCCATGGCGTGATCAGATTGCTAGCTTCTGTGAGCTTTATAAGGCACGCCGCGATGCAATGCTTGAATCACTTGATCAATATTTCCCATCTGAGGCGACTTGGACAAAGCCTGGTGGTGGTTTCTATGTCTGGGTTAACTTGCCTGCTGAAATTGATACTAAAGCTCTCATGCCTAAGGCGATCGTTGCCAAGGTTGCCTTTGTTCCCGGTAGCGCCTTTTATGCAGATGGTCTTGGTTCATGGTCGATGCGACTTTCTTACTGCCACCCAGCACCTGAACGTATCCGTGAGGGTGTTAAAGCACTCGGTGGAGTTATTGCGCAAGAGATGGCGCGTCGAGGAACAGCGCTTACTTAGATCCCTCAATCAGATCGACAATTCGTTGAAGATCTTCACTGCCGGCAAATTCGATCACAATCTTTCCTTTACCTTTTCCGCTCTCAACGCTCACGCGAGTGTCAAGGTAATCACTTAAGAGTTCAGCTGCCGCTAAGCCAGCACCCGATACGCCTTTTGCGCTCGATTTCTTTGCACTCTTCGCCGCTGGTTTCATAGTAGCGATAATCTCTTCAACCGATCGAACGCTGAGCCCCTCGGCCACGATTCGTGATGCCAACTTTTCAATCTCAGTTGAATCTGTAATTCCTAAAAGGGCTCGGGCGTGACCGGCAGAGATAACACCGGATGCAACCTTGCGTTGTACTGAATCAGGTAAATTTAATAGACGGATAGTGTTTGAAATAAGTGGGCGAGAGCGTCCAAGTTTGAGTGCGAGTTCATCGTGTGTGCAGCCAAAATCAGTAAGCAGTTGTGCGTATGCCGCACCTTCTTCTAGGGGGTTAAGTTGGCTGCGATGGATATTTTCAATCAGTGCTTCGCGCAGTAATTCATTATCAGGAGTTTGGCGAATAATGACTGGAATTGATGTGAGTCCTGCCGCTTTAGCCGCCCGGAAGCGCCGTTCACCCATAACGATTTCATATTGGCTCTCGCCAACTTTGCGCACTACAGGTGGTTGCAAGATTCCAATAGCTTTAATTGATGCGATGAGTTCATTCAGTGCAGTTTCATCAAAGACTGTGCGTGGTTGACGAGGGTTAGGTGAAATTTGATTGATTGGTACTTCGTTCTGTTGCGCAACTTCAGCGCCGGCAACTGTCAGTGATGTTGGAATAAGTGAATCCAGATTTGTACCAAGGCCACCACGCTTAACTGCCATTACGCAATCCCACCTTTGTAATTAATGCTAACGACATTTGAATCAAAAACTACTTCGTCTTTCGCTTTTCCGCGTTCTGCAATTTCGCGCGCTACCTGCATATATGCAATAGCTCCCGGTGAAAGTGGGTCATATGTCATTACTGTTTGGTTGTAAGAAGGTGCTTCAGATACACGCACTGCGCGCGGAATTGGAATATCAATAAGTTCATTAGGGAAATGTGATCGCACATTTGCAGCAACATCATTTGATAATCGTGTTCGCCCGTCAAACATAGTAAGAACAATTGTTGAAAGATTTAACGTTGGGTTTAACCGCTTCTTTACAACAGAATATGTTTCAAGAAGTTGCGAAAGTCCTTCTAGCGCGTAGTACTCGGTTTGAATTGGAATCAATAACTCTTTCGATCCGGCAAAAGCGTTGATTGTTAGTAACCCTAACGATGGCGGGCAATCAATAAATATGTAATCGTAATTTGCGCTAATTTCATCGATCGCCGCTTTAAGTTGTAGTTCGCGCGCAACCATTGAAACTAAATTAATTTCCGCATTCGCTAGTGATGTATTTGATGAGACGCAATCAAGTACAGGAAAACCGGCAACTTTTTGAATGACCTCAGAAATTTGTGCATTGCCCATCAACACTTCATAGACGCCGGCCGATTGGCGATGCTCTACCCCCAGGGCGGTCGAGGCATTTCCTTGCGGGTCGAGATCGATAACAAGGACTCGTAGGCCCCCCATCGAAAGGGCAGCTGCAATATTGACCGTTGTGGTGGTCTTGCCAACCCCACCCTTTTGATTTGCCACGGTAAAGATCCGGGTTGAGGCCGGCTTGGCCATCGCCTCCTTTAGACGGCGGACCCCAACTACCTTGGTGTTTGTTTCACGTGAATCATCGCCGGACATAGACGAATCTAATCACTAATTCCGACTCTTAAATATTGGCGCTACCTTTGCGGAGCTCGACGATACGTCCGAGCCCTACCCCTTCAAGGGTAATTTCATGGAGCGTCGCGTTCTTAACCCCCACCATCTCAGTGGCGGCAGATTCACCCTTCATCGCCAATAGGGCTCCGCCGGTTTTGACCATATGCCAGCTCATCTTTTTAAGTTTCTCCAGCGGGGCAACAGCCCGAGCGGTTACATATTCGGCGCTCTTCTTCACATCTTGAGCGCGGCCGCGGATTACCTCAATACCTAAGCCCTCAGTCGCCTCCTTCAAGAATTCGACTCTGCGCTCCAGGGGTTCGATTAGAGTTACCTGTAAATCGGGGCGGGCTAGGGCTATCACTATGCCGGGCAGGCCTGCACCAGATCCAATATCAAAGAGGGAGGCGCCTTGAGGTAGAAGTTGGGTTACCGGTAGGCAGTTGAAGATATGGCGTTCCCAGATGCGCTCGCCTTCACGCGGTCCAATCAGCCCTCGTTCAATCCCCGCGGTGAGCAGAAATTGAGCGTAGGCACGAATCTGCGCCTCACGCTCCGGAAAATAGCGGCTGATAAGTGAATCTACGGACTGTTCCACGTGAAACTAGTTCGGCAAATCTACGCTGGGTAGATTACGACAAAGCGACGTGGATCTTCGCCGTCAGATTCTGAGGTTAGGCCCAGGGTCTGAATTGTGTCGTGGATGATTTTGCGCTCGAAGGCGTTCATTGGGTCAAGTTTGATCGAGCTTCCAGTCGTCTTTGCCTGCTCGGCCATCTTCTCGGCCAGCGCGGTCAGCTCCTTGCGGCGGCCAGCGCGGAAGCCATCGATATCGAGCATCAAACGGCTGCGATCGCCGGTTGCTGTTTGAACAGCTAGGCGCGTGAGCTCCTGGATTGAGTCGAGAACTTCTCCTTCAGCGCCCACTAGGTGCTTAAGTTTGCCACCCACGATTGCTAGCGCTGCGCGGCCGTTCTCTACATCGATATCGATATCGCCATCGAGATCTGCAATATCAAGTAGGCCTTCTAGGTAATCAGCTGCGATATCGCCCTCTTCTTCAAGCTTGGCTGGGCTCTTTGGAGCTTTCGCCTCTTTTGAATCCACTGCCTCGTCCGTAACTTCTAGGTTTTCTTCTGTGGTATCTGTTCTCTCTGACATCTTCTCATCCTTTGTCCGTTTAAAGCGTTATTAATACTATTTGTCTGATTTATTACTTCTTCTTCTTTTTCTTCTTTGGTTGTTGGCGTTGTCCCTGAACTTCTGGAGCTTGCTCCTCGTTCTGGTCAATTTCTGTGTTGTTGGATTTTCCTACTTCTTTATTCTTATGAAGGCGCTTCTTCTCTAGCTCTTCGTATGCAGGAGATCCTGGCGTTGGGTTTCGCTTAATGACGTAGTACTGCTGACCCCAGGTCCAGAGGTTTGTTGTAGACCAGTAAATCAAAACACCTACAGGGAAGTTCACACCCGTGACTGCGAAGATAACTGGGAATGCGTACAACATAATTTTTTGTTGTTGCAACATCATATTGTTGCTCGAGTCCATCTTTGGCATACCTTTAACCATCAATTGACGCTGTGTAGTAAATGTCGTTGCTGACATAAAGATAATCAAAATTACAGTGACGATACGTACATTTAAATCAACTGATCCTAAGAAGCTCTGAGAAATTTTTGCGCCGAAAAATGTTGCTTGTGCTGCACTGTCTAGGTATTCACCTTTAAGAAAACCGCGGCTGATTGGTGCTGATACACCCTCGTCAGTCTTTGCTGCGATTCCATTAAGTACCGTGAAGAGTGCGAAGAAGATTGGTGCTTGCGCAAGAATTGGAAAACATGAGGCAAGCGGGTTTGTCTTATGCTCTTTGTAGAGCTTCATCATCTCTTCTGATTGCTTTTGGCGATCGTCTTTATACTTCTTTTGAATCTCTTTCATATGTGGTTGTAGCGCTGTCATTGCGCGCTGACTTTTAATCTGTTTTACAAAAAGTGGGATCAAAATAATTCGAATAATAACCACAAGGCCCATGATGGCTAGGGTCCAGGTAACACCGGAATCTTTACCAAAAATTGGCGCCACTAAGTTATGGATTACAACCATGACACCTGAAACGATGCTGTAGAGCGGGTTAAGAATCGAATCCATTAATTAACTCCTAATAGTGATTTATGGGCCTTTACTGCATCTGCACAATCCAGCGCTTCATCTACATAATCCACGCCACCGAGTGACCATGGATTGCAGCGGAGAACTCGGTAGCCGGCCATCACAACCCCTTTGAGTTTGTAGCGCGAGATTGCAGTAATGGCATAGTTTGAACATGATGGGTAGTACTTGCATCGTGGTGCAAATGCGCTCGAAAACAATTGGTAGACACGGATCGGTGCGGTAAGAATCAGCTTCATTAGCGCGCCTCAATTTTTTTTGCGCGTTCAATTAATTTTTTCATAAGAGTTGAAATTTCAGGCTCGACGTTTTTATCTTCATTTTGTTTCAGCGCGCGAATAACAAAAAGTGAACCTGCTGGAAGAGTTTGGTGGTGTGGTGCAATCGCGTGACGAACTTTGCGCGCTAGCCGGTGGCGCTTTACAGAGCCGCCCACAGTTTTATTAATAATAAGCCCGCATTTTGCCGATGCGTTATTTGTGACAGGTGAGATGTAGAGATATCCAACAAAGTGTTCTGTAGTAACTCTGATCCCACTCTTAGTTGCGCGGGCGAAATCTGAGCTTGAAGTTAAACGTGCGTCGGCTGGGAGCACGAGAAGATCCGTTGCGCTCTTAAACCTTAGGCAGAGAGCTTTGAGCGGCCCTTGGCGCGACGAGCAGAGAGAATTGCGCGTCCTGCACGGGTAGCCATGCGGGCGCGGAAGCCATGCTTCTTGGCGCGGCGACGCGTATTAGGCTGGAAAGTGCGCTTTGTCATGAGAACTCCAAAATGTTGTGAGCCTTATCGGCCCTAGTCGGTCATAAATACGGGGGAAGCAAGGCTGCTAGGTTACGGGTGTGGATAGCCGCCGGTCAAACCCGTGATTTGGCCCTAAATCGGCAAAAAATTGTGGATAACCATTTGCTATTTCCCTCAATCGGGTCTACTTTGCGGGTTCTCCACAGGTTTCCGTCGATTTCGGTCTAAATAGAGGCTCAACCCCTACTTTAGACCACAGCCTGTGGATAACACTGTGGATAGACCTGGGGGTAGAAGATGGCAGCTGTAGATCTTGAACTCTCCCAATTATGGGACCGTGTGGTCGAGCATGTTTCGGTGGGTGAACCTCAACACCGGGCATTTTTAGCGATGACCAAACCCTTAGGTCTTCTTCAGAAGGAGGGTGGGGCAACATCTTTATTGGTTGCCGCCCCCAATGCTTTCGCCAAAGATGTCCTTGAATCTCGACTTCGCTCTGTTATTAATGAAGTTCTCACAACCGAGCTAGGTGAGAAGGCAAATATCGCAGTAATGGTCGATGAAACTATCGAGTTAGCAGATCTGCCCGCGCCTACCGTTGCAGTTGAGGTAATTCAATCTCGGCCAGGTACCGGTCGCGATGATTCTGATATTAGAAAATCAGATGAGCCATCACAATTAAATGCTCGCTATATTTTCGAAACTTTTGTTATCGGTGCCTCTAATCGTTTCGCTCATGCCGCTGCAGTTGCAGTAGCTGAAGCACCCGCTAAGGCTTACAACCCGCTCTTTATTTACGGCGAATCTGGTTTGGGTAAGACCCACTTGCTTCACGCGATCGGCGCTTACGCCAAAGAGCTTTATGGCAATGTCCGTGTTCGTTATGTTTCATCTGAAGAGTTCACTAACGATTTTATTAACTCGATCCGCGATGATAAAGCTACTGCTTTCCAGCGTCGATATCGCGACCTGGATATCCTGCTTGTTGACGACATTCAATTTTTAGAGAATAAAGAACGTACCCAGGAAGAGTTCTTCCATACCTTTAACACCTTGTATAACGCTAATAAACAGATCGTTATCTCTTCCGACCGCCCACCTAAGCAGTTAACAACTTTGGAAGACCGCCTGCGTTCTCGTTTCGAGTGGGGTTTAATTACAGATATTCAACCGCCGGAACTTGAAACTCGTATCGCGATTCTTCGTAAGAAGGCTGCGCAAGATAAATTAAACGCACCTGATGATGTCCTTGAGTTTATCGCAAGTAAAATTTCTACAAATATCCGCGAGCTTGAAGGTGCGTTAATTCGTGTCACCGCTTTTGCATCCTTAAACCGTCAACCAGTTGATATGGGTCTTGCGGAAATTGTTTTGAAGGATTTAATCCCAACAAATATCGCTACTGAAATTACTGCGCCGACAATCATGGCCCAGACTGCGGCCTACTTCAGCCTTACCCTCGATGATCTCTGTGGCACATCACGTTCGCGGGCACTTGTTAACGCCCGGCAAATCGCAATGTATCTATGCCGTGAGTTAACCGAACTCTCGCTCCCAAAAATTGGCCAGACTTTCGGCGGCCGCGATCACACAACAGTGATGCATGCCGATCGCAAAATCCGCGAATTGATGGCTGAGCGCCGTTCCATCTACAACCAAGTAAATGAGTTAACAACCAGAATTAAGCAGCAGGCCAAGTAGGTGCGGGTGACGGGGTAATTGTCCGTTTTCACCCTCTTTACCCCCAAGGTGGGGATAAGGTGTGGATAACTGTGGATATTTAAGGTAAATGTGTGGGTAAACCGGGTGCGAGTTAAGGAAGGGGTGTGAGGTAGATATGAGTTCAGCGCTTTCTTCACTATTTACCCACAGCTCTAAGGGGGTTTCCCACACCTTTAGCGTTTTAAATCTAGGCTCTGACCTGGGGTTTTACCTTTTATCCACAGTATTGGTCTGCGGTTACTACTACTACCTTTATATATATAAATCCCGTTTCCAAGCGGACCTTCCCCAAATTACAGTTAGTTCACTACTTTCTACCAACTTAAGAAATACCTATCCGATGAGTGCGAGGGCTACGGCGTGAAATTTACAGTTGATCAAAATTCTTTAACAGATGGTGTGAACTGGGTATCTCGTTCACTGTCGACCCGCCCAATTAAAACCGAACTACTCGGAATTAAAATCGATGCAACCGGAAGTGATGTCACCCTTTCAGGCTCCGATTTAGAAACATCCAGCAAATCTTATTTCACTGCCGACATTATTGAAAAAGGCGCAGTACTAGTACCTGGAAAACTCTTAGCTGAAATTTGTAGATCACTTCCTAATAAACCAATCACCATCACACTCGATGGCACCCGAGTACTTGTTACTTCAGGTGCTGCAAAGTTCACACTCCCAACTCTCTCACTTTCTGAATACCCAAACTTGCCTGAGTTACCAGAAACAACCGGAACTGTTGCAAGTGACACCTTTGCAACGGCGGTAGCGCAAGTTGCAATCGCTGCTGGGCGCGATGACTCACTACCGACACTTACCGGTGTACATGTTGAAATTAATGAAGACACAATTACCTTAGCGGCGACAGACCGTTACCGTTTAGCTGTTCGCGAATTTAATTGGAACCCGGCAACCCCTGGGGTTTCTACAACAGCGCTGATGCGCGCTCGCACTTTAGCTGATGCAGCTAAGTCACTCGCCGGCACAAAAAATGTTTCACTCTCCTTCGCACCCAGCACATCACATGATCGACTTGCTGGTTTTTCTAGCGACGGTAAAACTATGACATCGAGAATGTTAGATGGAACATTTCCCCCATACCGCCACCTACTACCTACAGAGATGACAACAACTGCAGTGGTAGAAGTAGCTCCATTCCTTGATTCAGTTCGCCGAGTTGCGCTAGTAACAGATAAAACTGTTCCACTACGTCTTGAATTTAAAGATGGTGGCGTCTCACTTGAAGCTGGCGCTGGCGAAGAAGCACAAGCCACTGAAACTATCGACGTGCTATTAAATGGCGAGCCAATCTCGATTGCATTTAACCCAGTCTTTTTAGCAGATGGACTACAAGCTGTTGGCACACCGTTTGTGCAAATCTCTTTCACTAGCTCTAATAAACCAGCGATACTCACCGGGCGCACCGAACCAAATAGCGCCTCTATCGATAATTATCGCTACCTCTTAATGCCAATGCGCTACGCCTCTTAAAGTAAACCAACTATGCGCGTCACCAAGTTAGCGCTGACAAATTTCCGTTCTTATAAAAACCTTGAACTGGAATTTCCAGCAGGTCCTAACACATTTATTGGCAATAATGGCAGCGGCAAAACAAATATTGCCGAAAGCCTGATCTACCTTGCCTACTTGTCATCTCACCGGGTCTTAAATAATCAACCACTAATTTCACTCGGTGCTGAGCAAGCAATCATCCGAGCAGAAATAGAGAGCCAAGGCCGCACCCTGCAAGTTGATTTAGAGATTAATGCAACCAAAGCTAACCGAGCCCGGATTAACGGCAACCCTGTTAAATCACAACGCGAAATTCTTGGCGCGCTACAAATCACTTATTTCTCCCCTGAGGATTTAGACCTGGTGCGAGGTGAACCAACACACCGCCGTGATTTTCTAGATAAGTTATTGATTACCCAATCACCGCGCCTTGCCGGCGTGATCTCCGATTATGAACGAGTTGTGAAGCAACGAAATACATTATTAAAAACCAGAGCGCCTGAAAACGCGTTACTTCCATGGACTGAACAACTCATCTCATACGGTGCGCAGTTATCCGCCGAAAGAATTAAATTAGTCGATGACCTAAATCCTTATGTGGCGGCAAACTACGCCAACCTGAATGAAGTTAAACCTGCCTCAATTTCTTATAAATCATCAACTGATAATTTATCGGCCGATATAGCCCACAATGTAGAAATTCTCACCGCGCGACAAATAGAAGTTGCCAAACAAGAACAAGATCGCGGGGTCTCATTGATTGGCCCACATCGTGATGACCTACATCTACAACTAGGAGATTTTCCAGCGAAAGGTTATGCCAGCCACGGCGAATCTTGGTCGATGGCAATCTCGCTTCGAATTGGCGCTTACAACTTATTAAAATCAGAGGGCGCCGAACCGGTGTTGATTCTCGATGACATATTCGCCGAACTCGATACCGCCCGCCGCCAACAACTTACCTCCGTGACAAAAATGGCAGAGCAAACATTTATCACCGCAGCTGTTGAATCAGACCTGCCGGCAGAACTACTATCTGAGAAGTTCTATGTGAGTCCGGGGGTCGTTACCAAATGAGTGAGAAGAACTCCGGCAAGCGAGATTTCGCAGTTGATTTGTTCCGCAGTTATAAAACCGGCTTTATAAAGAAGAAGAAAATAGCTGAGCCGCGCACAAATACCCCAGGTGACCCAACTCTGATTTCCAGCGTCTTAAATGAGCTGATCGACCAGCGCGACTGGAACTCGGGATTGGCTGAAGGAACCCTCTTTGCGACCTGGGCTCAAGTGGTCGGCCCTGATATCGCCCAACACACAACCCCACTTTCACTACTCGATGGCCGATTACTAGTGCAGTGCTCATCAACTGCCTGGGCCACCCAACTCAACCTTGTTGGCCCATCTCTGCTTGAAACAATCCGATCCAGCGCCCCCGGCGCCTTGGTCGAATCCCTCGATTTCATCGGCCCCACCGCCCCCAGCTGGAAGCGTGGCCTACGCACAATCTCCAACGGCCGAGGCCCCCGCGACACCTACGGCTAGTCAACCCCCGAAAAACTGAGCACTGGGGAATAAAGGTCAGGCGACTCTAGTTACACCGTATGAAACCTGAGTCGACTCGACTCAACTCTTTGCATAGAATCGGCTCAGGTTACAGACCTCGACCCACCCTGGCTCGAGCGGAAGTAACGAGAAAACAGAAGGAGCAAAACCATGGCTAGAGCAGTCGGAATCGACCTCGGAACTACAAATAGCTGCGTATCAGTACTTGAAGGCGGAGAGCCAACAGTTATCGCTAACGCAGAAGGCGCTCGCACAACACCATCAATCGTGGCATTCGCGAAAAATGGCGAAGTCCTTGTCGGTGAAGTAGCTAAACGTCAATCAGTGACAAACGTTGATCGCACAATTCGATCCGTAAAACGTCACATGGGTACTAACTGGACGATTGATATCGACGGCAAGAAGTACACACCACAAGAAATTTCAGCGCGCGTACTGCAGAAATTAAAGCGCGATGCTGAAGCGTATCTCGGAGAAACCGTAACAGACGCTGTCATTACAGTTCCTGCTTACTTCAACGATGCGCAACGTCAAGCAACGAAAGAAGCCGGTGAAATCGCTGGTCTTAATGTTCTTCGTATTATCAACGAGCCAACTGCAGCAGCACTCGCCTACGGTCTTGATAAGGCAGATAAAGAACAAACCATTTTGGTATTTGACCTTGGTGGCGGAACATTTGACGTTTCACTTCTTGAAATCGGCGATGGTGTTGTAGAAGTAAAAGCAACTAATGGCGATAACAACCTTGGTGGAGATGACTGGGATCAATCACTAGTCGATCACCTTGTGAAAACATTTGGATCTGCAAACGGTATCGATCTCACAAAAGATAAGATGGCGATGCAACGCATTCGTGAAGCTGCTGAAAAGGCGAAGATTGAACTTTCATCTTCCCAATCAGCAACTATCAACCTGCCATACATCACTGTTGATTCTGAGAAGAACCCACTGTTCCTCGATGAAACAATTACTCGCGCACAATTCCAGTCATTGACTGCAGATCTGCTTGAGCGATGCAAGAAGCCGTTCCAAGCTGTTCTTAAAGATGCTGGAATCCCAATTGCAAAGATTCAATCAGTTGTTCTCGTTGGCGGATCTACTCGTATGCCAGCAGTTGTTGATTTGGTGCGCGAACTCACTGGCGGAAAAGAGCCAAATAAGGGTGTAAATCCGGACGAAGTAGTTGCAGTCGGAGCATCTCTACAAGCTGGTGTTCTTAAAGGTGAAGTAAAAGATGTGCTTCTCCTTGACGTCACACCACTTTCACTTGGTATCGAAACCAAGGGTGGCGTAATGACAAAGCTCATCGAGCGCAACACAACAATTCCGACAAAGCGCAGCGAAATCTTCACAACTGCTGATGACAATCAGCCAGCGGTACAGATTCAGGCCTACCAAGGCGAGCGTGAAATGGCTGCTTACAACAAGAAGCTAGGCATGTTCGAGCTCACCGGTATCGCACCTGCACCTCGTGGAGTTCCACAAGTTGAAGTGACATTCGATATCGATGCCAACGGAATCGTTCATGTATCTGCAAAGGATCTTGCAACAGGTAAAGAGCAAGGCATGACCATCACAGGCGGTTCTGCTCTCTCCAAGGAAGAGATCGATCGCATGATGGCTGAAGCTGAAGAGCACGCTAATGAAGATAAGCAGCGTCGCGAAGAAGCAGAAATCCGTAACACTGGCGATTCACTTGTCTACCAGACTGAAAAGTTCTTGACTGAGAATGCAGATAAGTTCACAGAAGGTGAAGCCGCAACCAAGAAGGCTGAACTCGATGAAGCACTCGCGCTTCTTAAGAAAGATCTAGAAGGTGCAAACTTCGAATCAATTAAGTCAAATACTGAAAAAGTTTCGACTATCTCACAAGCACTTGGTGCTCTTATGTATGCAAATGCAGGAGCGCAAGCAGCAGGGGATTCAGCAGGAGCCGAAGATCATGTCGAAGATGCTGAAGTAATCGACGAAGGCCAGGCATAAATATGGATTCAACAACACCAGAGGTTGTTGACGAAGTAATTGAGGTTGTTGAGGAAGCTGCACCGGTTCAGGAGACTGATCCGGTTGCAGCGCTCACAGCTGATTTACAGCGGCTTCAAGCAGAGTATGCAAATTACCGAAAGCGCGTCGAGCGCGATCGCACCGTTGCACATGAATTAGCGATTGGTTCTGTACTGACAGAACTTCTTGCAATTCTCGACGATGTCGACCGCGCCGCAGAACATAATGAACTTACTGGTGGCCTCAAAGCGGTTGCTGATCACTTAGCTGCAGTCACTAATCGCTTCGGACTCGAGAAGTACGGAACCGAAGGCGACGCTTTTGATCCACAAGTTCATGAAGCGCTCTTACACGACACTTCCAGCGAGGTAAGTGTTCCAACGGCATCAAAGATTTTGCAGCCAGGTTATAAGTTCAAAGAACGCATTTTGCGCCCAGCCCGCGTTGCAGTAACTGACCCGGAGTAATTAACTGATGGCCGCTAAAGACCTTTACGAGAAGGATTTCTACAAGATTTTAGGTGTTGATAAGAAAGCCAGCGCCGATGAAATTAAGCAGAAATACCGCTCTTTAGCGCGCGATTTACATCCCGATAAAAACCAAGGCAATGTGGCGCTAGAAGAGAAGTTCAAGGCTGTCTCTGAGGCTTATGACATCTTGTCTGACTCCAAAAAGCGCGCTGAGTACGACGAAGCACGCTCCATGTTTGAACGTGGCGGCTTTAGAGCACCGACAGGAGGCGGGCAAAATTACCAAGGTGGAGATTTCGGTGACATCTTTGGTGGCGGCAACCCACAAGATATCTTTGCAAATCTATTTGGTGGCGGCGGCAGGCGCGGCCCACGTAAAGGCTCTGATCTACAGACTGAATCAACCATTACATTTAAAGAATCAGTTTTCGGTACGACACTTGATCTCAAGCTAAATACCGACGGCAATGGACCACAAAACATTTCGGCACGTGTTCCAGCTGGGGTAAATGATGGCGCAAAAATTCGCGTTAAAGGTAAAGGAGCACCTGGTGAAGCCGGCCCTGGTGATTTATTTATTCAACTACAAGTTAAACCACATGCAATTTTTTCACGTAAAGGCGAGAACTTAGTTCTCACACTTCCAGTAACTTTTGCCGAAGCAGCGCTAGGTGCCGATATAAAAGTTCCCACACTTGCTGGCGACGATGTCACTGTGCGACTTGCTGCCGGAACACCCACAGGTCGTGTGCTGCGCGTAAAAGGACGCGGAATTAAAAAAGGCGCAATTACTGGCGACTTACTTGTCACTATTGAAGTGCAAGTCCCACGCAAAACCGAAGGTAAAGCAGAGGATGCAATCAAAGCATTTGCTGCTGCAACTGCACATGAAGATGTGCGCGCAGAATTTAACTCAAAGGCAAAGCTATGACAAAAGATTTGCCACAAGAAGATCACCCAGATGACGATGCTGGACTTTATGTAATTTCAGTCGCCGCCGAACTTTCCGGGCTACACCCGCAAACTCTGCGCCAATACGATCGCTTAGGTTTAGTTTCACCTGATCGCACTGTCGGTCGAAATCGACGTTACTCCCTTCGCGATATCGCCTCCCTTCGCATGGTGCAGCGCTTAGTTGGCGAAGGCATTAATCACGCCGGAATTAAACGAATTATTGAACTCGAGACAGCGATGGCAAATATGGCGATAGAGGTAGCCAAGCTTCGCATCGAGGTAAATGCCCTCATTGAAGAGAACCCCCCAAGAGCGCTATCAACACGTAAGAAGAGCGATGTCATCATTTACAAAGAAGAGCGTTAGGCGTTCAAGAATTTTGTTCGCCCAGCCCACTTTCCTAAAACTGGTTCCACCGGTGATTTCAATACACCTTCAAGCAGTGTTGCATAAACATCTCGGAAGTCGGTCGTCACAGCCAAATCGCCTTTGATGAGATTTTTTAATGAAGGTTGGTCCCCATAGAACCCACCTGTCACCCGGTCGCCAATGATAAACATTGGCCCTGATGTTCCATGGTCTGTTCCTTGTGATCCATTTCCAACCACACGGCGGCCAAACTCACTGTAAACCACTACTATTACATCACTAGCTCGAGTGGTGGACTTCAACCGGGCAAAAAAGCGCGAAATTGAATCAGAAACAACTCCCAAGAGTTCTGCTTGCGCGTTCGCCTCATTAGCATGTGTGTCGAACCCGCCTAACGAAACCGACCACACCCGTGTGGGTGACCCGGCAGATATTAATTTGGAGACCACATCTAATTGTTGTGCGAGGTCGCTATCGCCGCCGGCATTGCCACCATTGACGGTGGGCAAATCAGGAATTGAAGGAGCAGGTGCTTTCAAAATAGGCTGAATAGTTGACGAGACTGAGAAAAGATTGCGCATAGAGGTAGCCGCGGCAGCCATGAGTGGAGAATCACTCCTTGACTTACTAGCTAGTTTTAAACAATTTTGACCAATCGAACCCCTAGGAATGAGGAGTCCACCGAGAGGCAATACCGAACCAGATCTTTTAGCCCCGGCAAATAATGGGGGCAGCACAGAACCTAGCGAGATCGCAAGCATTGAATCTCCTGCCTGACCATCAATCCAGCGCCCAAGCCACCCGGTGCTGATCTGATTAGTAGGTGAGGCACTCTGCCACTTTGCCATGGATGAAAAGTGAGAGCGATCGGGATTTGGGTAACCAACTCCACGAACGATTGCAACCTTTTTCTGGTCCCATAAAAGTTTAAGATTTTTCATCGCAGGATTCAGGGCCAACTCTGCATCCAATGGCAACATTGTTTCTGGACTATATGAAATATCAGGACGAGATGAAAAATAGATTGGGTCGGTATAGGGAATTACTGTGTTTAGCCCATCATTTCCGCCGTATAGAGTGACCATTACAAGAATTGGGGTACCTGCGGCAAGTGGTCGACTAATTGCTGCTTGGGCAATTTCATCAACACTCAGTAGCGAAGCGCTAGCGCCAACAGCCACAGTGCCGGCGGTTAACCTCAGGAATTTTCTGCGCGTTAATGTGTCCATGTCATCCTCCTAGGCGTTCACTACATACTCGGGGCTACACAGCGCCAAGACGGCAAATTCCATCGGGTCACTTAATGAGTTACGTAGAGCGCTTTGAGTTCTCGGACTCCATTGCGCAACACCCAACCAGTCGGCACTGGATAGAACTCGACGTTCAACTGGAATCTCTAGCAATCCTCTTAATTGGCTCTGCTTTACCAACCAGGTAGCAAAAGCAATCCGATATTGGGCAGATGCTGAAGATAACCAAGCCTCCCCAGAAGGCCACCCGCCAACACTTGGTGGGTATAACGGAATCTGCCCTAACTTATTTAAATAATTCTTCAACTGAGCAGAAGTTTTTAACTTAGATGGAGTCAGTTCCAGAGCTCGCGCGGCGGAGATAAACCAATCCACTGGGGATTTAACCATTGCATTTTTAGGATCTCGCATCGCAGAATCTTTTGCTACGGCTGCTACCACGCTCAAAATTTCACGATTAGCAAATGATTGGATTCCGGCAAAATTATTTGGCATCACTTCTGTGCTTGATATGAAGCGATACCAAAGCCTTTCCGAGATGAAACGAGCACAGTCATCTCTTGCTACCAAAAAGTCTGAGACTTCCTCACCAGTGAAATGCTTTGTCGTCCCCAACAAAGTTACTGCCTTTGTATCATGCCGCTTAAGGTTGAATGTAACAGTGCCGGAACTGTTTGCAACTTGGTATCCAGTTAATGAGCGCGCGATAGCTTTAACATCATCTTCGGAATATCGGTTTACGCCAAGAGTAAAGAGCTCCATGAACTCGCGGCCTAAGTTTTCGTTAGGCGACTTGAAGGTGTTTTCTTGACCATCCAACCAATATTGCAAGGCACCGTCAGTGAGCATTGCCCGCGACATTTCGCGAAAATTACCTAATGCATATTTTCGAAAAGTTTCATTCTGCTTATACATAGGGAAAGGATGGTTAATCTTCGAAATTGAAGTCGCCCAATGACCGTGCCAAAACCAAGTCATTCTCTCCGTTAGCCCGTTATTACTAAGGGTCATCCGATCCAACCACCAAAGAATAAGGTTCTCAGTTTGAGATCTCATCCCCACAGCAAATGGAATTATTTCAGGAGTATTTGGCTCAGGACGTTTACCCAGATCCGTAAAAGTTGGAAGCGTGATTGACGCTAATCCTAAATCCACACTGGGAACTTTTAAGAGCGAGTCACGTGTTGCTGGGACTCCCTGCTTTAAGTAACTCGCGAACTCACCAACACCTGGACCGAACCCAAACCGATGGACCAACCGAGAAGTCTCTAATCGGTCTAGGTTCATAAGAACACGTTAACAATCAAGAGTCGAAGAGGTAAGGTTCAAACATGAATTCTAAGGATATTCTCCGAGAACAAATCCGCAACAAAGCAGTAGTACGCGGCAAAGTGATTTTATCTTCCGGTATCGAGGCTGATTACTACGTAGACCTGCGCCGCGTGACACTTGATCATGTAGCCGCACCTCTTGTTGGCGAAGTGATGTTAGAGCTCACCAAAGATTTAGATTACGAAGCAGTCGGCGGACTTACCTTGGGCGCGGACCCAGTTGCCACAGCGATGATGCATGTAGCAGCGCGCAACGGTAAAGCAATGGATTCTTTTGTAGTTCGCAAAGCTGAAAAAGCACACGGACTACAGCGTCGCATCGAGGGGCCTGATGTAAAAGGTAAGAAAGTCTTAGCCGTTGAAGATACCTCGACAACAGGTGGTTCAGTACTAACGGCCGTGGAAGCACTCGTTGAAGCGGGCGCAATTGTTGTCGGCGTTGCAGTTATTGTCGAACGTGGGGCGAAGCAGAAAATTGAAGATGCCGGCTATAAATATTACGCAGCCTACTCCTTACAAGATTTAGGCCTGTAATTACTTCATATACCGCTTGGATTGCCACTCTCTAAAGATTTCAATAACCATCGGCACCAAAGAGATCAACACGATTACGCCAACGACACCATAGAGATAATAATTTGCTGAGTTTCCTAAAACATCACCCAAAAGATAACCAACTCCGATAGCAACCTCGGTCCAGATAATGCCACCGATGGCGTTCCAGGTGGAGAAAGTTTTTCTCTCTAATTTCACAACACCGCAGACCGGGTTGATAAGAGTTCTTCCAAATGGAATAAAACGTCCGAAGACTAAAGCTTTCCGCGGCCCATATTTACGCAACCACTTCTCAACGGTCTGCACCATCTTTTGGTTAAAGAAGCGACTATCTGGGCGATCAAAGAACTTGCGGCCGTACGTTTTTCCAAACCAATAACCAACTTCGCCACCCGTGATAGCAGCGATTGGCGCCAAGATAAAAAGCAACGGCGTGGATAATTTGGCGTCTCCCAAAATATCGGCGCCCGCACCAGAGGCAGCAATGCCAGCGAGAAAGACAACTTCACCACCCGGAAAAACCAAACCAATGAGAAGCCCGGTCTCCATGAAGATAATGCCAAGAACTCCGATCAACCCCAAAGTGGCTACAACGGAGTTGGCATCTAAAAGGTTAGTCAGGAACTCCATGTGTCCGAGGGTAAGGTAACGGCCGTGATTAAGCACCCGGCTGGCGCGCTCGGCGACGAAAAATTTCGTCCGCAGTTTCACTTCACCCCCGAGCGAAACTGGATGAATGACCCAAACGGACTTCTGTATTACAAAGGCGAATACCACCTCTTTTTTCAACATAACCCAACCGAAAACATCTGGGGCAATATGTCGTGGGGACATGCGGTAAGCACTGACTTACATAAATGGGAAGAGTTACCTGTTGCAATCCCGTGCACAGATGAAGTCGGAATCTTCTCTGGTAGCGCAGTTATTGATTACACAAATTCAACCGGATTTGGAAGCGTAGAAAACCCGGCAATGGTTGCGATCTATACCGAGCATAAGAACGATAAAAGTAAGCAATCGCAATGTTTGGCATTTAGTCTCGACGACGGCAGAACGTTTACAAAATATGAGGGCAACCCAGTGCTCGATATCAACTCTCCTGATTTCCGTGATCCTAAAGTGCAATGGATAGATGGCCAATGGTTAATGACAGTCGCGAAACCTGATTTACACCAGATTTCTTTCTTTACATCCAAAAACCTGAAAGCCTGGAAGCATCTCAGTGACTTTGGCCCCGCGGCCGAAGTCGGTGGATGCTGGGAATGTCCTGATCTCTTTCAACTCGAAGAAAAATGGATATTGATAGTTTCACTTAACCCTGGCGGATATCAAGTGGGATCGGGCACGCAATACTTTATTGGTCAGTGGAACGGAAAAGAATTCATCGCCGATGATTCAAAAACACGATGGCTTGATTACGGTCGCGATAATTATGCCGGCGTAACTTTTGAAAATGCACCAGATAACCGCAAAATATTTATCGGGTGGATGAGCAATTGGGAATACGCCCACACCTTTCCCACCCAACCGTGGCGAGGCGCAATGACTTTACCTCGCGAGCTCACACTCCAGGGCGACAAGTTGGTCCAGAAGGTCGTAAACGAAAACGGGATCCCGAAGATAACTTTCGCAACAACTGGGGGATCAATTCGAATAAGTGAGAACAGAGATAAATTTATTGAGATTGGCCTGCGCGAGAAGAAAATCTATCTAGATTGCACACACGCATGGGATGAAGAGGCGCTACCGTTATCAAAAGAGTTCTTACTGCAGGAGATTGAAATTGATTTAGAAGAAGTTGAATTTGAAATCTATCTCGATCATGGCTCAATTGAACTCTTTGCTGACGGCGGAAAATACTCATTCTCCAATCTGACTTTTGTCGGGACCGCCCTGAGCTTGGTAACCCCCATGGGAGAAATCCGTAACCTCGATACTGTCAATTTCGGATAAATCCACTAAAAGTAGACGCAAACTGCAAAATCCTGCAAAAAACTGTTGTAAGAGCGTTACTGCGCCGCTCTTCCTTCGGGTAAGTGCCCCGTTTACCTTAAGGCCACACCTGGGTTTCCCACGACATCCAGTAACCCTTTGAAAGGAAACACTTCATATGAAGAAGTTAATGAAACTTGGAGCACTCGCTCTAACTTCAGCACTTACTTTATCTGTTGTCGTAGTTGCTACACCATCAGCAACAGCTGCAACATGTAAGAAGAAGACTGAAGTAACAATGTTCGGAACAATCAAGAAAGAAATCCGGGAGCAGTTCCTCGCAGCAGCTTCTAGCTACAACAGAAGCCAGAACTGTTACAACCTTAAGTCAATTCTCGGCGATGACAGCCTCACATTCCTTCAGAACATAACCCCAAAGTACGCCGCTAAGGATGCTCCAACAATCATGTACGACCTTCAGTACATCCCTGACATGGCTGACAAGGTCATGGATTGGAAGGGCACAAAGCTCATGTCACTTGCATCACCAGGACTTCTTGCCGCAGCAAATGTCGGTGGACGCCAAGTTGGTCTTCCATCAACAGCTGAAGCATTCGGACTTGTTTACAACAAGAAGGTCATCAAGGATGCCGGTGTCGATGTCACAAAGATCAAGACATGGAATGACCTAGATGCAGCATTTAAGAAGATCAAGGCAGCTGGTAAGAAGCCACTTCACTTCTCAGCTATCTGGTGGTCACTCGGTGCACACTTCACAAATATGTACCACTCAACAGCAGGCAAGACTCACGAGGCACGCCTCAAGGTTCTTGATGATCTAGTTGATGGTAAGAAGGATCTTTCAAAAGATCCAGCTTTCAAGAATTGGTTAGCAACATTTGACTTCCTAAAGAAGAACAATCAAGGAGCCGTTAACCTTACAGATACTGAATTCGATGCATCTGTTGCAAACCTTGCAAGCGGAGATTACGGATTCATGTTCCAGGGTAACTGGACTGAGCCAAGCCTCAACACAATTGCAAAGAGCACCAAGTTCGGTCTCATGAACCTACCAATGAGCAACAGTGCAACGGGATACGGAAACGATTCAATCCCTGTTGGTGTTCCTGGCTACTTCATGATCGATAAGCAACAGTCAACAAAGGAAGAGCGTGCAGGCGCAATTGACTTCCTTACCTGGCTCTACACATCACCTCAAGGACAACGCTTCGTTGCTGATCCAGTAACAGAAGGCGGAATGGGATTCATCCCTGTCTACAAGGGCTTCAAGACCGCGCCAGCCACAAGCATGGCGGGCGATATCGCGAAGTTCGTTTCTGCTGGAAAGACACTTGAGTGGATCAACACTTACTACCCAGGTGGCCTCCAGGAAGAAATTGGCAAGGTATCTATGCAGCAGTACTTCACCGACAAGATCAGTGCAGCTGAACTTGCAAAGGCGATTGAAGCAGCATGGAAGGACAAGCCAAAGACTTGGCGTGGCGAAGCTGCTTAATAGCGCTTCCCAATTTTAAGTCGGAAGATAAGTAAATAGAATCATCCTGAGGCGGGGAAACTCGCCTCAGGATGATTTTTCTTAAGGAAGGGGTGGAGCTAGTGATATCAGCAAGAAAAACGAAGAAATTCTTAAAATTTGCTGGCGTACCACTTGCAATCTTCACCATTGTTCTCGTAGTTCCTTTTGTAAATGGCTTTTATTACACCTTTACTGATTGGGATGGATTCGAAACCACAAAACTTGTCGGTTTTACCAATTACGCAGACTCATTTGCGGATCCAAAATTCTGGGTTACTCTCCGATTTACAACTCTCTTCGTGGTTGTTTCTTTAATTTTAGTAAACGTGGTCGCATTTGGACTTGCACTAATAGTTACCTCAAAGCTGCGAAGCAGAAATATTCTCCGCACATTTTTCTTCGTGCCAAACCTCATTGGCGGCGTCGTCCTCGGCGTTATCTGGCAATTTATCTTTAATACCGCACTAGTTACCCTGGCAAATAAATATGACTGGGAACTCTTTAAGGAGTCTTGGTTACAAGACACCAATAAAGCATTCTGGGCGCTGATCATCGTGACAGTGTGGCAATCATCTGGCTACATGATGATTGTCTACATTACTGGGCTCGTCTCAATCGAAAATGATGTCCTTGAAGCATCACAAATTGATGGAGCTTCCCCACTAAGAACGCTATTTTCAATCAAAATTCCATTGATGGCTCAGGCCTTTACTATCGCCCTCTTCTTAACCCTGCGAAGTGGATTCATGGCCTACGACGTAAATGTCGCCCTAACTGATGGCGGCCCTTTCCGTACAACCGAGCTGATCTCACTTCACATCTTCCAAGATGCATTCCTAGAAGGCGACTTTGGAACTGGTCAATCAAAGGCAGTAATTATGTTCCTCGTTGTGGCGCTAGCGGCCTTAGTTCAAGTAACAATCTCAAAGAGATACGAGGTTCAGCGATGAATTTCCGCGCACGCTTGGGCAAGAGACTCACCTTCGGGGTAGGAATCACGTTGGCGTTCGCTTACGTCTTCCCATTCTTCTTAGTCTTTGTTAACTCAATTAAATTGAAATATGACATCCTGGCAAACCCACTCGCCATACCAACCAAGATCACTTTGGATAACTTTGAACAAGCTTTTACCAAGATGAACTACTTTCGTGCGCTGACCAACTCACTGATAATTACTGTATTTAGTGTTTCACTTCTGATTGTCTTCTCATCAATGCTCGCTTATTACTTGGCTCGCACAAAGAATAAGACATCAAAGTACATCTTCTTGATTCTTGTAGCGTCGATGATTGTCCCCTTCCAAGCGTTGATGATTCCATTCATGGCACGCTTTGCCCCATTAGTTTCATATAACAATCATGGAGCGCTAATTTTCTTCTATATTGGTTTTGGAACAGCGCTATCTACATTTTTATACCACGGCTTTATTTCAACTATTCCAACAGAGATTGATGAAGCAGCTTCTATCGATGGCGCTTCAGATATGGTCGCTTTCTGGAGAATCATCTTCCCCATGATGCGTCCAATTACAGCAACAGTTGCAATCATCAACGCGTTATGGATTTGGAATGACTTTCTCTTGCCGCGACTAGTACTAGATGAAGCGTCCCAAACCCTTCCGCTATCCACATACCTCTTCTACGGCACCTACACAGTCGAGTATGGGCAAGCGATGGCAGGGCTCGCTCTAGCGGTTATTCCAATCATCATCTTCTACCTGATCCTGCAAAAGCAGTTCATATCAGGCATTTCCCAAGGTGCCGTTAAGTAATTTTCAAAACACTCTCACGGATTACCAGTGACGTCGGCACCGAGATTTTCCCAAGCGCACTCTCTGGTTTTTCGATCGCCGCCAAAATCTGTGATGCGGCAAGCTGTCCCAAGAATCTAGGCGGCTGTGCGACGGTGGTGAGTCCTAAAATTTGCGCAAATTCATGATCGTCGAAACCAATAACGGAGATATCTTCCGGCATGCGTAAACCTTTTTTGCGAATGGATTTAATGACACCAAAGGCCATCTCATCTGATTGGCAGAAAATTGCAGTCGGTAAATCCTTTCTCCTTAAGAAT